>Ga0213833_1001769_pt1 | contig 14844 bp, 20 predicted proteins | sample SWATP21_FD_160575 | JGI IMG/M metagenome (GOLD analysis project Ga0213833, IMG submission 160575) | Coastal seawater microbial communities from Marineland, Florida, United States - SWA TP2 #1 | ecosystem: Environmental > Aquatic > Marine > Coastal | place: USA: Florida | collected 2016-08-14
CCCCCCCCCTTATGTCTCAGGATGCCAAGAACCTGGCTGGTGCGGAGCACCGCGAGTGGCACAACCTGTACGGCCTGTATCAGCAAATGGCCACCGCACAAGGCCAGGTCCAGCGCAGCGGCGACACTCGACGCCCATTCGTACTCTCTCGCGCATTCTACGCCGGAAGTCAGCGGCATGGTGCCATTTGGACGGGTGACAACACCGCTGCGTGGTCACACCTGCAAGCGTCAGCTCCCATGCTCATGTCCATCGGCTTGACCGGCCTGTCGTTTGCCGGTGCCGACGTAGGAGGTTTCTTCGGCAACCCCGACACGGAGCTGCTGGAACGTTGGTACCAAGCCGGATCCTGGCAGCCATTCTTCCGAGCCCACGCTCACATCGACACAGACCGACGTGAGCCGTGGCTGTTTGGAGATGAAACGTTGGCTCGCGTTCGCTCGACGGTGGCTACTCGCTACTCCTACCTGCCTTTCTGGTGCGACTGAAACCCTGCCTACCTGTTTCGCTGATGCGCTGCTGACATTGCTTGCCCCTATTTCCCCCCCCCCCCCCCTCTCTCTCTCTCTCTCACAGGTACACCGTGTTCTTCGAGAGCCACGTGACCGGCGCGCCGGTGATGCGCCCGCTGTGGGTGGAGTACCCGACTGACGCCAACACGTTTGGAATGGAGGACCAGTGGCTTGTCGGTGCCGACATCTTGGTCAAGCCCATCGTCTCGGCACAGCACCGCTCGGTGGAAGTGTACTTTCCTGGCAGCGAGCCCTGGTACGACGTGGTGTCATGGGAGCGCCAGCCTGGTGGCGCGCGTGCTCTCGTCAACGCCGAGTTGGACAAGATCCCTGTGTTCCAACGTGGTGGTAGCATCGTTCCTCGCAAGATGCGCCTTCGCCGTTGCACCGACCTCATGGTCCACGACCCGTACACACTGAACGTGGCCCTTGACAGCGCGAAGAAGGTAAGAATTCCGCAAGCTGTGTCCCCTGCGTTGGCTCGAAGGTGTTGTGATGACCCATCGCTGCAATGTTTGCGTTCTTGACAGGCCTCTGGCAGCTTGTACATGGACGATGGCGCTTCCTTCGAGTTCCAGCAAGGCAAGTACCGCCTGCGACGCTTCGAGTTTACCGACTCCAAGCTTGTCAGCACGTTGGAAGAGGGGTCTGCGGCATACACTGAGGACACACTCATCGAGCGTGTCGTTATTGTGGGGCTTGGTGCCGAGCCAACCAAGGTCATCAAGTCCAGCGCTGCGGTGCGTCGACGGATCGTTGTTGGTCATGCGTGCGTCGTCTCATTGTCGTGTGTGTGTGTTCATGTTTTTCAGGTGGTGGGCACTGTTAGCTTCCGATACAACGCAGCCACTGATGTTTTGACGCTGCGAAAGCCGTCGTTGCTGGCCAGCGAGGATTGGGAGTTGCGGTTTGAGTTTTAGCTCTACATAGTGTCTTGATTCCAACGCACGGGTGTCCACCATACCATGCACACACCCGAGCTTGTTCCTGTTCTGGGGTTGGGCTCGTCACTGCAATCACAAACGATTACGCATTCGATCCCCCTGCACCTTCGTCATCTTGGAGGACAAGTTCGCACGGGCAAAGTCTTGGTGGTCAAAGGGGCAGTTGTGCTCTTCTGCGTACCGATGCTCGGTGCAGAACCTGGAAACAACACACCACTCGCTGCTTGAGCAACAAAAGCACGACACCGATAATCGAGCTCAGCCACTACGTACACGATCTCACACCGGCACTGAATGCCCATGTGCCGCAATTTCTTTTTGCACGACTCGAGGCCGCACCTATCGCGTCGGTTCAGGGCTCGCCGATCCGCCATCATCTTCTTGATGGCGACGCTCTTCACCGAACCCCCGGGCGTCTGGACCTGGTGGCACACCAGCTCACGTGAGCCCAGTTCAACAAATGTGGACAGAAGGGTGTACGAACAGCAATGGTGCTAATGGCGGGCTCTTTGCGCTCCTCAGCGGCTTCGCGTGCCTTCTTGATGTCGAGGCAGCGAGAGCACAGACTTTGGTTCGACGGAAGAGCGAAGAATGTGCATCCAGCGCCCTTGCAGGGTACATACTTCTCTTCCTTCGCAGGAGCCTTGTACTTTTTCGCTGAAGAAAAGCAAAGCAAAGAACAGAAGCGTCATATGCGAGGCGTTGTCGCCCCCGTATCAACTCTGCACGAAACGTACCAGCCAACACCATGACCTTCGAATTATCCTTCATGCCAACCTCTACAACCGTTTTGCTGTGATCCTTCAAGCTGCAGCGCCAATCAAGTGAGTAAGATGACTGACTGCCCACCACTTGTCCCCATGGACCACTTACTTTTTCCCACGCAACGACAGCTTAATGGGGCGCGCATCACCGATCAAGGACCGGACGATTGCGACAAGGTCACCAACAGTGCTGGTCTCAGGAATGGACACTCGCTCCTTGACACGCCCCTTCAGTTGGATGTCGAGCGCTGCACAAAAACTTGTCAGCTCCACCCACCCCATACAACGAAGCCACCGCAACCAACACGCCGATGAGAGAACACACGTACACGCTGGGGGCGGCATCACAGCTCCCGCAGCAGCGAACTCATCCAGCGTTTTCCCGGCCATCGCGGCAGCCAGCACTGCTCGCGCACGACGCGCCAGTTGGCGAGCGTGGCGCTTGGCAATCATAACTCTCCGCATCTTGTCAGCACTACCAGTCCATTGTCTTGTCAATGTCGGAGTTTTCGGTGGAGGGGCAGGGGCTGGGGTTGGGGCAGCAGGGGTCAGCCCCGCCACCGTGAAGCAGTTGCCACCAAGTGTGCAAGGGGTGCTACTGCTGATGATGCCCTCTGCATCCTGTGACGCAGGCGTAAAACGCTGCCCGCATTGGACACACTCCGCCTGGTTCATTTTGCACTTCAACTACACTCAGAACGAACACAGCGAATACAGCAGAAGATGCGATGCCGAGCGGCCGACGCGGGTGTGCGCTGCGCGAGGATCATGTCCATTTATGTAAATATCATGTCGGAAGTTGGCGTGATTGAGCCGTTTCGGTGTGCTTGACGTTCTCCGAGCGCCATCATCCCCCGCCGGCCGCGCCTTCCTCACCACAGCAGCGGGTTGAGAACGTCAGGGCGGAGCTGCGGGGCACAGCATTAACAATGGCCAACCTTGGGAAGAAGTCCAAGGGCAAGAACAAGAAGAAGAAGAAGAATGACACAATGAAATCAAGCGGTGACAAAGCGTTGCAGGACAAAATCAAGCAGATGGAGGAAGGCGACTATCAGAAACGCCTTGCCGTCCAACAGAAGAAGCTCCTGAAGGTGTGTACACAGCTTCAAACCGTGAGATCGTGTGCTCATTTCACAGCTTTTGGTGGCGTGGCAAACAACAGGAACGACTTGCACAGGAACAAAAATACTCAGCGTGGAACCGCCTGAAAATTCAGAACACATGGCGCAAGATCATGCGCCTGTCCAAGGTTGAAAGTCTGCGCAAGGACATTGAGGTGATTTCGCAGAACCATGAACGGGACGTAGACCGCAAGGACGCAATCATCCAGGTGCTACTTATTCGCATGGCGAAGACATGCGACCACGCACTCAATCACGTTTGTGTCCCAGATGCTTGACCGTGATGTTGAAGAGGCCGAGGAGCAGTACCAAATGAGCCAGCGATCGCACTTGCAAAACATGGACAGACTGATCGATTTGCAGGTTCGTTTGGTGGCTTCAGTGCGTGAATCGGGCGTTACCACTCACGTCTGCCACTCCACCCCAGGACGCCAAGCTGCTCACTATGGAGAACCAATTCGAAAACAACCTTCACGTGCTTTCCTCGGAGTTCACGGTGGAGCGTGAGCAAGTTGTGAAGCAGCACCAGCGTGAGCGCCAGGAACTTGCTGACATTATGGGAGCTGTGGAAGCGGACGAGGCAGATAAGGAGCAAGAGACTCGCCACGTACGTGCAGTGAGAGTTGACGAGCTTGAATCGCGGCTCACGTGCCTGCGCAATGTTCGCAGGAGTACGAGCAAACACGTGAAATGATTCGAAACAAGAACTTGGAGGACATCCACGTTCTGCAGAGCTTCTTGGACAATAACATTGAGGATCTCGAGAAGAATTTTGAGACTGCCCATCTGAACTACTTGCAGAGCACTGACCAGAGAACGCAAGACTTCAAGTACTTGACGCACAAGGACCACCAGTTCTCTGACGACATCAAGATCAAGATTCGAAAAATCGATCGCCTGCAGGCGAGTCTTCAACACTGGCGCCGTAAAATCAACACGAACAGTCAAGAATGCAGCGAGCGGTACGCTGTTGCGTTTCACGGTTCATGTGCACAGCTTGGCACTCACTTGGGTGTTCCCTGGGCCACCAGAAACAAGACTATGCAAGAGGAGAAGGAAGCCTTGTCGGCCCATTTCCAAGGTCTCAAGGCACGCATGACGAGGTTTCGCGATATTCAGGCACGGCGACTGGTGGCGCTCACCACGAATGCTCGCACGGCCAAGAAAGAGTTGCAAGACCGAGTGCGCCTAGCCGAACGCATTCTCGTTCTGGCAGAAATGGCCCGCAAGCTTGAATCAGACAAGGAGAAGGTGCTGCCTTTCTACGAGACGACAACAGACGAGGAGTCACGCAAGGTCGCTCAAGCGGAGGCAAACGCGGTCACTGATGCTGCCCGTGCAGAGGCTCGTGCTGAGTTGCGTGATGTGTCGACTCTGTCGGATGAAATCCCGGGCTTGCCCGCGGAAGTTGCACCGCTGGTGTACCAGCCAGTGACATTGACGTCAGAGGGTCGAGATGTGTCTGAGTGGCAGTATCTTGACCGGTTTTTCAAGAAGTACAACAAGGTATTGCTGGGTGCGCCAGCGCACAATGCACGCACATGCTTACACAACACTGTGCTTGTGATGTAGGCCCTTCTTGACAAGCTGGCAATCGGAAACGAGCGTGACCGGCTGCAGGCAGAGAATGCGGAGCTGCAGAGTGTGTTGAAGCAGTACTTGAATGGCATCTCTGTGACAGAAGGTGTCATGAAAGAACCAAACCCGCTGCTTGTGGTGAATGGTCGATTGACGCTGAACGCGCCGCCGGTGCGCCATGCCGCGCCTTCCACCGTGATTGAAGCTTCGCATGTCGTTTCTGCCACAGGCCGTGTTGCCATGGCCGCGGCTCGACCATTTCCGTAGAGATGCCATGATATCGTAAAATCGGTGTTAGTTGAATCTAGACCAAAGCGGTTTACGAAAGCACTACAATGTCGACGTCTTCCCACAGAAGAGGGTCAGAAGGAAACGCAAACTTGGTGTCTTGCATGGTCCACGAGTTGCCACCGTTGGTCGTGCATGCGACAGCGGCGTACCTGTCCGCAGCAACGTTGCTGCTGAACATGCCCACAGCGCACCCGTGCATTCCAGAAGGTCCAAACGACATGCGATGGATGTCCGTGAACGTGGTGGTGAACACATTCTCCCATGTCTGGCCACCGTCTTCGCTTCGGAGAATGTATCCCGCAGGCTTCAGAAAGAAAAATGAACCACCACACACAAACGTTGTATCGTTGCCAACGAAGGCTGCTCCATAGAGAGTTGTCCCACACGTTGTGTTCAAAGTCACTGGCTGAACTGGCGGTCTTGAAGGTGCGAACACTTCTCCACCATTTGAACTCGTCAGAATGTACCCCGTACCCGTGGTCTTGTTGGCCATTGATACAAGTGAGGGGTTGGCCGAGAACAAGCCGGGCGCACGGGAAATGTCCTCACCCACACCGCAAGACTGAGCATGTGCAGTGTTCGGGATCTCAGCTTCACCAAACCACCCAAGCGCCATGCCTTCCTCAGGTGTACGGAAATAGAGCGCCATGTCGAACTGTTCAGCGATCACAAGGCATTCAAGAGTCAGAACAACTCAAGGAGCTAAAATATCACACAGGATACTGCGTACGGCATTCTGCAAGTTAAAGTTGTTCGGGATCGGCCGAGAAAAGTTCCACACAGAAGTCCACGATGCGCCACAGTCTTGGGTGGAAAGCACTGAGGCAATTGGAACAGCCAACGACTTCACTTGGGCAAAGAACTGGACTGCAAATACAGTGTTCGGAGACGTATCCGCGTTGCGCATGAAGGAAATGCCCGAGCTGTTGGAGAGCTTTGAAACTGTCCACGTGGAGCCATCTTCGGTGGTCGCGGTGACGGTTCCTCCGGTCGTGGTTCCATCATTCTGCGTGCAACAACGTGTCACCTCACGAACAAACAAGGACCATGTACGCCACGCACAACTCACCACAAACAGACTGGCGATAGCGTGTGTCTCATCACACGCGGCAAAAGCGACAGCGGTGGCGTTGGGGATGGACAAGATCGGCGTCCACGACACGCCGGCGTCGGTGGATTTGTAGATGCCATCACCGGCTGCAAAACCAGTTGTGGAGGTAGGAAAGCTGATTACGTTGATATTCGTGTTGAGCACTTTGGTGGAAGACTTCCATCCGTCCGTGGTGCGGTACACACCACCACCGCCGAAGGCGGCGACACTTGTCAAACCCTGTTGACCGTCCAACACCAACGCAGCTCCAGGCCGCGCGATCGCCAGGACCACTATCAGGCCGATAAAGACCTTGGCAATAGCCATGATGCTACCAAAGAGGGAAATGAAAAGGCTATGGGATGTGGAGTGGTTGCGTTCTCATTTGTGGCAGGTGTGACGGGCCGGGCCTGTTTGCGGGACGGCAGGCCAGGTGTCACCTGTCAGGTGACCAAATCGAGACCAACAATTCACACGTTAAAGAACCATACCTAAAATACCACGATTGCAATGCTGGCACCGCCGTCTGTTTGCTGCACGTGCAGGTTCGCTGCTTCGTGTGCTGCGTGGGGAGCGATGCTGTCGAACGTCTGTCGGGCATCTGCCCAGCTGGTCCATGGGAGCAGCAGCGGGCTCAAGCGAGCCGCTGTGGCGCGCGTGTGCGATTTTGGTGCTTGGAATGCTCGCTGTTTGAGTGTCGTCAGCACTCCAGCCATGTCAGACAGCCTTCCTCCGCGGACCCTCACACTTAACAACCTGCGCAACAACCCTGGAGCTCGTAAGCAGGTACATTGAGAGACTGCACGTTGAATTTGCCATGGTGCCTGACGTTGACGTGTGCTGTGGTGCAGAAACGCCGTGTCGGCCGCGGACCTGGCTCTGGTCGGGGCAAAACCTCCACTCGTGGTCACAAGGGACAGCGTGCCCGCCAGGGTGGTTCTGTGCCGTTGGGCTTTGAAGGCGGACAGACGCCATTGCATATTCGTGTGCCAAAGCGTGGTTTTAACAACAAGAAGTGGGTTCAAAGAGGCTGTGCGGTTGTCGTGCGTGCTGCGGCTCACACGTGCTTGCTGCAGGTTTGGAAAGGTGCTGGCTCCGCTTGGGTTGGAGAAGCTGCAGCACTGGATCGATACTGGCCGTATTGATGCATCAAAGGTTATCACAATGAAGACTTTGGTCGATTCCGGCGTTGTGGGCAAGATCAAGGATGGTGTCACCCTTGTTGGAACGGTGCGTGTTGTGCCCTGATGATAGCAAGGCGGCTCGTGACTGATGTCCCGATTGATATATTCAACCAGAACCCGAAGGCCTTGACGACACCAGTTACTATCGAAGTGACACGAGCCTCACAGCCCGCCATCGAGGCAGTAGAGGCTATGGGTGGGACCATCACAACCGTGTACCACTCGCGCCTCGCGCTGCGCGCGTTGTTGAAGCCGCACAAGTTTGCCGTTCTTCCTAAGGCCCCGCGCCCGCCTCCGAAGGTCATGAAGTACTATGTCAAGGATGAGAAGCGTGGTTACCTGTCACGCCATGTGCAGTTGCGCAACCTAGGCATCACAGAGGATGCGGCAGCTCAAGAAGCGTCACAATGAAGCAAAACGCTGTTGGTATGAACACCACTTTATTCGCCACAACCAACGAAAACTTGCCTGCCTGAGGCGCACAGACAAACAAAGCACGAAAACACTGACAAAACAGACACTACTCTTCCAGCACACGCCACTCGGGCTTCAGTGGCCCGCGCAAGCGGCGCTCCCACGGTTGTCCGTCGCGCATCATTGTTTGGTCTGAACAAACGTGCACGTGAGGACGCAAGCAAACAAAACACCTGCAAAAAGAACATGGCCATGGCTCGAACCTTTGAATGTGAACGTGCCCCACACCTTGGCGCGATTGCCGTCCTGTGGACACACGTGCGAACAGTCAGCCGAGCTCGCGTCCGCAACACGAGCACGAGCACGAGCACAGCACGAGAACGAGAACGAGCACGACACCTGACACCCACCCACCTTCAGCGACGGTTTGATGCGCGTAATAGTCCAGTATGTGCCTGTGGAACGATGATGCAAGGTAAGCAGCTGAAGCCGGCATGTGGGCGGCAAGTCGGCACGCACCAGGGTACTTGTTGTACGTGGAACGCGTGAACTTGGAACCCACACCAAAGTTCTTCATCTTGAAGACCAAGTCAAACAACTTGCTGCCCATGTTTACAGGGGCTCTCACACCCAAACTGAAGAGTATCCACCAACCTGGGTCGCTACCACCACTGCAGTCGTCACGGCCGACGGTCAGCACCAGCCGGCGAAAGCCAACATGATGAATACACATAAACCAAAATATCAACATTCGCACGCAAAAGTACTCGCCACGATGATACGCTTAGCCGTCCCCATAATTTCGCGGGCTCTCAGCCAGGTGCTGGTTGCCCATTCAGGCGGCTGTGTCTTCGCTTCTCCCTGTCCGTCGTCTGTTTCCCTTCCACTCCCGCTTGTTCCACCCCAGCAAGCATGTCTGGCGCACGTAAGATTGTCAAGCCTCAGGGCCAGGATGCCGACGAGTTCGAGCTCCGCGTTGCCCAGGAGCTGGTGAACATCCAGGTGCGAAGAGAGAGGGTGTGCAGTGTGTGTGCATTATGGCAGCATCGCCGCAAGGTCGTGTTGGTGTCGGTGTGGTGACCCATGGTTGTGCGATATGTGTGTACTGTCATCTACAGTCCGGCTCTTCCCCGATCAAGGCTCAGCTGCGTGATCTCTACATCACCGCTGCCAAGCTGATCGAGGTTGATGGCGGCAAGAAGGCCATCATCATGTTCGTGCCGTTCCGCCTGCTGAACAAGTACCACAAGATCCAGAAGACCCTGATCGAGGAGTTGGAGAAGAAGTTCAGGTGTGTTGGAGTGTTGTTGCATTCACCGTGCATGCACGCGGTTGTATTCACTCGTCGACCGTTGTGCACCACAGCGGCCACCACGTCGTGATCATCGCCCAGCGCACCATGCTGAAGAAGAGCTTCAACCGCAACCGCAAGTACAACGGTGTGCGCCCTCGCAGCCGTACCTTGAAGGCCGTGCAGGAGGCCATCTTGGAGGACTTGGTGTACCCCACTGAGATCGTCGGCAAGCGCACTCGCTTCTTCACCGACGGTTCCAAGCTGATCCGCATCCACCTCAACCCCACAGACCAGGTGAACGTTGAGACTAAGCTGGATACCTTCGCCGCTGTGTACAAGAAGCTGACCAACAAGCAGGTCTCCTTCGAGTTCCCCGTTCAGCAAGAGGCATAAGCTGCTCCAGTCATGGAGAGCGGTTGGACGGCGGGTTGTCCGCACGGTGTGGTGACGTGCACTGTGCGGTTTCTGGGGAAGCAGAGAAGTAGTTGCTGTATGCTGGCGGTTGTCTGATGTCGACCTTGCGTTGTACGCCCTGTTGGTTTCTCAATGCTGCGCTGATTGTGCACGGGATATTGCACAGCACGTGTGCATGTTCCGCTTGCTGTCTCGCGGGCGCCCTGTTGCACAGATGTGTGCGTCAGGGGGCATTAGTTTTCGTGTGAACCTGATTGCGGCGTTTTCGCTGCGCTTGAGCGCGACGTGAAACAAAACTCAGCATACAATTGAATGAAGCAAGGGATTTGTTTGTCCGTCCTTCTAGACTACACGCGCAACGCTTACTGACAACTACACAGGAGTCCGGGTCACAAGGTTCAGTTCGGCCACAACTGGTGAGTGCAGGGCAGGACTCGGTTTCTTCACAACATACGTCTTGCGTACGCGCAAGGGCCCGCTCGCTGCAACCAATATTCGGTCTGGGCGAGGAACCAACAGGCTGTGCGATGACGAGCCTCCACAGCCCCAGGCTAGTCTGCCTGACCATCCGGCAGAAGCTGTGTCCGTCAGTCCGAGCTCATCAGCCAAGAGCAGAGGCAAGCCCGATGCACTTGCAGCGAAGTCACCACAAACAATGAGCTTGGTGGGGAGCACAAGGCGGTCCACCAGCGAGGCTCCAGGGCTCGCCCTGCGACGTCCAGACTGGCTCAAACAGCGCAAGCGCAACGTTCGGCACAACTCGGACATGCTTTGCACTTGCTCCACTCCACTAAAGTCGCTACCAAAGAGTGTGGACACAACTGTGATAGGTGTGGCTCGCGCAGGGGACGTGCCTGCTGGCCGCAAGTTGACAGCGAGGGCTGCCGTGCGCTCCTGGCGGCCCCAACGCGTTGAAGACCGTTGGCGCCAAGCGTCCAAATGAATCGTCTCGTGGTGGGTGATTTCCCATTCCACAGTGACAAGCACAGCATGACCGACGTTGCTGCCGGGCTCACACGGGCTGAATCGATAGTCCATGCGAAGTGCTGCCGCAAGCTCTGCAAGCATGCTATCCCCACCCTGTGTCAACAACAGGCGGAGCAAAGGGTGAGTTTGACACCGAGTGCCATAAACAACACGTGCACACGCTACCACTATTCACTGCACGCACCGAATCATCATGATGCACGTTTTGCAAAGCAACAATGTGCGGCCGGCCGTTTCTAGTGACAGCATCGACAACAATGTTCAAGTCCCAACCCTCGCCGGCGCGTGCACACTTGTTCACGTTGAATGTCACGACACGCAGCAACTCCGAGCCTGCCGAGCCTCGCAATGATTTCAACGCGCAGCACTGGGACAGCACCACTTCCCACACGAATCGGCCAACGTGGGCAGCGAGCACGCAGCCCACGAACCCGTCCACGACGAGGTTGTATGTTTTCTCTTGCACTTGTGACGCCCACACCACAAGCACCAAAGGACCGAGCAACAGCACACAGAACCGGCCGAGCACATGTCGCACCAATCCCGGCAGAAACACGTTGGTGCGGATGGGTGCCATGGTCGGAGCGGCTCCTGAACTAGGTGGCGGCCCATGCGACCGCCACACAGCACACGCCAACGCAGCTTCGGACCAGTGAGAGAGGCCCAAGGCCAGCACTGGCACAGCGTCAAGCCAGAGTACGTTGGACATTCGCCGTTGAATTGCTGCAACAAGCATTTCGACACAGGCAACAAGGACGAAGAAGAAGCCCCAGCTAAGCGATGTCACAAATACACGCCAGCCAGCCGCCGACGTCCATTCTGCACCACGCTTGGAGCCGGCAAACACCAAGCGAGCCATTGGGGGACCACGACAACACCAACACCTAGACTGTGCTGTACCACTGCTCTGGCTTCTCGTGAATCTGCCCTGCTAGAGAACAGATAGGCCACAACCGCACGTCACTGTGCTAGTTCAACAGGCGCCTGGCTCGGCGCATGCCTAATGCAGGGAACGTTCACAATGGGGCACACACTGCGCGACAAGTCTTGCCAGCACTGCTATGGAAAATAGCGGGCTCGACCACACAAGGCTGCTGGCCACAGCTGCAAAACCGGTGCACGACGCGGCGCCAGTACAGATTCGGATGCGGGGGACCGATTGTCGTGCGCCGCGGCGTAAATATAACGCATTCTAAAACACACATAGATGTCCGAATCCCCTTGCCGGTGTCCAATAAATGCACGGTGTGTGCGGCTTTTCAGCTGTTTCTGCCCCCTGCTGTTACTGCCCCCTTCCCGCGAGCTTTGCGGAGCGAAGATTGGCACCACCACGAGCCAAGGTCTCGGTGACAGGCACGACTGGGCCACCCCTTGCCCTGTCGAGGTGTGGCTGGATTTATTGACGAAGAAGTTCGTTTGTGCTACGTCTGTGGGCCCGCTCTTGCGCGAGTGGAGTGGGCTTGCTGCGGACTCGCGTGGTGTTTCCGGGGCAGCCACTGTCTCGCCCGTCCCCACTGTGACAGCACGCTGAGCCAGTGTTGCAGCAGCTGCTGCTCCACAGCTGACCTCTTCCCTTCGTTGGCGATTCAGTGTGCGGAACGTAGTTCAAGTCCCGTCGTTGAGCCCTTGCACGAACTGCTTGGACGCCTGTTATCCCCAATTGTGAGTGCCAGGTTTGTGTGCACGGGGGCGTGTCAGAGTGGTGCCGCGTGCGCGTCACATCCCCCCAGTTGTGGTGCACCCTGCGGGCTTGTGCACACGGTGTGGGTTGTATACACCAAGTCACGGCAGCCCTTGGGCGGGTGGGCTCTGCTTGTTGTGATGGCCGTGGTTGCATTTGCGGCACCACTGCCCCAAGGTCACCTCCTGACAAAGAAGTGCATGTCTGTGGCTCGTGTTGTTGTTTTCGTCCAGAGCGCCTCATGTCGAAGTCGCAAGCTAACCCCATGGAGGGGTGCATTGTTCGCTTCATGTGTAAGAAGCACCACAAGTGGCGAGGCAAGTACGAGCGTATGTTCGTACTCACGAAGACCCACATCGTGAACGTGGACCCGAGCAACTGGAACGTCACAAACACGTGGGCCTATCAGCCTGACGTCGTGTCCTTCAGTCCTTCGGTCACGTCAGAATCGGAGTTCACTTTGACGATCAAGGACGGTCGCAAGAACTCGGTGGTCAAGTTCTCATGCCTCGACCGCACGCGGCTGTTGAACGCCATTTCCCGACTCAAGCCGCTCGCCACCAACCTCAAGCCGTTCATCGCTGTCAAGATCACACGCACAGGCCTGAAGCTCAAGTGTGTGTTGGGTGCCGCGCCGTATGGCATCGTCCACTACTCTCCCAACATGGAACTGGTGTCAACGTACCTGTACAAGGACATCACCAAGGTGCAGCTGGTCGGCGATGACCCGACTGCGTTTGTGTTCTTCACCGTGGGACGCCCACGCATGTTTGCGTCTCCGGACCGTGCCGAGTTTCTGCGGTTAGTGGGTGCCGGCCTCACAAGCCTGGGGCGCAGCGAGGTGAAAACCAATTTGCAGATCACCAAGGCGGAGTACCGCAACGTGCGTGGCATGTACGGGAATGAAGCCCACGCGAAGCTTGGGGAGTATGACGTCCTGAAGATCACTCGGCGCCACCCGACCCCCATCGCCCGGCGCCTCATTGTGACCGAGACGACGCTTGTGGAGCGCGACGCCAAGTCATACGGCGTGGTATCCTGCCGTCCCGTCAACACCATCTTGAACCTGGTGCGCTTCTGGAACGAGCCACAGAAGCTCGCGGTGGAGTACCAAGACAGCTCTCGGCGCATTTACATCAGTTCCCACCGCGACCAGTTGCTGGGGGTGCTGTTGGACGCCGCACGCAATGCCGACAACAAAGTGGTGTCCCTTCGTCCCACCCCAGCCGAGCGTGGCATGCGCCTGATCTCCCCCAACGTCGAGTCCGACCCGATGATTGAGGTCATGCTCTTGAAGCGCCTTCTGTCCGTGATCAAGTCTTCTGCAGGCGCCACCCATGGTGCGCCATACAACACCGCCCTTGTGCACGCTGGCAAGGAGTTTGCGTGCAATATCCCGCCGCGGGGCCTGCCGTACAACACCAAGAAGAGCCAAGTCATGCCGGTGCTCCTCGCCATGACGGCTCAGTTCGCCACCGTGTCACGCATCCCCGAAATTCCAGGCGCGGTGCTTGTCGACACCATGCAGTGCCTGCAGCGACTTGTGACCGCCAAGGAGGCGTACAAGACGTTTGTGACGCTGAGTGACAGCGTGGAGGCAATCCAGCGCGTGCTGCGGGTGGAAGACGATGGTGTGATTTTCGCTGCGTGCGAGTTGCTGCGCCAGCTTGTGAGCAACCCACGCCGGCCCGAGAATACGGACAACGAGTACGAGGCCAACAACAAGAAGCTGATTCTGACACACGGCTTGACGCAGCGGTTGCTGGACCTGTTGGACTCCCACTCCGGCGCTGGCCTCGGAGCCGCGGCCGCAAGTGCCACCGGCACGCTGGTCATGATGTCTGTGGTCGGAATCCTGGACAATGTGCTCGTTTCTGGTGCAGACACGTCGTCCAGCTCCCTCATCAATGACCTCTTGGCGCGTGTTGGCTCGCGGTACGCATGTGTGTGTGTGTGTGTGTGTGTGTGGGTGGGTGGGGGGGGGGTGGTGGCTGCGCGCAAGCCAGTTGTTTTCAGTTTGTGTTGCGTGTATGTTTGTGTGACGCTTGTGTTCTTGATTGTGTTTTGTTTTTGTTTGTTTGTGTGCGGTTTTCAGATACACGGCGTTGTTGTCGCTGTTCCGTTCAAACTGCCCCTCCATTACAGAGGGCACCGCGCTGGTGATGCGTCAGATCGTCCAGGAGGCCGATGTCACCATGGCTCGGCTCATGCAAGACGCCGCGCTGTCACAGGGCGTGTTGCTGCACCACTTCCACTCCGCCCTGTTCGCCCCTGCGGCTGACCAACGCTACGTCAGCCGCTACTTGGTGGAGCTGTGGGCGACGGGCCACCGCGGAGCCCACGACCTGTTCCGCCACATGCTGCCGACTGGCTTGCTCCTCTACCTTCAGATGCCCAGTCTTTCGGACAGCGAGCGCGCCAACTTGGAGCAGGTGGAGACAAACCAGTGGGCTTCCATGAACGAAGCATCGGCTAACTCCGCGTCGGGATCCAACGACACGCACCGTGGCCTCGCGTCCCGCCTGCGTGTGCGCATTGATGCCGCAGAGAAAGCCTCTGCACGCAAGGTA
>Ga0213833_1001771_pt1 | contig 14806 bp, 20 predicted proteins | sample SWATP21_FD_160575 | JGI IMG/M metagenome (GOLD analysis project Ga0213833, IMG submission 160575) | Coastal seawater microbial communities from Marineland, Florida, United States - SWA TP2 #1 | ecosystem: Environmental > Aquatic > Marine > Coastal | place: USA: Florida | collected 2016-08-14
ATCTCCATGACCCAGCCCAAGCGCGCCGGCAAGGACGACCCCGAGCCCGAGCCTCGTGGCCTGACCGACGCCGTGAAGAAGTACTACGACTTCCGCCCCAACCCCATCGCCAAGAAGAAGAAATAGACAGCTTCACTTCGTCCTCGTTGTGTTTGATTGCTTTGTGATGCATGTATTGGTGCTCCACGACCATTAGTCAGGGGATCGTGCTGCACTGCATCGCCATCCAATCGTAACACTCCGCTCGTTTAGGTTCACAACACACTGTACAAATTTTGCATTGCACCACATCGCTCACTGCTGCTGTCGATGTGCTCGTCTGTGCCCATGCACCACATCTTACCAACTGCGCGCTACTTCTCACTTTTTACCGACACGAGGACGTGTGTGGACATGAACTGGAGCCTCGTCGCACTGGAGGACAGCAGGGCAAGGTTTTCTCTTGACACCGCGCGCTGGGGAAGGCGTGGGCTGCGCAGCAAATCGGGCGGGGTGAGGTAGGTACCAGACAACAAGGCAGAACCGCAGCTCGCGTACCGGATGAGATGGACGGTCCGTGGGCATAGAGGCTGCCACTGCAGACGCATGTGGTGACACTGGCGCTGAGGGGGGTGGTCGAACTGCTGTGGGAAAATGAAACGCATGAGCGGCCTTACTGCAACACGTCACAGAAGAACAATACCGTCCAGGCATCGAGGCAAGTAGCGTGGGGGCTGCTGGAGCTGGTGACATGCATGACGTTTCAAGAAATGAAGTCAAGGCACGTTGCTACTCCGGTAAGAGGATTCATGACACGCGTAAAGACGTACGATCGGCTGGTGGGGCGACAACCGCGAGAAATTCGACTTGCAGAAGCAGGGCAGGTTCGAGAGGATGCTGCTCATGGCCGCCAACACAGCTGTGTCGCAGAAGCGCCTGTATCACACAGAAGCGCCTGTTCTCTCACTTCGAGGCACAATTCTTAGCTCATGACTGGCAACCTGGCCTTCCACGTCGCGAGGACAGCACGAGCACGGCGGCGCAGCAGAGAGTTCAACCCACACGACCGGTGCCCGCGCTACACCTCACACATATTGATCGATTAAAATTCGGCTTTATTTCCGCCAACATATGCGCTAGCCCGTTATTCCCACTTCCCCAACACCAGGACCGTCCTTTGTGCACAACTTTGGTTTGGTTTGGCCTTCGTGTCCGTACCTTGGTCGTCGTTCCGTTTTCGTTCTGCTCCTTTGTTTCTCCTTTGCTTTTCGAGCAACTGCAGCACTCTTTGTTTCAGTTTACCATGGTACATACACCCAACCCGCCACACTCGGCCGTGCGGTGCGTGTGCCCGGGGCCCTCACTCACCCCACACCTTGTTCTGTTCTGCATTGCAGCTCGCACCTGAGGGAGTCGCTGTTGAGAAGGATGTCCGCACAGAGGACAAGGACAAGATCATCCGTTTTGCCACCCTCCATGAGGAGAAAACCCGCATCCAAGAAACCATGAAGCGGGCTCTGGTATGATCTCGTGGCCGGTGTCGTGCCCACAGAACACGCTGTCCATGTGACGTTTTGATGTGGTTCGTTCGCAACGCGCAGCGCGAGCTGTCTGACCTCGAGAACGCAGAAGAGGAGGCGATGCTTGCTGACGAGGAGGAGGAAGCTCTGCTGTGCGTTGTGCTTTCTACCTTGGGTGACCTGCGAAGGCAGTTGGTGTGACGTTGGCTGTGCGTGTTGTGACGGAAACAGGGTGATGGTGGGCAGCTCCTTTGCGACTGCGGATAGTGATTACGTGAATGACATGCTGGAGCGAAAGAAGGAGGTGAGTGTGTTTGTGTGTGGCATATGTATGTGTGTTTTGTCGACAACACACACACAACCAGTCAAACTGATATGTGTGTTGTGTACACAGGCTGCTGAAGAGAAAGTTGGTGAACTGAAGGCCCGACTTGCCGCGATCATGACGGAGCAAGATGTAGGTTTGCCGCCGTGTGCGCCTCCTCTCCCCACTACTGGCGCGTTTCTCTTGGCCCTGTGCTCATGTGATGTCACTGTTCCCCAGGCTCTCAAGTCAGAGCTGTATGCGCGATTTGGTGACTCTATCAGCCTCGACTAGTTGCGGCGACGGACACTGTGATGCCGGCAGGCACATGTGGGGCATCGGTGCAACACATGCTGCTCGTGCTGCCTACGTCTGTTGATCGACTCGACAGATGCACGAGAAAGGGAGGGGAAACGTTGTCGTTTGAAAGAGAGACAGAAAAAAAACAAAGAAAGAATTCTCCAACTGTTGACATCGGGGCGCGCGCACAGAGCACTTGTCACTCTCCCTACTGTTTTGCGACACAACATCCAGCACAGTGGTCGTATCAGTAGGTATCTCGGAGGTCCCGGGTGCGACCCGCAGCAGGCTGCCTTTGACGATCTTGGTCTGCGACAGCTTGAAGCAACAAGTGGTTGCATGTGTCACACACACGTGCTACCTCGCCCCCCAATGCGGGGACCGCGACGTAGTGCTCAGCGCATTGGTAGCAGAACAAGTCGCCACAATTTCGGCAGTGGCTGCGAAGGAACATGACGCGCAAGGCGCACGTCAGTGCTACACACGCCACCACAGTATTGGCCACACATGCAACGTACTGACGGCGCCGGAACATGGAAAATGCCTTGCCACAGGCCGTGCAGTTGTCAGTACTCGAGTCGGCGGCCCACTTGGGCATGGTTGTTGGAATATTGGCTGCATGCACAGGGCACACACACACACACGCACGAGGGAGAACAAAGGTGGTTAGAGCCGTTGCTTTGACGCAAAGGAGCACCATTGCGAACACACAGCAGCAGGCCCACCTCCGTCGGCTTCAAGCACCGCGGACGCCGGTCGGGATGGGGGACTCGCAACAGCGGTGCCACTGGTGTGTGTCCGCCCTGGCGCGTGCTCTGGGTCAGACGAATCGGACGCGGCATCTTGCTCTGTACACCCCACGTGCCAACACACAAAAGAACAGGTGCGCAAGGTCAGGCCAGGCAGTACACATCGCAACTCGGCACCGCGACTCGCAACCCGCGCCGACCATCCACACGGACCATAGCGGCGAGAGCCACGACTCTGCGCGTTATCCAACATCTGTGTGACCCGCTTGCCACCAGTCCGACCACGAGACCGACTTCGACTGCGGCGGCTGCCCCCAGAACGCCTGTTCCCGCTACGACTGCGATGGCCCTGCCTCCCACGGCGACCCCCAGCCTCGTGGTGATCGCGGTCCGTTGCCTCCACCCCGCGACCTGCATCACGGCTTCGTGAAAGGTCCCCGGTGTCATCCCGACGCCTTGTCCGGGAGCGCGGTCGACGACCGGGCGTTTGAAGGCGCGGCCGGGACCGAGAACGGCTGCGTCGTGACCCCCCACGCGTGGGTGTGGTGGGGTCGGACGAGTCAGACCCGGCCACGCCGGCACCAGCGGCGCTCCGACGGCTTCCACTTCCGGTGTCGGTTGCAGAGGCCGAGTCACCGCCAGATGGCGGGTGCAAGGGCGGGGGCTTCGCGCGAGAGCGAGGTTCAGCCGTGCTCGCTGCTCCAACACCAGCACCAGCACCAGCACCAGCACCAGCACCAGCACCCGCACCAGCACCGGAACCGGCACCGGCACCGGCATCCACGGCAGCGCTGGCGGCGGCGGTTGCGCTCGCAGCAGCGGAAGCAGTGGCTGCGCGTGCGCGCTCGGCTTGCATGAGCAATGCAGCCAGTTCAGCCAACCGGCTATCGCGGTCTTCTCGGCGCATTGCAGCCCGTTCGCTGTCGATAGTAGGTCACACACACGCACACACAGACACAGAGACACACACATGAGCAACCACACGAGTGACAAATTGCGCTGCTGGCACTTCATCACGCGTCACACACGATGCCAACACGTACCAAGCAAGAATCCGACGCTGACTTGCCACAGCGTGCGCACGCAGCAACCTGGTATTACGAAGAAGCAGTTGTTGGGCTTTTTCGGCCTTCAATAGGGTGGCATGGTGACGTTGGGCAAGCTTTTGGGACTCGGTGAGTTTCTGCAAGGCGAGGCCCAAGGACTTAGCCACAAACTACTTACACCCATGCAACACGCCAATGGTGTGTACCTGTTCAAGATCTGTACACTTTGACCGCCACCAGTTCGCCTGTTTCACGGCTGTCACCTTGACAACCTCAGCCTTGCGAGCTTCCAGCTGTGCTTCGTCTCGAGCCTTGATAGCGCTATCCGCCTTGCCACGCAGCACATCCTCTGAGCCACCCCAACGCCACCAAAACACCGTTAACGTACACATCCAGAAGGCAGCAAACAAAAAAAGCTAACCCACAACCTACGTGTGTTTTCAATACTTGCAAGGGACGCCGCCAAACGTGCAGCCTTTGCTTCGGCATCTGCGGCCTTGCTCTCTGCCGCTGTCACAGCCTCGCTGGCGGACTGGTTGGTGGAAGCGACCTTCGACGCAGCGCGCCGCGCCTCCTCCAAGTCCAGCTGCGACTGGTCACGCTCTGCGGTCAGCGACGCAACAGATGCCAGTGCTTGGTCCAGTTCCAGCCTGCACACAAAACCGCAACACCAAATGCACACATCAAACCGAAACAACAGAAACAAACAAAACAACGGAGCAAAGTTACTGGTGAGTGCACACCCTCTGTCCACGTTGACATGTCGCTTTTTGTGCGGCTCGCGACACAGCCCACGCCACTAACGCACGATTTGCTCTTCAGCATGGACTCAGTGGCTTGGGCTTCGATCTTGGCGCTCGTCAGGTCTTCTTTCACGCGCTGTGTGGCCGCTGTTGCCTCAGCGGCGTGCTGCTCAGCCAGTGCTTTCTCCTTCTGGAGGTTGGCAATCTCCTCTCGGAGGGTGGCCTGTGTTGCATCGCATCGTTTCGTTGTCAGAAAAGGAATACTGTCCCATCAACACAACCACAGCAACACACGCAACGCACCACGTTGTCCTGCAGGGCAGCCTGTGCTTGCCTCGCCTGCTCCTGGCAGACGCGCAACTTCTCAGCGGCATCGGTACGAGCAGTCTCCAGCAGCACCCGATTGTCCTCGGCTGCCTTGAACACCACAGCTTGTGCCTCAAGCTTGGCAGCCTCTACCTGACTCTGTGCATCGTTCTTGGCTTCTTCGATGACAGTCGCAGCCTCCTCTTTCTGAACCCATCCCAGCACATGAGTCGAGCGATCACAGACACAGGCACAGCGCAACTGCCACCCATCGCGCCGCTCAAGCACACCGTCGACGTACGGCGCGTTGTGTCGCAGCCTCAGAAGCAGCAACACGCTCGGAGGCTGCTTCTTGCTCCATTTTTAGCAGCTGTTCGGCCTTGATGGCGCGGGCTTTTGCTGTGCCAACAGATGCAGACACCTCCTGTGACACACACAGGGGGTGCAACAAAATGAGACGAGAAAGTTGACACAACAAACAGGGGCCATGTGGTGCGGTGGAAAGGATCATGACTCGCCAAGCCACGCACAGCAAGCTCCTTGTCCAGTCGATCGCGCTGCTCCGTCAAAGATGCCTTTTCCACCAACACGTCGTTCAAGTCAACACTGGCACCATGCGCGGTTTCCGTGGCATGCGCGACAACCTCCTCCAGATGACTGGCTTGTGTGCGTGCTTCGTCCCGCTCTTTGAGGAGCGCTGCCTTCTCGAGCTGCAGTTGCTCGAGCTCACTCGTCGCCTGACTCGTGGTTCCTTCCAGCTCCTTCACACGTTCTGACAGAGTTGTCCTCTCCGCGGCAGCTTCGCGCAAACGCAGCTCCAGCTGCTTTACAGAGGCTTCAGCGGCAGACTGGGATTCTTGTGCCTCGCCACACGCACGCTTCAGCGTGTCAATGGAAGCACGGAGCGTGTCCACTTCCCGAGCATGGTCGGCCGCGGCGAGAGTGTGGGCTTCTTCGTCAGCGTTGCGCGCTGCCAAAGCTTCCTCCAGCGCCACCTTGAACTGAACGCCGGCGCGGTCTGTCTGGAGCAGGCGGGCATTCAACCCTAGCACCTCCTGTTCCTTGTCCTTCAACTGCGCCTGGGCAGTGCCCAACGCTGCCTGCACGTTGCCCAGTTCCTCACGGAGGCGCGCCACAAGGCCATCCTCACCGTTCGTTTTCGGTGCTCCGTGATGGGCACCGGCAAGGCTGACGGGCTCTGAGGCACCAGCACTACCACCATCACCACCAGACGGAGAGGGTGATGGTGATGGTGATGGTGATGGTGATGGTGATGGTGATGGTGATGGCGACGTAGAATTGCCCAAGGGCGATCCAGCAGCGGCACGCAGTTGCGAGGAGGAGGGAGGACCTGATACAGCGCGGCACGAGCACCAAGACAGCGGAAACGTATTCCGAGACGACATTGATTGAGGTGAGCCTAGCACAACAGCATCGTCTGGAGGGGCAGAATGACGTACCATAGGACAAAGCAACCTCCAACGGAACATCGTATTTGCGTGCCAATGCTCCGAAGAGATCTTCTTCAACCCCTTCGTACTTGTCCAACAGAGCATCCACACGCCCCACTCGCTCGGGGTTGTGCTGTTGATAGAACCCTATCAGCTGCGCACGGTACGGCCGATCAAGGTCCACCTCGTCGTCGTCTTCATCATCATCGTCTTCGTCTTCATCATCATCGTCTTCACCATCGTCATCTTCGTCGTCATCTTGGGCATCGCTGGTATCGTCTTCATGAGCATCTCCTTTGCTGACGTTGGTATCGCGACTATCAACACCCTCCACGTGACTCGCTGAGGCATCTCCGCTTGCGACATCCGATCCTCCACCATCCCCAGCTCTGTCCTGACTGGATTCGTCAACCGCTGGTCCAGTTTCGTCAGCGACAGTACCAATTCCATCTGCACCAGTTCCGTCGGCTGCAGTACCAGTACCAGTCCCAGTTCCATCCACACCAGTTTCGTTTCCACTCGTTCCGCCCTCACCGGTTCCGTTCACCTCGCTCAGCTTTCCAACTTCAGGCGACCGTTCTCCGTCTTGGCTGTCTTCGGGTTGGCTGTCATCCCTACCGACTCCGCCAGTACCAGCTCCCAATTCGCCGATTACTTCTGCAGTCGCTCCCTCACCTGGTTCCACGGTAGCGTCGACACCACCTTCCTCTTCTTCGCGACTGGCGCGGCTGCCCGTGTCTTTGCTGTTCCCGACTGGTTCCCCGGCAGTCACTGTCCCATCTGCCATGACGTCTCCCGAAGCAGCCCCGGCGCCACTGGCAGTCTTGGCAAGTTCTAACGCTTCACTTTCTCCACGTGCGGAAGCTGTGGCGACACCAACGGCACCGCGTCCCTCACCCTTCTCCGCCCCTTCCTGTGCAGGATGCGGTGAGTGTGGCGTCCCGCCCGTCTGCTCATCCGCGTCGGCACGCTTCGTCCCCTCTGCGCCTGTCTCGGAATCGCCGCCGTTCGCTGTTTCTGCAACAGAGTTGTCGGTGACGGGTGTGGGAGCCACTGCAGCCACCCCAGGGGCGCCATCAGAGGAGCTACTTGTAAGGTGTGCGGCAGGCACGGCAACAGCTGCGGCAGAGTCTTGGACGGGCGCCTTCTGCTTTTCAGACTCTGAACCGCCCGAACCAACAGCTGGGGCTGCAGCAGCGCGTGCCTTGGGCTTTGAGCGAGCCGACTTTTTCTTTCGTCGGCGTCCCATTGCTTCGGTGTGGAGCAGGACGCAATGCGCTGGTGGAGTGCTCACGCGCAGTGGTGACACAGAACGATATTTTTACGATGGGTAAAATCGGCCGATTCCTGCCCCCGGTCTGTACGTACGTCCTGGCAGGAGTCCGGCAGCATACTGCAGTGGAGTGCGTGCGTGGCCACGACAAGAGGCAGCTACACGAGAATGCAGGCTGTCACCAGCATGCACTCAGCCCCCTTTGCACACCCCGCTCTAACTTGATCCAGCCTTGGTGGTCCTGTGGTAGAGACGCCCACCCATCACAGTGGCACGCACACTTGAAGTGGGCAGAAGGAGAAACGCAGCACACCTGCACACTCTGTTCTTTACGCTACGGCTGACACTCAAACGCGACGCAAAACGTTGGCTACCATGACCCTGCCTGGCCACTGCATTGCTTCACAAGTTGCGAATCACAACGAGTGGCGCTACACAATGAAAACCGACTCCTGCCCACAGCGGACGGACCCCAATCAAAGCACCTGAGGAAACGAGGGTTTTGCGCACAACTGAGGTGAGTTTGTGCACATCTGCAACTCCGAAACTTTCAAAACGCACTGTCACGAGATCTGAATTAATTCATTCAGTCCGTCGTGCGAGTTGGCTGCAACTTTGTTCTTTCACCTTTTCACTGTGAGGTTTGACATATCGACGATGAAGCGAGTTTCCGCGTGCACGTGGCTATGCCGAGGCGCGGTTGTATCCAGCCTTGCAGCTCAGTGGAACGAAATGTCAGACGGGCTGGATCGTGATGAGGTATGGGACCTACTGGCTCAGATCCGGCCAAGCGTGCACAAGATGGCACGCGTCCTGGACAAGCACGGGTTGTGTCACGAGTCTCTCCACAGTACGGACAGATACACTGCTTCATGTAACGCTGTGTGCATGCCTATCCATAATGAAAGCTGTGGTAACTTGCCTCAACAGTTGCGAAAAATGCTGTGGCTATGCTTTCCGCACTGCCAATGCCCGATGCGGAAGAGCGCCAGAATGCTTGCTTTCTGTTGTGGCGCACCTTGCTGGACGGGCTTTGCAGTCGATCTCTGGCGCTGGAGTGCGCAAAGGCACGCGTGAGATCCGCGCATGCAGATGAAGAGTATTCTCACGCTGTACGCGCCAGGCACTTAACGTCCAAGACCTGTCTGGTCGACTTTGGCTGACAAGCCTCGTGAGCGCTCTCAGCCACGCACGACAAGAAGGGGTTGTATCCAATCAACGTCTGCCAGACATTTTTGCGCGCAACATTGGAATCGCAATCCAAGCCCACTTGCGGGCAGGTAGGGTCCCCGTGAGGAAGCTGTTGGCCAGTGATCTCATCCATGAAGGTCGTCTGTGCACGTCGCTCGAGTCGCGACTGCGCACCTTTGCTCCGGGGGCTGGGTCCAAACACCGTGGCAAGCTGTTTTGCATTTGGGACCTATTGGTCCAGATGGCTTGTTCACGCAGTCGTCAAGTGCTTCGAACGGAGTTCATCAGGACAGTGATGGAGTGCGCTCTCGCAGAGATATTCACGTCAGAACAGAGTAAGTACATCTGCAAGGTCTTCCGTCAGCATGCCATAACACGCACATGCAGTGTGCAGAGACCTTGTAGCCTGTTGCAGCCGCCAAGCTGTACTTGAAGTATCTTCGACCCAGGGCAACAGTCTTGAAGCGTGCAACCTGCTGGTGAGTGTACACTTCCAAAGTTAAGTCCATAAAACACGCCTCACTGTTGTCATGATCCCAGGGAGAAGGACTGCACACGGTTTTGACGCTTGTGGCGCACAGGAGTGGTTTCGAACCTAGCATTGCTACACAGTGGAAAAAGTGGTCTGACGCCATGCTCCTGCCCTTGGCAGAAGCTGCACAGGACCTCCCCTCACAGAACACACGAACCGCGACCCAAGCTATCATCCAGGCGTGGCGCTTGCGTTGCGCTTCTGCATGCGGTGTCGGCGAGGATTAGTGACCACGCAGTCACAGCCATGTGTCTGTTGTGATTACGAAAGCTACAGCAGAGAGGTTCTGTGGCGAACGATCCTCTTTGTTTTACCACACAGCGCTCAAACATCCATCGCGCTATACGCTGTGTCTAGTACCTGCGCGGTCGCTGACCGTGCCTTGACAACCCACTCCCTGCAACACAACAGATCCAGATCAACCCACCAACAGTGACTGACACGAACACCTCATCAGAGCGACCAAATAACATACCGCATGGCTGCCAGGTCCACGCTGAGGGGATCATGAGCGCCAGCATCTGTAAGCGAAAAAAGGAACTCCACCAGGCTCTCCAGGTGGGAAACGCCAGCCGGCATTCGGTCCTCAGCAACCTTGTTGAAGAACATCAGCACATAGCTGTAGCGCAGAACGGTATGAAAACGATAAAGCTCGGCCAAGGCAGCACGAAGACCAGACAATCGAGGGTCGCGGCGTGCCCGTGGGGATGCAACAACCCCAAGTGACACCGCACTGAGTTGCGTGCGTAATTTCGTAGGAGTCGGAAACCTGCTGCTCGACACTGCATTGCATTTGAGGCTGATCAACACACATCATGTGACTTTCGTAAGAGCGCACTTTGATTCCTCGGGGTTGATGGGAGCAACACACACCTTGTCATGCACTTGCATTTACCCAAAGGACTGCCCTTGCCAGCGAATCTCACATCATGACCTGGGGTGCGCACTTGGTTCAGGCGAGGAAGAGAGAACGCGCGGCCGAAACGGCAAGCCCTGCGCCGTACCGCGGTGGCACCTCCGGACACACGTCACGCAGTAATCAAGGACTTCCTTCCCCGTGTTGCACGTGTTGCAAGCGAACAGGGGCTCGGATGGCAACGGGCCGAGTTTCTCTTCGGCTGCAAGGCTCGTACAGGTCTGGGGCACCATTGGGACAGTTCGTTGTGAGTGCAGCGACTACAATGAACACATTCACTCTGTTCGTACCCCAGTCGCAACAGCCAAAGTCAATGGGCTCTTGCCGGCCTTTTTGGCCGCAGCCACAAACCTGTTCGTCTCTTCAACCTGCGCGCAAAGTGGAGTGAGCATTCGTTTCTATTCCAACAACATGTCAACTCGGATGGCTCCACGACAATGGAATATCTTACCAATTGGGCCCTGAGAAACCCATACGAGTACGGCACTTCCGACGAGCGCGTTGAGCCAGACTTCTTTCCAACGGTCACACCTATCACAGGGTGCGTTCGTTACGGGTGTTCTTCATAAAATGCAAACAACACCTCAGGCGCACCAAGTTTCATCAGGCGCGATACCACTTGGTCCTGGGCGATGGATTGTGTAGCACTGCGCAGCTGATAGTACTGCCACCGCTTTGCATTGGTTGCGACACGTTCATCCAAGAGCTGTCCCACAGTACAATGTCAGCAACTTGATGCATCATCAGGCGCACGCAACGACACACCTTTGCTTCTTCTTCTGTTTCGTCGCCCTTGTTCCAATCTCGAGGTTTCATTTGATGGAGGTCAGAGTACTTTTTGCACTTGTGCTTGTATCTTTCGGGTAGCCAGTTTGCTGCAAACAATCAAACACGTGTTACGACCCATCATCACACACGACATGGTTGTCCAAAGGCCGGCACCTTTGCAGTTCCAGCACCACCTGTAAAGTCACACATGGTTAGCCGGAGAACACGCAAAGCACCGGCAAAACGATACAGCATTCAACAACGAACTCGTGCTTGCCTGCAGCCAAACCATCAGGGTTGTGTCAATCAACGTGCGGTGTGCAAACCAAAGCACCGCGCGGGGGGGATGGGCGTACATCGCGAACAAGTCATGTGTTTGCAGCCTTTCGTCTTCTCAATGAAAGCGTGGCACTTCGGACAACGTTTGAAGGTGTTCATCATCATTTGCACGCTCGACTTGTTCTGAGCACCCACGCACGTGAGTACAAGGGAGAACGAGTTCTTTCCACACAGCACGCACCATCATTCCGTCCATGAGTCCCTTCCATTTCATGATGCTGCCGTAACAACCAGACCAGAATGCACAAAGTTAATGGACGTTGCATCACAGGCAGCAGGTTCAGTTACTGGTCCCAGCACAACGCACTGGTCGCAGGCTGCCGGCTCGTGCGCTTCCATTCCGCAAGCAAAACAGAACGAATGACCGCACTGGCACATCAAATCCTTGCGAGTTCCATCGTACTGCACCACACGGTCACACCCAGCAGGGTTTGGGCACCACTTCAAGTTTGGAGAGAGTTCAATGAAGGATCGGGTCAAGTGGCGATGGTAGGTGTCAAACGTCGCTGTTGAAGCCAGTCGCGCCCAGTCCACTTCATCCACCATCTGAACAACGCCGGAGGTGATGTGTGTTTACAAGTCACATCAATGGAACAGCGCACCTTCTGGCACTCGTCAGCGCCCATCATGCACGAGGTGGTTTCGATACAGGACGCGCCAGCTTCCACTGCCGTACTCAAGTAGTCCTGCACATGCGGCACCCCCCGTTGAAACCGATTCCTGGACAACGAGCTGCGAGCACTGACCTTCCAGCAAGGCTTGCAGAACATGTGGCCGCATGATAAGCCAGCCATAGAACTTCGAGGGAACTCCTCCAAACAAGCCCCACACTCGATTTCCTCGCCCGAACTCACACTGGCCCCGCCGTCGTCATCATCCAATCCCGGCTGTGAAGGCGATACACTGTCCTCGTTGCTTGCGAGCTGAACTCGTGCTGCTGCTTCAATGAGGGGGGGTCCTTGCTCCACCAAGCTGGTGCAGCAACGCAATGCCACCAACCCCAACAAGGAAACGACAAACCATGGAAACCCTTGTCATGCCGAGAGCAGAGCACAGTACCACCGAGCTGCCCACGCACGCATCAACAAGGCGATTGGGATCCCACTGAAAACGACGCAGTAGGACAGCTGCTGGCCGGATCGGGATGTGTAGTGCGGTCGCCGTCTCGGTAAGTAGCTGTTGCTTGACCCTTGCGAGTTGTGGGGCGTTCAGCACAACCTCGGACGTCTGAACAGACGCCACATGCATACAATCAGGCCACAGACGGCGAACGAAACATCCTCGCACGTACTTGTCGCCCCAGCGCAACCGGCATTGGGATGGCCTCTTGATCTAGAAGCTTCACTGTTTTGCACAAGCGAGCAAGCTCTTCGCAAGTTTCCGGCATGGGTGTGTGACACCCGACACACTTGAAAGCATAGAGTGGGTTGGCGTGGCTACACTTGCGACACGCCCACGACGTAATGGCATCAAGCTGTTCGTCAAGTGAAGCAGACATACCAAAAACATTTGTGGCGTGAAGAGGCGGTGGTGAATCCGTGGGGGCAGAGGTGGGGACTGCCGAGGCGGTGGGTGGCGACACTGTGACGGCTTCGGTTGCGCTCGCTGACTTTGCCTCCTCCACGCCGAGATGCACACCGACCCCAACACTCGCACCTGCACTCGCACCTGCACTCGCACCAGCACCTGCACCCGCACCTACCCCTTCACCTGCACCGTTACGCACAACCTCGGACGTCTGAACAGACGCCACGCCACATCCATGTAATCAGGCCACAGACACGGCAACGACAGCGAACGAAACATCCTCGCACGTACTTGTCGCCCCAGCGCAACCGGCATTGGGTTGGCCTCTTGATCTTGACGCTTCACCATTTTGCACAAGCGAGCAAACGCTTCGCAAGTTTCAGGCACGGGTGTGTGACACTCGACACACTTGAAAGCATAGAGTGGGTTGGTGTGGCTACACTTGCGACACGCCCACGAAGTATTGGCATCATCAAGCGAAGCAGACATGCCCAAAACATTTGTGGCGTGAAGAGGCGGCGGTGAGTCGGTGGGACCAGAGGTGGGGACTGCCGAGGCGGTGGGTGGCGACACTGTGACCGCTTCAGTTGCGCTCGCTGACTTTGCCTCCTCCACGCCGAGATGCACACCGACCCCAACACTCGCACTTGCACTCGCACCCGCACCCGCCCCCGCACCTGTGCCCGCACCTGCACCCACACCCGCACCTGCACCACCCACATCTGCTACATTACCCACAGCATTGTCGTCCCCAGCACCGATCCCAACACTGGCACCCTCCAATGACACCTGGGCTTCCTCCTCATCAACTCGTGTCGACGTAGAGGCGTTTTCATATTCATACTCATCATCGCTGCTCGGGGTACTCTCCAAAAGCACGGAGAGCACGGCTGTAATCCCCTGTCCATCGATGGGCGAGGTTTGCACGGGCGAACGTTGGGGGGACTTGGGAGGTGCCAAGGCCCGGAGGCAGTCTTGAGAACCCGGAGGGAGAAGGTCCATTGCTGTGCACCCAACGTGAGGTCCAGACACAATAACTTGGGACAGTATGTTGAGGACGGGCGGGCTGTCGCCGCTCAAGTGAGTAGCTTGCTGGGTAACCATTGCCTCACAGAGCATCTTCAAGCCCTGCAGAGACCGCGGCGTCATGTGACACCCAGTGCGCCATTGTCCATCAACTCAACACAGACAACACTCACCGTGGTGTCACCGGAACTGGCCAAGATGTGGAACACGGTTTCTCCAGCACTGTTTGGTCGAGCGTCGGCTCCGCTGTCCAGCAGAAGGCGTATGATCTAACACAAAACTAGCTTGTGACGATGCTGCACCGACAGTTGCGCCCACAAACCAACACACACACCAACATACACACTCACCGTGTGAGCTTTTTCAGTGATTGATTGCTGTTCTGACGCGGCACGGGCAGCCAGGTGCAACGCGGTGTCACCATAGCTGCTGGTCGTGTTGACGAGAGCACCGCACCTCAACAGCGTGGCTACAAGTGCTTCGTCCAAGACGTAGCTCTGTGCAATTTCAGCACGCGGCAGAAATCAGAGGATATTAACCAACCTTATCGTGGAATCGAGCACAAAACGAGACGCACACGCCAACGTACAGCGACCATCAGTGGTGTCAGTCCACACTTCGTCTTGCTCAGCACCAACGGAGGTGGACCCAGCATCCAACGCTCATTGACCAGGCGTCCACGACCCGACGCGCGCGCCACCTCAACCCCTGTGACCCGTTCACCAAGCAGAGCCTCAACCATGCCTTGGTGTTGCAATGCGCAAGCCAGGGCAAGAGGTGTGAAGCCCCACTGGTCGGTTTCGTTGGCCAGGGCAGGAAGAGACGCGTGCACAGCT
>Ga0213833_1001772_pt1 | contig 14800 bp, 17 predicted proteins | sample SWATP21_FD_160575 | JGI IMG/M metagenome (GOLD analysis project Ga0213833, IMG submission 160575) | Coastal seawater microbial communities from Marineland, Florida, United States - SWA TP2 #1 | ecosystem: Environmental > Aquatic > Marine > Coastal | place: USA: Florida | collected 2016-08-14
GCCAACCACCCCCCCCCCCCCCCCCCACGCACCAGGCTGGTTTGCATGCTCGATGGCCAACAAGATGGTGTTCAACACAATGAGAATCAGGATGGCGATGTTGAAGCATGTGGACTGGACAAACGGCCGCTTCTCGCTGTTGTCGTCAGCCAAACCAAAGGCACTGCCGGCCAAGGTCCGTTCGGTGACATCAACCACAACAGTGTCACGAGAGGCGTTCAGCTCTTGCATCTGTACCATGCACCAACACCGCGCAGCAAAATGAGATCACAACGGAGAAAAGAAAAAATGAAGAAAAAGCGCCAACACAACGTTCAGTCCACACACGCAATCGCACAAGCACACAACAAACACCCACACCTCACTCCACCCCCCAAAGTACCGCACCCGAACACGCTTGGATGGTTGGTCCGAGCCACTCCCACTCTTTGAGCTCACCCCTGCTGTCCCTACAGAGCTTTCTGCCTTCTGCTCCGCGCCAGCGCCAGCGCCAGCGCCCGCACCAGCACCAGCACCAGCACCAGCACCAACATCCTCCATGTCCCTCGCTGATGGCTGCACCTGGACCAGGGGCCCCGCGCTGGCGGCGGCGGCCGGATCCGACGCGTCTGACAAGCGCCGAACGTCAAAGTTTGGTGTCGCCAGGACAGGTAGCACCTGGCTTTGCCGCTTCCGGCACTCTTCATCGAGCGCCAGCGGTTCCGGCACTTTCCTTCCCGCATGTGGACCCCGCACGGCGAGGAACAGCGTGTTCGTGGTGGGCTGCACGCCGTCTTCCAGGGTCGCTTCGCCGACGCCGGCAGCAGCACCGGTTAGGGCACCCGCGCCAACACTCCCTGCGCGAGCACTTCCGCCCTCGCTGACGGCGTCCACGGCGGCACCCTGGGCCGCGGCGCTCACGGCATCGTGGGTCGCCGGCTCGCCTCGACCACCGGCGGCGCCAGCCCCCGCGGGCGACAGCATCGGAAGGGCGTGCACGCGCGGCTTGGTGACAGACCCCGCGGCGGCGGCGGCGGCGGCGGTGGGCGTTCCACGAGAGGGGAGTCGCACCGGCGACTGCTTGGTGGTGGCGTCGTCGGGCTGTGGGGACACGGGCGGTGTGTGGGGATGGCGCGGCGACATCCGGGTGGGACTGTTGCTGTTGGTGGGCGCCACCATTGGGGCCACCGGCGTGTGCAACCCACGAACGGAGTCGGTGGGTCGTGCCACACCCGCCGGCAGGGCCTCTACCATCGTGTGCCCGGGGACACGGGACGGCGACAGCGACGAGGTGGTGGGCGCCGCACCGTCTTGCTCGTCGACCAGCACCTCGAAGCCGCTGCGGCGATGTGGTCGCGTGCTGCTGGGTGTCACACGCCGCCTGTCGGACGCAGACGCGGCGCCGGCGCCGGATCGTCGGCGGGTGGACGGGTGTGGAAGGGTGGCGTCGATGGACAGGCGGCGCCTGGAGGCAGACACGCGTCGCGTGCGCCGTCCCACGAACGCATGGGGATGGGTGCCAGCCCCAACCCCACCTCCTGAGCGTGTGCTGGCCTTTGAGCCGCGTCGCGTGCCGCTGGCCTGCGAGCCACGCCGCTGTGACGCAGCGGGTCCCGGTGACGGGTGCACCTGGGGGCGTTCGGTGGCACTGGAGGAGCACGAGCCGCGGCGGTCGGCGGCAGAGGAGCCAGCGCGACGGTTGGAATCGAGGGACAGGCGCCGCGTACGGCGCCCGACAACAGGGGAAGGGCCAGAGACTGGGCTGTCAAACGAAAAGCGGCGGCCGGTGCCATTGCTGGTGGGTGTTACGGCGTTGGTGTGCATGGCAGGTACCAACAGACTGGCCAACGACGACGTGCGGGGCAACTCCTCGACAGCTAAATCCGTGTCATCCATGATGTCGCTTTCCACGGACGTCGTGATGACGAGCACCGCAACGACAAGATTGAGCAAGAAAATGGCACCCATCACGATAAGAGTGCAAAAGAAGACGATGCCCAAGAAACCCTTGCCCGTTTGCTCTGTCCAGTAACTGAAACGAAACACAACGCCATTGCGAAGAGACGTTCGTTCAGCACCAATCCGTAAGACACCAACAGTGAGACGCACATACTCGCACCGCGAAGCCGACACAACAACGCACAATATGTCGATCCACCCTTCGGTGGTGATGCACTGGAAAATCGTCAAGAACGCAATGAATATGTTGTCAAAGTGCGTAACGTCCGTGTTGGGACGCATGCCCGGCATGTGTGTGCATTGTGTAACATTGCCAGCGTCGGTGCTTCCACACTGTCGAAAACTGCCGTCGTCGATATTGCACAACTGCAAATACGCAAGGCGACACACAGGGTCAAGGCAAGCGACGCAGTACACACAACCCCACCCGGCACGCCGTACGTAGTCTTGCTCAGCCTCCGGAACCAAGAAGGTGGTATTGGTGACAGGAATGGCACAGCGCTGGTCCATGGACCCACCAAACAGCTGAACTCCGACGATGCCGTACAGTGTGAACAGGAAGAGGCACAACAGCATCACGTTGCCCAGCTGCGGCAGCGCAGCTATCAGTGCATTCACCAGCGGCATCAACCCTGGAATGGTGTGCATGGTTCGCAGTGGACGCAACACGCGGACAACTCGAATGGAAGAGAAGCTTCCGTCGTGGCCGAGCATCGGTAAGTGCGATACCCAGCCCGTGACAACCAGCACACCGTCGACGACGTTCCAACCATTGCGAAGGTACGCCAATCTCCCGCGCCAAACCCCAAACGCCGCCATCCGGAGCACCATCTCGACGGTGTATGTGATTTGAAACACAAGGTCCGCCGTGTCCAGGATCTGAAACACAGCAACCAACAAGAACACCTCAAACGGTGAAGCGCAACGCACCAAGATGTGCGCTACACAACCCAAGAAGACAACGCACGCGATTTCGAACAGACTGTGCGTCATGATCGAGGGGATCCATAGCCGCAAGGAAACAACAGTTTAGCAAGATGACAGTGATCACAATTCGATCGAACCACCTGCAATGCAACCCACAGAAAGCACGGTGTTAGCTTCTAGCCCCCACCGCGTTCAAACACAAGCAACGGCACCCATGGCCGCTTGAAGCGCACGACGCACTTGCTCCCCACTGCGTCTCGAAGTCGACGCTTGCAAAATGAGGAACCGATTGCAAGCACATCGTCCTTGTGGTCGTCAGCGAGCGGGGAATTCCCCGCAGGTGGCTCTCGAGGAGAGTGCTTGCTGTCACCCCCGGTCAGCGGCTTGGTGTCATCGTCTGTCCCCGGCAGATGCGGGGTTCTCAACGGCACAGTGCCGACCTCCACAACTTGAGGCGGAACTCCAGCAGCAGTACTATCCCGTGCAGAGGCGGGCTGTGGCGCCACTTGAGCCGCTGCTCGTGGTCCACCACCCAGAGGCATGGTAGAGCCAGTCACAACGCAAGCGCCCAATCAACCGTCCATCAGCGGCGCAAGCACCTAACAGGCCATCTCCACGCCGGGAACCCCTTCACCAGCACGAGCTGATACGTAGGGAGCACACGGAAAGGCGCGCCGGGGGTGCCTACCCGTCCATGAACCAAGCGGCCGGGTGACCAGCTAAGCCAGCGCTCCAGGAGTCAGCACCCAAGCACCAGTGCTAGACCTCGAGAAGAGGGCCCCAACGTCAGGGCGCTAGCAGATCTTGGGTGCTACTCACCGTGTGAGCAGGAAACTATCTCCCACACCTAATAGTGCCCCAGAGACTAAGGTGGGGTCGTGTTGAGTCGCCAGCTCAACACGTCGTCAGTTGGTGTGCACCGGACATGCATGTAACAAAAATACCATTTAGTCCACCCCGCAGCCTGGTCGATAAATGTCCTCAGCATGTCACACAGGGTCGCTATGGCGCCACTTCCGACCGACTTCTATATCACCGTCATGAATGAAGCCTACTATGTGCCACACCGGGAGCAGGCGGAATGCTTCACCACAGATCATCGCTGTGAGGTTCTGCTGGACCACAAGTTCGGTCCACAACCACAGCAGCTCGCGGCAGCGCAGACGCGTGCCCACACCAACCACTTCCAAAATAAAAGTTGCGCTCAATGGCAAGGTCCTTGATGTCACTTGCACACACGTAGCACTGACCTGTCACAGTTCAACATCGGCAGCAATGCAGAGTGGCGTGGCCGCCGTGGCGGAGGTGCTCTAAGGGTGCGGGGAATTTGGAGAAAATCGTAACAAAAGCACCACATGTATTTACTTCGCCATGGATTTGACACGCTCGCAAGTTGCAGCCCCTGCTGCCACCCCATGTGGTACTGGTGCCGCTGGCAGTAGCCGTGGCTGTCAAGCTTGGACAGGGTGCACACAACCTTCGGTCATGGACTTGACAATGAATTCTTCGTAGCTGCCCGGTGCATTGTGAAGTTGCGCCCTGACAGGCATGGCGGCGCATCCACCTGATGCAGGTCTTCCGGACACCTCCGAGCGTGGTGTGAAGCGCCGTCGGACGGAAGAGGCGCCAGAGACCGGTGTTCCACCCGCCCATAGCGCCGATGGAAGTACAGTTGGTGATTCTCTTCCACTTTCAACTGCTGAAGCGGGTGTGGGCCAGTCTGGGCCGGCGGTGGCCGCCGAACGCCCCCTGAAACGAAGGCGCCGGCGCAAGAAACGTGGAAAGAAAGGGGAGAAGCCTTTCTCGAAGCTGACGTGGCAGGAGCGAAAGGCGATGCATGAGAAAGCGCTGGAAGAGGCAGAGAAGAATGCATACGTGGACGGGCCAGTTGCTCCTTTGGATGCGAGTGGCAAGGCACAAAAGGGGGTCAAGCAGAAGCATTGGCGGCCCGTCGCGCCTCGAAACACAACCAAGGTGAGAAAGGCGATCATTTGCGTGATGGCGCGTGCTCGTCGCCGTGAAGGGAAGGCAGGAAGGATGCACGTATTGTAACTTGGGCTTCTGTTCCTCACAGTTCCTGATCCGCTCCCAATCCGTCATCGAGTCTGATGACGAGGTCAGCGCTGGTGACTCCGAGGGCAGCAGTGTTGCCGACATGGCTGTCGAAGCCAGCATGCAGGTGTGTGAGGGTGGGTCATTAGCTCTTGTGATGACATGTGTGTGGGCGTGTGGGCGTGTGGGCGTGTGGGCGTGTGGGCGTGTGGGTGGCTGCACTGGAACTGGCCTGGAGATTCACGTGATGCATGCCATCGCCTGGATTGCTCGTCGGCGTGGCGGTCAGGGTGTCACTGGGTTGATGGACTTGTTGGCCAACAATGAAGACGCAACTGACTCCGACGCCGGCACCTACCTCACCGACGATCTCGCTCTGAACTCCAAGCCCAGAGCAGCGCTGATGAAGGAAATTCATTCCCTTCGCCAACGCATCGCGGAGCTGCAAGACCGAGCCGCCGCCGCCGAAGCGGAGCTCGCACGCGAAGTGGCCAGGCCTCGAGCCCGCGACAACACACGGCGTCGGTCCAAAGCACCCAGGTCCCAGGCGACACGAAGAGGAAAGCGTGGTGGTTCAAAACGAGCTGCACGCGCGAAAGCGTTCCGTGAGGCGCGGCTAGCGCGCCGTGCCCGAGCCGACAAGCGCCGTGGCGGTGCGAGCAACGGTGCAGGGGCAGGGGTTGGATCTAGCACTGCCGCTGGTGCTGGTGCTGGTGCTGGTGCTGGCGTTGGTGCTGGTGCTGGCGCTGGTGCTGGTGCTGGTGCTGGTGCTGGCGCTGGTGCTGGTGCTGGCGCTGGTGCTAGCACTCAACAGTGAGTGTGCGGGGTGTGTGTCACGTGCATGTTGCTGTTCTTTCCTTCGCCCCAAACAAAACAAAAGGCTGTGCCGGCGTGTACTACTGTACCCATTCCACCCGCAATGTGAACCCTTGTCACCAACACAACCGCTAACTCGCAACGTAGTAAAGAAGATAAGCTGCCTGAGAAGCCAGAACCGTCTTCAACGAGGTCTGTCAACAGATCAGCGTGTGCACCCTGGGTAAGTCAGGCACACACGAAACGAAACAATCAACACTGTGCTGTTGCCCTCGCACCTGACTAACTCGAGCGTCATCGAATCGATACCAGTTGTTCCCAACCCTGCCGAAAGAGGTGTAGTGACCGGAAGACATCGTCCTACCATGATGCTCTGTCACTGCACAGAGGCTGTACGAGGATGGAACAGAAGCACCGCCTTGAACAAGCGCAGGAGGGAAGGCAAGCTTTTCGGGAAACGACACGTGCTTGTGCAGCTTGTACCCCTCTCTCTGATGCGCTGAAAAACGCATCAACTGCACAATCAAGATGCGAGGCAACTCCTCAATCACGACAAGCTGAGATACACGGTGTCGATCCACGTGTTGTCGGCCGTACGTCGCGACCAACCCGTCTTCCAAAGACCCCACGCCGGAATCCTGTTGGAGGTAACAGACCGAAAGTGTCGGGCAAGTGGATCGTATGAGAACAGCAGCAATAAAGCACCACAGACACACAAGCACACAGGCGCAATGTACAACCTTGATGTCAACAGCAAGCGTGCAAAACGGTTGCACGTGGATTGCTGTTTTGCGACCACCACTGACTTGACACACACATACATATGAGCAACCATTGTCTGCCCAAGCCTCACACTTGTTCGACGTACCGACAAACCACGTGACGCATGCTACCATGGAGAATCTCTGACAATACAGTCGCCGCTTGGGATACCACAACACGATCTACATGGCCCCGCCGACCCCCTGCTTCCTTCCACTCCTGATTAGAACATCAAGCCACACGATGAGCTTCCACCCGACCCGATTGCTCAATGGGTTGAAGGACCACACACCTTGTCAAGTTGAAGTGTAGGGCTGCAGTGTATCGGCTTCGCAGAAGCCGTGTGGAGAACCTGCTGTGCCTGTATGGTACATGCATCGGAAAACTATGAACTGCCAGCTCAAGCTGTGTGCGCCCTGTTGCCCTCACCTGCCTACGGCAATCTTGCAACGCTCGCAGTTCGTCACTCACGGCGTCCAAAAGAAAAAGCAAGAACTCATGCGCATCTTGCTGTTGCGTTACGAACGGGTTGCGAGTGTGGCGATGCTCTGGAACACCCACCGGGCGAGCTTCACGCAAACCCAAACGAACAGCAAAGGAGTGCAACACCGGCAGGAGGAACTGGGACTGAACTGGGGCACGAAAGGCAACCACTCCGGGCGGAGGCCGCACCACCTGATGGCACGGCGACGAAGCCCCAGGTAAAAATGCTTGCAAACGAAACCGAGCCCCAGGGCGAAACGGCTGCGGTCGTGCGAGGTGCGTCGAGATGGAAGTCTGGGTGATGGCCACGTCACTGGGGCTGGGTGCGTCGCCGTCTCCACCCACATCACCTTGTGGCGAGTGAGGAGAGGCACCCGAGGCGCCAGACACGGAAGAAGAAACCGTTTGAGATGCAGAGGTGGTCGACGCCGCTACGGCGCTGCTGGGTGGTGGTGCTGGTGCAGGTTGTGGTGGGTGTGCCTCTGTGGTTGCTGCTCCCTCGGAGGCGTTGGTGTCCGCCGTGGCGGCGGGTGGCAACCGTGGCGCAGGTGGAGCAACGGCTGTGCATGAAGAAGTGCCACGCACGCTCGCTGAGCGCTGGGCGGCGAGTTGTGCATGTGACAACCCTTTCTTTTTCTTCTTTTTCTTCTTCTTGCTCTTCTTACTCTTCTTTGGCGGCTCTGCCGTCTCGGATGCTGGACCCACCGCGCTGTTGCCTTGCCCTGTGTGCCGCTGCGGAGACGGTGTGTCATGTGGGGCCGCGCCAACTGGACCGCCTTGACCAGTTGTACCAGCACCAGCACCAGCACCAGCACCAGCACCAGCTCTGGCAGGGCCTGAACCACTACCTCCAACTTCACCCGCGCTGGCACGCGTCTTCTGGGCTGCGTCTGCAGTCACAAGCGCGACCCAAGTTGGTACCACGAACGACATGAAACGATGCACCAAGGGGCGCACCTGCACCTGGGGAGGACTGTTGTGCAAGCTCTCTTGCCAACAACGCTAGGTGAGTCAACACCAAGGGTCGGGGAATTGCGGGAACACCCTTCACATGTTTCAAGCTGGCGGCAGCATGGCGGGCACACCACTGCCCAAGCTGTGATCGGTACACAGCAGCTGCACCTGCGTGTTCCAGGCATGACCCGGCGTTCACCAAGATGCTGGAGCAACACAAGAGGGTGAGAGCCAGGGCTCAAGTCTTCGGACAGGAACGGCACGAACAGGCAAGCGCACCTAAGCACCTCCGGCACACATAACAGCGCTTGAAGAACAGAATTCGCGAAGCATGTTTGTCCAACGTTGGTAAGCCCCCTGCAACACGTCGTTAGTCCACCACGTGGGGCGTCAACACAACTTGTGCACAAAATCACCTCGGTCGCCGACTGCGGCTACCACGCGAGCCAGGGGCACACAATGGCTTCAACGAAGCTTGAACAGCGGTACACACGTCTGCACAGTACATGTGCACTGCATTATCGACCTGCAGCATATGTGATGGGTCTCCTTCCCCTGCAGCAGCCATGGCGGCAGAGAGCTAGTCTCCAGCGGTCCGTCGAGAACACCGCTGCGGCACGTGCAACTTCACCACGGAACTAGCCAGCACCCGCCCGCGCGGGACTTCATTGATCGCACAGAACGTTGGGGGCACGCATCATGGCCTCGTCCATGCGCTCAAAGTCCTCCAGGCGTCTAGCTTGGGGCACACCCGGCCATGAGAGTCCCGGCCCAGGTAGGTGGTGGGAGGTGGCGGTGGTCAAATTGCTGTGGTGCTCGCTGTGGTGAATGGAGTGCAGCTCACGGTTGAGCGGTGTGTATGTTCGCAGGTGCCTACGCGGAGCGAAAAGGGGGGTACAGAAGCCGTGAGGCTACCAGAGCCCGCCGGCGGCCCTCAGCAAGAGGACCTGGATTTGGGTAAGAGCTTGGTTGGGATAGCGAGGGCACACGTGTCCCCAACCGCATGCCAGAGCCGTGCTAACTGTAGCCATGATGTGTGCCAGCGCCTCGCCTCGGTTCAGAGAACCAGAAAGTTCCACTGGCCAGCTTGGTCCTGGAGCGTACGCTACACCCAGTGAGCACGATAACCGCAGCGTATGTGTGGCGGGCCTTGCAGCGGTGTGTGTTGCCTTGTCGTCAGTGTGCGTTGCAGTGTTTGATGCGGCTGTGCATGGGAGCGACTCTCCAGCGGCACACCAGTCCACGTCCATTTGGCTCCCGCTCCCGGCGTGACTTGTTTGGGTTTCCCAAAGACGAAGACTTGCACCAAGCACGACGTGAACGCACGCAGCGGCGAGTCAGGCAGCACAAACGGTTCACAGGCCCCACCACGTTGTCGAGCCAGGAGGGATCCAGCATCTTCTCGCCTGTGCGCTCCAGCTTTGCCGCCGCAACCCGACGGAACCACCGGGGTGGCACAAACAAGTTCTTTGGTACCACTCGCCGATTTGCTGAGGAGCCAGAGCCGATACCTGGTCCAGGCGCGTACACCACCCCTCGTGGGGGGGCAGTCTCCACGCACATACCCTCCGTCAAGATGTCCGGCCACAGCGCTGGTGGTTCGCATCACGACGGCAGCCACGAAACACAGGAGCCACAGGGTAATGGTAGAAGGCTTTGGCGTGTGTCAGACTCGCCTGGACCTGGTGCGTTGTGAGCAGTGTCAGGGGCGGCTTGTGGACACGTGCTGACCTGTGTTGGATTCGACAGGCACTTACTCGCAGCGGCATGAAACTGTGCAAGAGCGAGTCAACGCGAAAGCGCACATGCAGTCAGAACATCGCAACATGACGCCTCGGTTTCACGACAACTCCACTCCGGTTCCCGGTGAGTGTGTCATGTGACGTTGTTGCTGTGTCCCCTGTCCAGGTGTGCCTGACCATCCGATGTGTGCCATCTTTGTGCACGTGGGCAGGCCCTGGAACGTATGGACGTGACAGTTCCACCCTGGGGCGGCGAGCACACAGATTTCCTACCGCTCACGCGAAGCCTGTAGTCCAGCGAGGCACAACAAACATGAAAACGCATCGTTGGGTCGAAGGTGGTGGTCGCATGCAAATGCGTGTTGTCGACACGCCGGGCCCTGGAAGTTACAAGAACGCGGACAAACTAGGTCCGTACTCCCCTCCTCACACCTGTTCTTGTGCTGTGTGCCCTGCCTAGTTTGTCTCTTGCGTCTGTTTTCTTGTCTGTAGTTTCCACTGTGCATCCTCACCTGTGTGCTTCAACGGAGCAGTGATTGATCGGCGACTGAAGCCCAAAGCTCCTGCTGTTGGTTTTGGCAGTACCGCGAGATTTGTCACCGAAGGTACCGCTACCTTTCCCTATTGCCTCGCCCCCAAGTATAGCACGTATAGCCCACCCTCGTCTGCCTCTTGCATGACATGTGTGTCCGTGATTTGTCCCTACAATGCACACCCAGACAAGTGCCCTGGTGTTGGACCTGGCTCCTACGACCCGCTGCGATCTGTCAAGATTCTGGACGCCAAACATGGGTATACACCCGTGCATCCAGACGAGCGAGAGCCAGAACACTTTATCGGCGATGCCGACTCCGAAGGCCGGCCTTGTTCACCGCAAGCCCAGGCTGACTACGAAGCCCGCCTTGCTCGTGTTTCGCCCCGCCGCCCACGCCACCAATTTGCACATGCGTCTGACCCCTTCCCCTACTCGTCGAGGGGCTCTCCTTACTCACCTGAATCTGTCCGAGCTCGACGCCTGGCGTATGATGAGGAACGTCGACGCGCATCCCCACCGCCGCCACCATCACAACCAAACGGTACCCAACGGAACCATCAACGACGACAACAACACTCACCCTCTTCGCGCGCCTCTGCACCACCGCCGCCGACATCCATGGGCTCTTTGCGTCGCCCCCACACATCCCGAACGGCTACCTCATCTGTGCGCAGACCACCTGCTGTCCCTGCACCATATGTACCCCCACCGTCCTTGTACAGTCGCCGCAACGAAAACAATCGCCAGCACGAACGAGAGCGCGAACGTGGCTCCGCCATGTACACCCAGTACTCTTCCGCGGAACCCGTTGCTGACACCGCGCATGCACACGCACATGCGCAGGCGTACGAGTATCGCCCTCCGCACAGTCAAACTCGGGGCTCAGCCTCGATGGGACGGGCCTCTGTGGAGTCTGGCTCAGGCTCGGTTCTGGCAGACATGTATGCCCCGCGCACCCGGTTGAGCTTCGAAGAGAGTGTGTTGTCTGGGAGGTGATTTAGTGGCCACCGGTGTCGTGCTGCATGTGGTGCGTGCAGGGGCGTGACTTGGTTACAGTGCGCGAATGCTGTTGATATCCTTTAACAAACTGGCGTGAATTCATGAAATTGAACATCCGATGCACATGACGTGCACACAGTTGGCGTATTCGTGCCCGGTCTCGGTAACATGCGAGTGTTGGACCTCTTTGCACTCAATACTCTGTTTGAAAACTCAACATTCGATGTCCAGTTCGGTACACGTCACGAAACGCAACTCCAATTGGGTCTCACAACACATGCGGGTACTAGTGTTAGTGGCGTGGAGCTATCAGATTGTGAACTACAGCTCGAGTGTCACAAAGAAGCAATTAGCGCGCGCCATGACACACGCCTACGGCGAACACAGCTGGCACCAGCGAACACTTGACACCCCTACTTGACGATGCGGTTCAACAGCGGTTCAAGGACACTGGTTCATGCAGAGTACACCGCACCGTATGGAGAATGCGATGCTAGCGGTCTAGTTGCCAAGCTTCGGGGTCTTGAAGGGCACGCCCATGCTCTCACATGCCGACATCATGGACGCCAAGTCGAAAAACATCATCAACTCCGCGACATCGGCGGCTGTGAGGCCTCTTGGCACATCCTTGAGGTGGAAGCTTGACGAACCAAACAGGCCGCCAAGGTAGCTGTGGCTGGACGTAACGACGTACACGTACGGCGCCAACGCAAACTTGGCCTCCATCTTGAACACCATCCAGTTGGTCGTCTGAGTGGTGGCATTGTGGGATGACATGACCGTCGCGTACTGCAAGTTGCCGCCAGACGACTCCTTGAACAAGAGGCCGAGCTTGAGCCATTCCTCGCTCTGCAGCGTAGGTGCCAGCATGATTTGTGTCATGAACTCCTTGGTCATTTCGGAGTTGCCGGCCATGCCCAGCAGGCTTGGCAGTGTGTTTGCAAGCACGGGCAGGTCCTCGTCCTTCAGTTTCACAATCTTTTGCAGAGTGGCATGCTCGTTCACATAGCTGCACCACCATGACAACACAACCGCGATGAGGACGAACCGAGTGGCTTGCTTAGCCAGCTGCCAACAACATTGCCAACGTACGACAGCCCTTTGTTGTTCACAAGCTCCCTGCCGATGGACGTCTTGCTGCCGGCAATTGGGGACAGCGCCTTCACAATGCCGCCAAAGGAAAGATCAGATGTCTTGGCCATGGCAGAGTGCAGGGCTTGACCGTTGCTCGTATTGGGTGTAGCAGGCGCACTGGATATGGCGGGGCTGGGAATAGCGGGTTTGTCAATCCCAAGAAAGGTCGCCAGCGACGCAACGGCGCTGCCCTCCAGCCATGTCATGATCCACTTGGCCTCAGCTGGTGTCATGGAGGCCGGGATGGTCATGGTATGGGTGCTGCAGCTCTTGTGCAGACCCCACAACTCGGACGAGCACGACTCCAGGATGACGAGGTTGGGGGTCACGGTGAAAGATGTGGTGCTATGGCTCACCAACAGGTTCACCATCCCGCCGTCAGACGACAACTGCGCCAGGATTAGCGCCATCGCGAATGTGCCGTTGTTCTTGGTGTATAGTGTGCTGTATGTATTCCACACGCCGCGTTGCTGGTCGGGGATGAGCTTCGCGAGCAATGCCATCACGTGCTCAGAGTGTTGCCCCGTCATGTTGTACGCGTCCGCCAGAAGCGGGAGGAAGGTTGACAACTCCGTCACTTGCACACCGCGGTCTGACGAACCAGCGTATCACACAACAGCAACACAAGACGCATGACGTGCACGTAGCAAGGTGTAGGTAAGAGAAGGTGGTGTGTGTCTGGTCTGCAAATGTGCTTGGTCGATACGTACAGTCGCCATCAGTGAACTGGCGCTCGATAGTGGAGAAGCCACGGTCCGTGACCTCACGTGCAATGACGGTCTTGTTGGCATCACCCTTCAGGATGCCCTTCAGGATCGGCCACTCCTTCTCCAACTTCTTGATGTTGTTGATCAGCGAGTTGCCGAGCCCCCCGTTGCTACTGGTCTCATAGCGAACCATGGGCCCGGAGGTCACTTGACCCGGGGCGGACACGTAGGACACCAGGCCCAAGGGGTACTGCGGACTGAGCACACCCTCAGCGGGCGGCGCGATGTTGCGCACTTGCATGGCTTGGATCACCTGCAGCGTCAAGTTGCCTGTTATGGCGTCGAGCTGCTGGGGTGTGTCCCCCACGCCCACCGTGCGGGTGCATGTATTGCAGCACGTGTCGAAGACCCAGCACGAGTGGCAGCATTGGTAGCTGACGGTTTTGGTGAGCTTTGTGACCTTGCCAGTGGCAGTGCCACCGGACAAGCCCACAAGCAGGTTGCCAGTGGTCTTGTCGTGAGCCACAGCTCCCACGAAGAGCGACACAGCACCAGAGGAACCGGCAGTGATGTTAACGGTGAACGCAATAAACTCGGCACTCTGTGTGAAACACACAAGGGCGTACATGCAAGTACCCATGCGTTAGCATCAAGAGACAGCACAGCTGCTCACATTCTGCAGTGTGCACACCAAACCACTGTGCCCCACAAAACACCATACCTGCGCTTTGGCAGCCAGCTGGAACATCTCTACCAGGTTGTCCACGTTGCCGGTCCAGGTACGGAAAGCAGTCGTATTCAGGTCGCTGGGGGTAAATGCTGCAGCTTTGAGGGTCGCGGAGTTGGTGGTACCAGATAGCAAACCGCTGGCGTCACAGTCGGCATCGTCGCAAGAACGCTGCGTGAGCTGCGCCGTCTGGTTCAACACGCTAAACATGGCCTTCTGCATGGCCATTGCCTGCAGGGGCGTGAGTTTGCTCTCGCTGGCGGACGTGAAGGCCGACAACGTCGATGGCATAGGGACAATGGTTGCCAGTTGCGTGGAGGCAGAGGCGTCACTGATCATGAACATTCCCAGCACGATGGCAGCAGCAACCGCGACCGCACGCAATCGATGCCGAAGCATGGTGCCCGTATCTGTGACCACACACACACACACACACACACAGCGACGCGACGTAACAACACAGCGTGACTCATGCTGCATGAGTAATGAAACGATAGTGGCGTGCCACACTGGTCGTGCACTGCGGTGTAGCGTGCACTCGTACCGAAAGGTGTGAAACGAGCGCTGGACAAGGTGTGGGTTCAGTGCACGGTTGGGGTTTGAGGGGTGTTGGTCTGCTGTCTCACTTGTGTGGCAAGGTTGTGGCAGTGAAATTCACTGAGTGAATGGAGCGCAGGAGTGGCACAAACGTCTCACCTGGCGTCTCACTTTTGCGGCAACTGTGTGGCCGAGCGGCATGTGGAGCACAGAAGTGGCACAAGCGTCTCACTTGGCCTGTGGCATCTCACTTTTGCGGCAAGGTTGTGGCAGACTGGTCCCTTTGAGCTCAGGAGTGGCACAAACGTCTCACTTGGCGTCTCACTCTTGCGGCAAGTGTGGCAGAGCGGTATGAATCGGCGCAAGCGTCTCACTTGGCGTGTGGTTGTGATGCCTGGTACGGGGCATATACTGGATCAGACAGTGAGGAAAGGGGGCAAGCCTATGTTGGGGGTTACAACGGCAAACGAACTCTGAGGGGAAGATA
>Ga0213833_1001773_pt1 | contig 14798 bp, 21 predicted proteins | sample SWATP21_FD_160575 | JGI IMG/M metagenome (GOLD analysis project Ga0213833, IMG submission 160575) | Coastal seawater microbial communities from Marineland, Florida, United States - SWA TP2 #1 | ecosystem: Environmental > Aquatic > Marine > Coastal | place: USA: Florida | collected 2016-08-14
GTGCAAGTTAGAACGTAGGATGGACAGCGAACAAGGCAGGTGGCGGGGCGCGGCGGTGTGTGGTGCAGCTGCTGTTGTGGTGCAAACGCGAAGATCTGCTACTCTGCGCAACACGTGCAAGCCAACGATCGCACACAAAACTAACCTTCGTTTGATTCTTCGGGTATTCAAATGAGTACCCGAGGCAGTAACAGCTGGACATTTTAACACGCCAAATTACACAAGCTACTGCAGCTGTGCCGGCCCGGCGTTCGTACGAACCGTGGCGTTCAGCGACAGCGTGACTGATGGGTTTGCGGTGAATAGGTTTCCTGCTTCCTTTTTCTCCCCGCCATACACACGCTGCATGCGAGTGCGTCGCGTGGCGGTTCCTCCGGGGAAATGGCTTTCGTGTTGCGGAGGATGGTGAGTGGCGCCGCGACACAGGCACACCCCTTCCAGCTTCTCCCGCCAGCCGGCCCACGCCTTCTCGGCGCGGCATATCGAGGGCCAACAGTGGTGCGGCACTGGAAAAACCACGCTCTGTTGTTCATACACTCCTCGCGGACTCGAGAGTTCCACTCTGGGTGGGGCACGGCCTGTGACGCGCGGGAAGAACCGCGGCGCCCAGCAGGAGCAACAACACCCAAGGCCAAGACGCCGGAACAAGGCGCCGCCGAGGGGCAGCCCAAACAGCCAACGCGCCCACGTGCAAGTGGAAAGAACAAACGGCGAAGAAAGAGAAAGAAGAAAGCGAACCAGGGCCCGAAACAACCGGGGGTACAGAAGCAACAGGCGGGACAAGCGCCGGCTTCACCAGCCATGCCGGTGGCACGCAAGGCTGCCAAGCCTCGCACTGGTGGGCCTTCGGTGGACGCCCACGCACCGCAGAAGGGGTCTCCACCTTCAGTTCCTCGCGGCGGTGCTCCGTCCAAGTCAGCGCAGCCCCCGCGAAAGCATGATCGTACGAAAGGAGGAGGCAAGCCTCGCCAACAGCCACCACGCCCGGCTAGTGCCCCGCCGACTGTGCAGCGGCGTGAAGGAACACGGGCGTCCCGACAAGGGCAAGGCCCACCACGTGGCGCTGTTGGTGCGGATGGAAAGACGAACACCACCCCACGCCAGTCGTCTCAGTCCCCAGGTGCCACCAAGCCAGCGCAAAGTGGGCCATCCGGCAGTGGTTCTAGCAAGGGCAAGGGCAAGGGCAAGGGCAAGGGCAAGGGCAAGAGCAACAGCAATCGTCCCGGGCGAGGGAAGAAGAAAACGTGGGTATCACCCAAGCAGAAGATGAAAGCAGCAGCACGACACAGGGAAAAGCAACGAGCACAAGCAAGGGAGCAGCGGCGGCTTGTTGATGCAGAGGGGGCTGATCGGCCTGTCCTTCTTCCCTGGCAAGTGGCGACGCGTAATGTGTGGGGCGGCTCCAACTCAACTGGTGTGCCTGGTACGATCGAAGACAAGGTGGAACCTCTTTCCTCGGGCGATGTGGTATCTACGTCACATCAAGAGAGCGATGGCGTGCCTTTGGTGAAGACAACGCTTCGTTCTGGAAGACTTATTGATGCCACAGCTTTGTGTGACGGGCACCGCCTCATTGTGCGTGTTTCGCGGTGTGGGGGTTGTGTTGTGCTCCGTGTTGTACGCAGTCCAACTGACGTTGTTTTTTCCAGGGATACAAAAAGTACGTTCGCAAGCTGGGATATCCCTCCAAGTACGAAGCTGTCTTGGGTCGCAACGTCATTCAGCACAACCAAGGCCGGATGTTCAACTGTTCACTCTTCGCTGTTTATGCCGCACCAATCACCCGTACGCTCTTTACTGCTTCTACTGTGCTCGTTCCCTCCCCATTCTAAAGTGTGCGCGAATGCGCGGGGGCATGTGAATGGTTGACTGTACTGTCACCACCAGCACAACCTTTCCCAGTGTTCACGTCTTGGGCCTTCAAGAAAACAACTGCTCGGCTTGCCGCACGCCGTTCTGTTGTGCGTCGGCGAGTGAAGGCGGCTGCTCGTGCTGTTCTTCCCAAGTGCGCGCGTCGAGGTAGGCATGGTGTGGTGCGGTGCAGTCTCACGCATGTTGTCTTGGCCCGTGCTCAACGCCATCGCGCACAGACTACGCCTACTTGGTGAAGTGCAAACCGCGTTCCATCCTGGCCAGCGGCGACCAGCTCCGCGATATGATGCTGGAAGGACTCAAACAAATGAAACTAGTGACCCAGCGTGACCAAGTGGCTGTGTGGAGGGCTCGCAAGGAGTTTCGTTCCAAGCATGGCGGCTTGACGGCAAGCGTGGATGGGCGTGAAGTGTGCGCGCCGTCTTACTTGACTGAGTACCACCACGTGCGCGCGTTCACACCACCTGTGACGCCTTTCTCCCCCACCTCAGTGCAGGCTTGGGAGCGTATGATTGCTGACATAGATGCTCGTGCTGTAGATAAGGGGGGTGGTGCGGATGGCCCAAAGAAGTAGTAGTGTTATGATGGGCGGAGGAAGCGACAAAAAGTGAAAGTAATGGGTGCAGATGCAGCAGGAAACACGCAGAAGAAAGGAAGCCACATGTAACTCAGTCTTGGCACGGGATGGACGCAGCCATTTCAGCCACAGCACGAATGTTTCCGTGATGCAGCTTCTCGCCAATGTCGTGTGCCAAGTTCTTGTACACAAGCATGCCGATGTCGGGGCGTCGGCGCAGCAGCTGGTCCATGTTGTGCCGTGAAAACTCGGCGAGCACCAAGACATCGGCGTCAGGATCCGATGAGGCGTCAACACCAGCGCCACACGCCACAGCGGAGCCCTCATGAGGGGTGTTGTTCAAGAATGTGCGCTCCGAAAGTAGCTGACCAGCACGGAGATGCAACAGCGGGAGGCCAAAGGGTTTCTCGGCAGTTGGAGGACCAATGATCTGGCACGAACCACGAAGAATAATGTACATGCTGTCCGCAGGGTCACCAGTGCTGAACACCTTCTCGCCGGCTTTGAACCTGGTGCACAAAGAGTTACCCCGCAACAGTCGTCACTCTCACGGCGCCCGAACTCACAACAAACAGACAATCCACATACCCCATGACATCGGCAATGCTGCCAAGTGTTCGACCTTGCTCTTCATTCATACCCTTGAACAATGAGAGCCCTTCCATGCTAGCAACAATGGCCTCTTTGCGTGGTTGTGCACGCAGCTGCGACACAACTTCATCCATCATCTCCTTTGTCTCACCAACTGTGCAGAGCGGCCCCAAGTCAAACTTGGCCAGCAGTTTGATCATTTTCACAACATCCACTCGTTTCGTGTCCGTGAAGGCCATGCTTGGGATGTATGCAGCTGGGACAAAGCCCAGTTCCAAGAGAGTTCGCTGCATGCGCGGAGCTTGAGAGGATACATCCACCTCAACGTACTCCTGTTCACATTTGGGCGTCAGCGCAGCACAGCATCCAGGCTAAACACACTTCCATGCACAAGCAACATCACACCGTTCCAAGTTCAGCCACTTTGTCCACGACGAGACTTTCGAGCACAAGTCGCGTGGAGATGTTGTTGACTGAAAGCAACTCGAACACGCGCATCTTCTTCTCGATGGGTTCGTGGATGTAGCCAACTGGACCAGCAAGGTACGCAGCGTGAACACAGGCGGCGCTGTGGCATACGAGCCTACAACTCGCACGCACCTGCACCAGTGATTGGGCCCTTGGACCCATCTGCTAACTTCTTGTATGCGATGACGTAGTGAGCGTGGGTCGCTTCCAGCTTTGCAAAGCCGAAGTGGAGCTGGGCAGGTCCAAACACCTCACGATCCACCACGCGGCCACGTTCAAGGCGCAGCAAGGAGTACGGCAGCGCATCTGCTGTGACATCTTCGATGATGTGATGCTCTTGGTCGCAGAGCGGGTATCTGCGAAACAAAAAGAACCAACAAGGGATGGGATCAATTTATACGGGACGCACGAGGCGCAAACGTAGCACGCGCGATGGCAATGGTCGAACTTCAAAACGTACGCTGGCGACACATCATCAACCGCGACATCGGTTTCCAAATGACAGTTTCGCAGCGCCAGAAACGCGATGTCCGCAACTTCGGGGATGAGGCGAGCGTTAGGATCGCGGAGATGCAAGCCATCACCGAAAAACTGAGCCCACAAGGCAACCGACTCGCGTGGCGGGTCTCCCAACAGATGAGACTGCATACCACAACCCATCAAACAAAGCACGCGGTTAGGAACACCCATCCATGCTGGCGCACATGAACGCACGCACACACGCACCACAACACACGCACACACGCATGTCCCAGCACGAGCACACTTGCAGCCGCACCTCAGGAAGGAACCCAACACAGTGGAAGCCTGCCCGGGCGGACACGGCTTGCGATCGTGGATGCACGCAGCGGTTCTCCACCACAGCAACATGGAGGTACTTTGCAGCCAATTTCAGGCGCTCTTCCATCAAAATGTTGCCAATGCCACGTCCACGGGCATCAGGGTGGACAACCAGTCGTCCAAACTCACCGCACAAGTCTGACTGTGCGGAGTAGTCCAACAGAACACTGGCGGTGCCGAGGATCTCGTTCGTCTCTGTGTCCTCAGCGACAACAAATATGACGTTTGGATTGAACACAGCAGACTTGAGCCACTTTGTTTCAAAGAAATTCTGCGGACACACCACCCTCAGAGTGAGACCCAACACTGCACGCCACACCTGCCTGTCCGATCATGTTGATGGCACCTTGTCTGGAAGCCACCCAACCACACGGGTGTCAGGGCATCTACTGGCCAGCACAACCCACAATCCACCACTCACAAGGGTAATTCCTGTACGAGAGCCGGAAGATTTCGGCCACCGCTTCCACATCCTCCTCTTCGCATTCTCTGGTCTGAAGGTGCACAACACCACCACCACCAGCATCAGCATCGCAGCCCACGGTCCACCGCAAACACGTACAATCACGTTTTTGCAACCCTTAAGCCTGTTCTCCGCTTCAAAACGACCCGGCTCAAAGTCAGCGTGGGGGGCAGGTGACGGGAACGGGTGCGGTCCCAGCAGTGGCGGTGACGCGGTCACAAAACTCCGGGCCGCCATCAAGTGCTGGCTGTAGCCCGAAGCCACTGCACGGCGTGCCGGCAAGAGCATGCGTTTTGCACGCACAATCATACGCGAGCACGCCAACATGTTGCCTTCAGCCTACCGAAGTGGGGGGCCAGCAGATCCTCACACTGTCGCCACGTCAAAGACTTCGCACGTCGCAAGCCCATCCCGCAAGCTCGAGACGCCGAACGTCGCAAAACCTTCAAAAATCAAAATCCACAATTTCAAAAGTATTTTCAGTGAATGATTCGCTGGTGGGGAACCGCGCTTGCAGACGCTGCTGTTGCAACTCCCTGTTGTCTTCTGTGCGATTGTGCTTGTTTCCCTGGTCTCACCGAAAGGTTCGCTGCTCTCTCGACCTGTCCACGTTCATTGCATCTCACTGTTGGTTTTGGTTGCCATGCAAACCGTTGCAGAGTGTTTCTTCGCTTGACAATGGGCCTGTTTGCTACGATTCGGTGGGCTGCCAACAAGGAGCCATATCTGTTTGCCGCCGGTGTGGCATGCATTGTGGGTGTTGCGATGCCCGTTGTCATCCCCAAGTGGCGCCGCGAGCAAGGGTTGGAAACATGGGTGATGGACCAAACGCTTGACAACCCTGTTCGTTGTCGTTGTTCGTGTGTTTCCTCCTGCTGTTGCGGCTGATTGACAAGTGATTGTTGTTTGCTTGCAGTACCTGAACAACTACCACGTCTCACAAAAGAAGGAGCCATCATTCGACAACGAGCGCGTCATTGCCTCATACCTGAAGCGCCACCCCGACCCATACCGTCAATAGTGGGGAAAGCCTGTTGGAGAGATTTCTGTTGTTGCTGTGTGCATGCAGATGCGCCGCGAACATGCCCCGACACGCGCACTTGCGTTGTATGTAGCATCTTTGGTGTTTGTTGTTTGATGAGGAGGAGTGAGTATGCGTGAAAGAGACGGTCTGCAGTAGCTGATGAAAAAAGGCACTGTGTTCGTTACTTTTTCAAAGTCACTCGTCCTCTTCTTCCTCCGCCTCCGCGGCCGCCGCGGCGGCTGCCGCAGCTGCTTCTTCCGCCCGTCTATCTGCTTCAGCGTTTGCTTCTCGTCGTTCCACCCGAGCGACAGCCTTGCCGTCCAAAACTTCCAAGCGCGGGAGACGAACCAGCACCTCCAAGCGATAGTCGTCACCTGAGGCGACGTCACAGCCTGTAGGTAGTTCATCAACCCCACACGCGGGTGAGCGAGCCGCACACAACGTTGCTAGAAGTATGTAAATCGCACCGTCTAGCGTGAGTTGGCGAAGACTGGGCAGCGCCGCCAGTTTGTCCACTTCCTCGATGGCCTCGACCTTGGCGTTGGCCAGGGAAAGCGACTTTAGTTTACCAAGGCTCGCAGCAGCCAGGTTATCAAAGCCAGCAATCTCTGAATCGTTGGCAGATAGGGACTGAAGTCCTGAAAGGCCATCCAGACCCTCCAAACTTGCGATCGGATTTCCGTTCTGCACGAGCAAGTGTGAGTTGTCCTCAGGGTGAGTGAGGGAGCATGGGTACGCACCGCGGACAACGTTTCAAGAGATGGCACAGATCCGACACCAGCAAAGCTGGCCAATTGATTAGAATCCACTTGCAAGCTTCGGAGCTTCGTTAGCGCTTCCAGTCCACCCAGAGCCGTGAGCTTGTTTCCTGGAGGCGGCGGCAATGCACTCCGTGTGAGGACGAGGCTGACGGCGAAACAAGCATCCATGAGAGCAACACAACCTACCACTCATGTTCAACTGTGTCAGCGACGGAATGTTGATTTCACTAGGCTCACTGATATCATTGCCACTGACATCTAGGGCCTGAAACACAGCAATGTAAGGATGGATCCGTGGGTGCAGAAGCAGCGAACGCACCTGCAAGAACGTCGATCCAGATATGTCGCCAATGGCAGCAACCTTGTTGTTTGCAGCGTTAACTGCCAAAACGGAATACATGCCCGACACGCCCGACAAGTCCGTGATTTGGTTGTCCGAGACATTTAAGAAGCGAACGTGGGAGAAGGACGGCAGCTCGTCTCCAAGCGACGCAAGGTTCTTGCCCGACACATCTAGGACGGAGAAGGCATACCCTTCACCATCAAAGGTTCGCTCCACCTTGGAAAGACCACTCCGCAAGACTTCGCCGCCAAGCACATCAGAAGGCCCATCTTCAGCCATGACGTCCACCACAGCAGGTTGGGCTATCCAGTCACTCGAGCACCGCAACAGCCCGTTACACAACAAGCACGCTGGCAATTATGTTATCTCAATTTCTCAATTTTGAGAAGGGCACAGCTTCCGCTCGCCCCCGCAGCCTGCAGGCCGCAGGCCCTGCACTCTCGCTTCTCCTGATCGGGTGTAAGGATACCAAACTTGCTACATAGATGTGAGATCGTCCTCTGTGTTGCCGCTTGCGTCCCAACGGCCAGAGTTCAATACTTGGCATGCGTGCTTTCGATGATCCGGGCCTGCTTCGCAAAGTTCAGCGCGTCCGCTTGGACCGGCTCTTGTTGCGTTCGCCCTTGTCGCCAAGCACTGCTCCATGTGCAACACGACAGATGTTGTAACTGATTCAATAGCAACAATGTAGAATTGCATTGATCAGGTCACCACGTCCTGAAAGCACAAGGGGCATCTTGCATTTCGCCGGAGCCATTTTTTCACACACTGACACAAATCGTAACACAATGCGTGAGACGCTCCCCAGCTCGTACACAGGCTGAGCGGGACGCACGGTTGTGTGAAACAGATGGACACACCCCAGAGCAGTGACCAAATGTCCAGTGGAAATCGAATCAAGGCAAATGCAACAGCTTTGGCTTCCATCGTGTTGGCGTGCATCGCCGGTGGTGGATGGTGCCCCGCCGAAAGCGTGGCTGGGGAGTCGACGCAGTTGCTCGTCATCAAGTCTGCGCGAAACAGTACACTCATGTTCAGTGGCAATACTTGAGGGACCGTGCATGCCGGCTTTGCGTACCCTTCACTGTGGACGGGAGGTGTTGCTGAGTCTTGATAGACAGATGACAGGTCTGAGCATCACACCATGTCAGGACAGCCAAGCTGCCGCGGCACATCGCCTGCTGTACTCACAGGAACGCATCCCTGCTCGAGGCGTAGCACTTGTGACGTTTGTTTCTCGAAACAATGATCGTCTCCAGGGAGTCATTCCACGAGAACGTGTGCGAGCACGGGAACTCACAGCACGCTCGGCGTCTTGTTCGTATTTTGTCTCTGCCCGCGCTGCCGCTGCATCACTCGTATTGGGAGCAAACCGCCGCATTGCCTGAGCTGTTCCTGGCTCCTCGGCAGCTCGCAGCAACTGCAACCTCATATCAAGTTGCTGGGTTCTGAAAAGGAATGTGAGTGAGAGACGACATGACGCCAGCACGCCGCGGGAGGATACCTGAGTTGGACCAAGCGGCGGGTTCGTTCTTCCATCTGTGACGTCGCAGCCGCCACCTCTTTTCGCAGTTGCTGAGCCATGACAACTTCGATTGACACAGGCGATCCTTCGACAGCGACGGGTGCTACTGCGTTCATTCGGTCACGAAGGCGCTGCAGCCGGCCAGAGAGTGACGAAGCCACTGAGCGTCGCGCATTCTGGATCACAGCATTCGAGCTCGTGCTGCAAACACTACCTGCACGAAATGAAGGTTGTGGTTGTCTTACACATGCCATAGTACGCTCATCACGCACGCCTGGTCCACTCATTGCGCGCCCGCACGGCTTGCAGCGGAGAGAAGAACATGTTCGCACACTTCATACTGACACATGTCAACATGGCAGTTGTGTTACATGGCTATTTCGTTATCGTCATTTATGTTCTGTTTCCACCCACAAAAAATGTGTCCGCCAGCGCCGTAGTTGCACTGTTCTTTGAACATAATACGATAATTACATGCAATATGTTTTGACGGCAAAGGGGAACCGCGATGACACCTTTCGTCAACCGATTTTTTCAAGTCAAACCGCGCGATGCCCACGGTGTTCGAATCCGTCTACCTGCTGTGTTCAAACTTTTCCATACCTGTCGCGAGGCAACTGCTTCCTGACTTGGACCCGGCTGTGGTAGGGCTTACAAATTAACTTCAGATAACATGGTGAGTTGTACTGATAGTACGGGGCACCCAGCGTGGGTGGAAAGGGGCTGGGTGGGGTGGACGACGTTGTCGATACCTCCTTGTCCGCATTTCTCTTCGTGCCCCAGCTGCAACGGAGCCTGACGCCGTCGTGTTTTTGGTTGCTTTGTGTTCAAAGGCGTACAACCGTGGACGAGGCCGGCCGGAGAAGAAGGCACAGAAGTTTGAACTCACAGAGGAGCAGAAGCAGGAGATCCGCGAGGCTTTCGACCTGTTCGATACCGATGGATCTGGTACGTGGCCCTTCTGCACACTTGCGTGGCGCCCGAGCTGTTGCCTTCTTCTGCTGCAAGTCAGAGTTATCGTAGACATGGGCGATGTGGCTTCATGCCTGCTTACCTGTGCCGGTTGTGTGGTTGCATCAGGCACCATTGACGCCAAGGAGCTGAAGGTTGCCATGCGTGCCCTTGGCTTCGAGCCAAAGAAGGAGGAGATCAAGAAGATGATCAGCGACATTGACAAGGATGGATCTGGCAACATTGACTTCCAAGAGTTCTTGGAGATGATGACGGCTAAGATGGTGCGTGCGGTGCATCTGTGTTGTTGGATTGTGGTGGGGCCCACACACTCACGTCTCGGTATGCAACAGAGTGAGAAAGATTCACGAGAGGAGATCTTGAAAGCGTTCCGGTTGTTCGATGACGATGAAACGGGAAAGATCTCATTCCGCAACCTGAAGCGTGTTGCAAAGGAATTGGGTGAGAACATGACAGACGAGGAGTTGGCAGAGATGATCGAGGAGGCCGATCGTGATGGTGATGGTGAGATCAACGAGGACGAGTTCCTGCGAATCATGAAGAAGACCAGCTTGTACTAGAGTGCAAGTTTTGAACGCGTGCAGGGCTGGGTTTACTTCTCCGTCCTTGTGCGCTCGTTCGTTGCTGTGTCTGGCTGGCTGTCAGCTCGGCTGTTAGTGCATCGTTTGGTAGGTGATAAAACAAGGAACATTTGTACAACACGCGTTGTTTTGCTGCGTCGCAAAGCTCTCAGTCCCACTTGCTGCGTCGCCCTGCACTTTCCGGGTCGTACTCGTCCTTTCCACCAGCTCCTGCGCCACCCGCGCCCCGCCCCACAAGAGCGGCAATCTGTCGCTTCTCATACTGCCGACGTTGTTCCATGCGCGTGTAGATTCGCTCCAATGCGCGGTACGCCTCACACTTGGGGAAGTTGGTCAAGTCGTAGTAGTGGGGAGCAACTTCCGCCAACCACTCGCCTCGCACGGAGGTCACCGTCCGCACGTAGTTCTTGTTGGTGAGAACGAACTCGTTGTACAAGGCCCACTCCGGCTTGTGATCGATGACGCACGATGGGTGCAAGGACACCACTTGATTGTCTTTCACAGTCAAGTAGTGACCAGTCCGTTGCAGGTGCGCAACCTGCATGAAAAATCCAGCCGTCAAGGCCATGCGGATGTTTGTGTAGTACGCCTTCGAGGTGAACTCAGTGCTGACGAGCGGGACACCCAAGCGCTTAAGAATACGCTGCAGCTGGTTCCGGACACTGTCAGCAGACTTCAACGACCTCATGTTCAAAAAGTTCTCCCAACACCAGTCCGCAGAACCTGGAGGATGGACAAGACACGGCATGAGGTCGGGGCAGTTGCCGCCGCGTGCACATTGCACATGGCACATGAACAGAACGTACCCTTTTGTTTGTACGCATGGTAGGCGTTCAGCAGCGTCAAGTGGTCACCATCCACATGCGCAAACTTCGCCTTGGCAGCATCAGCCGCCTTGGCGGCTTCTGGGGGGCGCATGAAAATTTGGGGGACACTGAGCAGGGCCACAATGGACAGCATCTCGTTGGAACAGGAAAACCCTGGTGAGGCCAGCAATGCCTTTGCCAGCTGTGGGTCGAGGGGAAGCGCAGCCATGTGGCGTCCCGTTTCGGTCAAGTCTCCCTCATCATCCAGCGCTCCCAGGTAGTTCAGCAGTTCCAGCGCTCGCATCAGCGTTTCTGGAGCAGGGGGGTCGAGGAAGTCAAAGTGAACCAGGTCGTCAATGCCGAGCTGCTTCAACGTCAAGACGACGTTTGACAGGTTCGAGCGCAGGATTTCGGGGTACGTTTGCTCGATGAGCTCCTTCTCGAACGCGGTTTCGGTGTACAAACGGAAGCACTTTCCCGGCCGGGTACGGCCAGCACGACCACTGCGCTGCTTCGCACTAGCCTTTGAGATGGGGGAGACGAGGAGGGAGTCCACGCGGATGCGCGGGTTGTACACCTTTTGCTTCGAAAACCCGGGATCCACCACGTACACGATGCCGTCAATCGTCAGCGAGGTCTCGGCAATATTCGTGGAAATCACCACCTTGCGACCGCCGCGGGGAGCCGGCTCGAAGATTCGCTGCTGCGCGGAGGGGGGCAAACTCGAGTAGAGTGGCCGTGCGTCAAGCTTCCCCACGTCGGGTGCGAATGATTGGGACTCCTCCCGGATTTTTGAGCAGGCGTCTTCAATTTCTTGCTGGCCTGTCAGGAACACCAAAATGTCGCCTGGACCTTCGCACTGGTGGATTTGAAGCACAGTTCGCACGGCTGCCTCGAAGTAGTCACGTTCTGGCTCAGGTGTGTAGAAGACTTGCACTGGGAATGTGCGACCAGGGATTTTCTGTGCAGCAACGTCACATGAGCACCAGACCACAAAGACACACCACAGCACGGGTCGTACCAGGAGGGGAGCACCATCAAAATACTCCTGGAACTTTGCGGCGTCCAATGTGGCACTCATGACAACGACGCGAAGGTCTACGCGCTTTGCCATCACCTCTTTCAGAAGCCCAAGGAGCACGTCCGTTTGGAGCGTCCGCTCGTGGGCTTCATCAAGCACGATGACAGCATACCGGCTGAGTTTTGGGTCCGTCATGGCTTCCCGGAGCAGCATACCATCTGTCATGTATTTAAGCACTGTGCTGGAGCTGGTACAGTCATCAAACCGGATGGTATAACCCACATGTTGCCCGAGAGACACATCCATTTCTTCGGCGACACGCTTGGCAATGCTCATGGCAGCGACGCGTCGTGGCTGGGTACAGCACACGAGCTTGTTGCCATTCTCCCGCCCAAACCCTGCATGGATAAGAAATTGTGGGATCTGTGACGCAGCAACAAACATGTCCCTTGTCAGCACGTGTAGTGGGGTAGAAGTAGCAGGCCGTCATCCGCAAACGCACGCACCTGTGTGGTTTTTCCGCTGCCAGTTTCTCCTTCCAGCACAATCACACGGTTCGCGCGCAGCATGGCCTCCACCTTGTCCAGAAAACCCCACACGGGGAGCTTCTTGCGGGTTTCATAGATGGTTTGGTACTTCTGCGAGTACGGCATGCCGGTTAGCGGGTTGACGACGGCGGGTCGCACGACACGCTCGGACGGCGTCGGCGCTGGTGTCATGCCGCTCACATCGAGCTTGCGCTTGCGAGCTGCCATGGGGCCACGTGTCAAGGTTATGCAAGCACGCACAGGCAATCGCACGTCTGGGCCACAACTGGCACCCTCCAACAAGCCAAGCGGGTGGGCCGTGGGGCGATGTGGTGTGCCACTCTGTTGCCGGCAGCGACACAAAACATACATATATGTATACTCATCAAGTGGCATCCATTCTTGTGGCTACACTGAATCTACTCCCAACTCCTGTATCTGTGCCACGATGAGCGCTGCTGTTGCGCGCCCAGATGATGTGGCTGTTGGTGTGGAAGGTTTGTTATTGGTGAGCAGTGTGTATTTGCTCGGCGGGAGCTCACAGCGGTCTGTTGTCACTTGTCACACCGTTCTCCAGGTGAAGAAGCAAAGGCATCGGTTCGTCGGGTGTCTTGCGCTCTTTGGTGGGGGGGTGTTGAGTGGGCTGACTTTGCCTCTGTACAGAATGTGAACGTTCTGGTGTGCAGTTGGAACGTTGGTACGTTGCTGGGTGGTTGTGTCCTGTGTACATAGGAGCTTCTAAACGGGCAAACGTGTTTGTCCAGGCAACGCACCGCCGCCAGAGGATCTCAGCCCGTGGCTTCCCGCTGGAGGAGGAGACTACGACATCATTGCTGTTGGTGTGCAGGAGTCCAAGTACACTGTCAAGGGCGAGAAAGGGGCTGTCATGTCCACACCGGCTCTCCCCGCCAACCAACAAGGCGACGAATCCAAGACCGGTGAACGTGTGCGCGTTGGTCTTGACGCAAAGGAGTACGCGGTTCTGCGTGTTTCGCGTTCTTGCGTGTTTCGCGTTCTTGCGTGTTTCGCGTTCTTGCGTGTTTCGCGTTCTTGCGTGTTTCGCGCGACGGGGAGATGAGCGCTAACACATCTTGGTTTTGTGAAACTGCCAGACCCGAAAGTGTGTCTGCGCAGCACTTCTTCAAGGTGGTGCAGCTTCATGTTGGCGGGGAATATTACACCGTCGCCAAGACCCAACTGTGGGAAATGCGGTTGATTGTGCTTGCCAAGGTCTCTCTCCGTCCCCAGGTACACACACTGTGGAAGCTTGGCTGCCATGCACATGTTGTGCACCTCAACGTTCTTGCGTTCATGGTCAGGTGCACGATGTTCACAAGGCCTGGGAGGCCACTGGAGCGCTGAGCGTGTGCGGGAACAAGGGTGGTCTTGTCGTTAAGTTTGACGTCGGTCCCACGTCTCTGTGTTTTGTCTCGTGCCATCTGGCTGCACATGCCCCCAAGTTGGAGCACCGCAACCAAAACGTACGTTGTTTGTGCGTTGGCACCGGCAATCACTGCGGTCGGTTCACGTGCAGTTGGTGCCTCTGCCGGGCGACAGATTGAAGAGGTTTTGCAAGAGATTCGCATGGGTCCACGCCCCAGTATTGACATCGACAACCAGTTCCATCACGTGTTTTGGTTCGGTGACTTGAACTACCGCGTCCAGTTGAATATCTTGGACCAGAAGGAGCGCGAACTCAAGGCACACATCGCCGAAGTGAAGGAACTCATTGCAGCGGAGCAGTGGCACGCGCTTGTGGCTGCTGACCAGCTCCAACAGCAAATGCGTGACGGAATCGTGCGTGAACTTGATTTGAAGAGGTTGTTACAGTGCAATGCGGTCCCTCACCGTGCGCATGTTGTGGTTCCCAGATGCTTCCGGGCTTCACCGAGCTCACTCCTACCTTTCCTCCCACGTTCAAGGTGGAGCGCAAGCCAGGTATTATCTACCAGGTGCGTTCGTTCCTACCTTCCGCCCTTTATTTGGGTGTCTTTCACGCGTTAGTGCTGGACAGACCGGCAAGCTTCGAGTGCCATCGTACTGCGATCGAGTGCTGTGGAAGTCGATGGCCGGCCGTGCTGCGGACGTGCGCGCAATTTCTTTCAGCGCTTTTCCTGAAATCTTCACGAGGTTGGACCCCAGTGTGCCTGCTATTCTCGTCTCTTCGAACCCGTTCTTACCTGGGCGTGTTGTGTTGGTTTCTTTTTCTTTGTGTTGCAGCGACCACAAGCCGGTGTCTGCTGGCTTTCAGATCCGCAGTGTGGCCCCACCGAAGCTGCTTAAGCCGAAGATGGCCCACGTACGTGCAGAAGTTGCGGGTGCCTGTGTTTGCGCTTCCCTTTGTTCTCTGCCCCCCCCCCCCCCCCTCCCCCCCCCCCCCCCCCCCCCCCCCCCCCCCTCTCCCCCCCCCCCCCCCCTACCTTCCGT
>Ga0213833_1001775_pt1 | contig 14796 bp, 25 predicted proteins | sample SWATP21_FD_160575 | JGI IMG/M metagenome (GOLD analysis project Ga0213833, IMG submission 160575) | Coastal seawater microbial communities from Marineland, Florida, United States - SWA TP2 #1 | ecosystem: Environmental > Aquatic > Marine > Coastal | place: USA: Florida | collected 2016-08-14
CTGCCTGCCTGCCTGCCTGCCTGCCTGCCTGCCTGCCTGCCTGCTGTGCCGCCACTTTCCTCCACAGATGAAAGAAGCACAGCGTGTGCGATCCATGTTTCAAATATGGCCGGCCGCCTCCTCCTCCGCAACCGTCGTCCAACGCCGCTCCGGTGCCCAACGCCACGCGCACGCTCCGACCCACCAATCGCCCAGCCGAGGGCCAGCACAGGGCCGCCCTTCACCTTCCCCTTTGTCCAACGGAGGACGGACGCGACACGCTGCCGCGCCTAGAATACCGGCTGCAGGTTCCGCGGCAGCGGCAGGAGGCAGAGGGGGGCCAGCTCGATAGCACGTCGACTGGGTCGAGTGCTGCGCGGTGCGACGACAGGCAGGGCAGCACGCCACATCACATCGGGCGATGTGGATGCATATGTACCGGCATGGCATGCAACGTGGCGTGGGTTGATTACATGCATGCAGAACACAGTGTTCATGAGCTGGGATGGGCTGACTGTGTTAGGGTCGAAACACAGAACCTAAAAAAACGGAACACGCACAGCAGCAACAACAGCCGCAGCAGCAGTGGCAGCGATGCACCAAAGCACGGCGGGGGAAGAAGGAAAGGGCAGGGCAACGAAAGGAACCCAACAACAACGAAAACAAGACAAGACGAAACGGGAGCACGCGAGACTAAAGACGGCAGACGCGGACAGTCCACCGGCCAATAAACGCAAGCCGTTGTGAACAAACACAGAACGGGTGGGGGGGAAACGTGCAACACCGGGTGCGTCACGCACGAGAGAGCAGACAGCACAGAGGGCTACATAATGGCACAACTTCCACCGCCGCCATCCTTCGGACATGGTACAACCTTTCCAATGCGCAGATCCTTCCACAGACCCTTTGCAGCGGAGGAGTGAAAGTCGAAATCCACGGAAGAGTCGGTGCCGCCGTGCCGCACAATGGACCGGTCGCCGCCGGGGTGCTTGCTCAGGAACTCTGTGGCATCGTACACGATGCCATGCGCAACTAGCCACAGGTCTTCTCGCCGGTTGTGCCTTCGTACTTGGCACATCGTGTACTTCCCATCCCGCGGCCCCGGCGTTCTGCCAGCTTCGCGGATGGCGGCCTCTTTCGCGTTGCAACTGGCGCAGCCCGCCCAGATGCACAGGTCGTCACAGTGAGGGCATGCATCGCATGTGTAGGCCTTGCTTGGGGCAGACACATGAAGCTCCTTGGCTGCGTTGGTCTTACTTTCCGACGCTGTCGACTTGGCGTCGGGCGAGGCAATGCTCGCGGCGCCGGGCTTGGCCTCTGCGGCCGCCGTGCGGCTGCTCGCCACAATGGGCTGGAAGTCAGGGTCTTGGGGGTTGAGGACGACAGGATCGCGAGACGCGTCTTCGTCCATGGTGGGCGGTTGGGTTGAAAGGGGAGGGAGGACACCCCAACACACACACTCGCCACGCCACGCCAAGTGGGAGCCGCTGTACCAGGCTCCACGCACACCAAAAGGGTTACAGGTCGGGGAGGAAACGGGTGAGGAAAGAGAGGAGACAAAGGAGGGTCGTCCACGTGAGACGATGGGGGTGGGAACGAGTGCGGGCAACGTTCCGCGCGGGTGGCAAAGTGTCTCCGGAAGGACACGAGACCACTTGCCTTGTTGCCGGACACGCGACCATCTCAGCTGTTACTGCCTTTCCAGCCAGCTGGCTGTGGTGAGAAACGGCCACGTGGTCGCTGGGACGTGACATGAGATGTGTGTATTCGTTTTGTTGCCCAACGCACATTTGTTTTGTTGTTTTTGTTAGTTTGGTTGTTTTGTGGCACCTCCCCTGCCAACTGCCTCCTTGTGTGAAGCCGCGCAGCTGTGGAACTGGTTGCGGTGCGTCCGCGTGCCAGGAAGTGATGAGTGAGCGCACACGACCTCTCTTGTCGGACGCGCCTGTGGAGTATGGCGTGGACGTCGGTGGGCGACGCTACTCCAGCCCGAGTGTGTCCAAGGGTGAAGATGACCACACCGTCACCCCGCTCATGTCCGAGGATCGGCATGCGCCCCCAAAGCAGACCACTTCGTTCCCCCGGGCCATGTTTCTTCTCATGAATGCCATTTTGGGCAGTACGTGCTCGTGTGCTTCGGCTGGCTGCGTGGTCGCACACGTGTGGCTGTGTCCCGTCCACTCCCTCAAACACGGTGTTCAGGTGGTATCCTTGGACAGAGCTACGCAGCAAGCGAGTCTGGTTCGTGGAGTTGACAAGCGGTGCAGCCGCGTTGCGGTGTGAAAGGGTACTTGACCTCGCTGGTGGTTTGTGTTCTCGCCCAGGCGTGGCGCTGTTCATTTGTTTGCTTGCCGCAATGGCCGTCTGTGCCGACTATGCCATCTATCTCCTCCTGCAGTGTTGTGACAAACTAGGTGGGACAAGGGAGCGTGATGGTTTGCGCTTTGCGCTTTGAGTTGAGTTGAGTCTTGCCTTTATTTCACGAGCGTTGTGTCGTATGTTTTTGGGGCAGATGTGACCGCCTACGAGCACATTGGGCAACATGCGTTTGGTGACGTTGGTCGACGCGTCACAGGTGTTATCATCTTGCTGCAGAACTCGGGTGCCATGACATCATACTTGGTCATCCTTGGCGACCTTCTTCCCTCGGTACGGGTGTGTGGGGACTGTGGCCATGGTCTGGTTGTGGAACGGGGTGCATGTTTGACCCACCATTGTGCTCACCGTGCGTTTGTCTGCGTTGTGCAGCTCATCCGGGAGGTTCTGCACTCTCTCGGCGTGTCTTCGGCGCACATGTCGCCATGGGATGACCGCACATTCCTCATGATCGCTGCGTGTGTCATCGTTGTGCTTCCACTAGTGTCAGCGCGTCACCTGGGCTTCCTTGGGTACTCGAGTGGCGCCAGCATCTCCATCATGATCTTCTTTTCTTTCGTGGTGGCGTACCGATCGGTGGATGTGGACTGGTGCCCGTACGTGTCACACACATGGCATGGGACAGTGGCTACCAACACGACACTGGGAGTGACGAAGTGGGACCACAGTGACAGCAGGTGTGAGATGGAGGCACTCCATGTCAACATCAACACGTTCTACGTGTTGCCGACGATGGCCTTTTCGTTCGTGTGCCACACCTCCTTGTTGCCGATCTACAAGGAACTACACAACCGCTCCTCTGCCCGAATGATGAAAGTCGCGCATTGCAGCGTCGCAATTTGCTTTGCGCTGTACATGCTGGCTGGAATCACCGGCTACTCTGCATTCCGCAATTACGTCCAGGTATGCAAGTGGTGTGGTTTTTGTGTCGGGGACACCCCCAAAGTGCTGACGCCGGTAGTGGGGTGTGTTGCAGGGTGATGTGTTGACGAGCCTCCAGCAGTACTTCCCACATGATTCCTTGGTCTTGGTCACACGCATCTTGGTGTGCATCGCTGTTCTTGTTACGGTACGTCGGTGAAGCCGCATCCTGTGTGTGTGGTTGTAGGTGCGGCACTGTGGTTGCCCTACTTGTGCCTTGTGCCTCACCATGGGTACCGAGCCCAGGTCCCCCTCATTAACTACCCAGCTCGTGTGTCGCTCACGAACCTGTTTTTCCACAACGCAAAGGAGTTCTCTTGGGTTCGCCACATCGGGCTCGGGTTCACAGTCGTGGCGGTTCTCTTGAGCCTCGCGCTGAAGGTGCCGAACATTGAGAATGTGTTCGGTGCGGTGGGAGCGACCACTTCGGTGTCACTGGTGTTTGTACTCCCCGGAGTGTTCTACGCACGTGTGCATGATGGCCCGTTTTTTAGCAAAGCACACACTGGTCCCCTTTTGTTTTCGTTGCTGGGGGTGCTGATTGGGATCACATGCTTGTCAGGCATCGTCCTTGGGTGGGTGGAGAATGGATTCAGCAGTTAGTGCGAACCTTCGGGGTGTTGTGTTGTGTTGTGTTGTAGGTCTGTCACTGCATGTGCCGTGGTCAACTGTTTCTCCAGCCCACATCAATCGACGATCGCGCTTTTTGACTTCGTACACAGCAGGGTGTATTGTTCGCTGTGATACTCACTGATGCTTCGGTGCAGTTGGCATCACTGCATGCTACAGGTCGTACCCTTGCGACCGCAGAAACGCCTCCACTTCTGGAAGGGGTCTCTGCCCGTGCTTTGGCATAGCAGCCGACACAAACGCAGCCTCTTCAAACATCTCCGCACGCAACAACCCAAACAGCATGATCTTGAACATGACCCGATGGATCACCAACCCAGAGTCCAGCAGCTGTGTCACAACACGCGCAACATTACATGTGAGAACACCCAATATGGCACAAGTACAAGTGCGACCGTGCAGGTTGATGCGAGGGTGAAAGTGTAGTGCAATGTCCAAGACCTTACGTGCCCTGACGCCGCTGGGGATGCGTGCGCAGGGCATAGCGAGGAATCAGCGCTGTGCCCGAAAAGGGCGGTGGTCGGGTGCTTAATCCAAGCCACCACATCGTTGTAGCTCCGGCATAGCAAGTCACACCCAATCACTTCACAAAGGAGCGATTGGGCGTACGCTGGAGCGAGTGTGCGAAGAGGGGGGCGGGCGGGGATGGGAGGGGGAAGGGGCACACCACGTAGGCACACGCACCGTTTGGAACAAAGACAAGGCAGCTTGCATGGATCGGCCGTTGACGAGCAGCACCAACACTGCCTCAAAGACGTTGGAGGAGGTGGGCATGCCGTACGCTTCCATTTCACCGACCAGCACCGCAGCCCGGCGCAAGTGTTGCTCCGCGATGCACCCCGCGAGGGTGGTGGAGCAAGCGTCTCCAAACGTGGAGCGCCGCAGCGTATTGGCGGCAAAACCGTGACCCAACAGCGTGAGAGCGCCTTCCAACCAACCTGTACGCACACAGCCCTTCACCAGAATCGCATATCTGCACGACAAGTAAAAACAACAGAAGCAAGTCGCACCAGGAAAGCAGAGCACAGTCATGCATGTGCCGCGACGGTGGCGTGCAGGTGCAAACAAAAAGCCAAGACCCGGCACGCACGTGATAGCGTCGTACGACACACGAGGCCGTCCGCGTTCCACAAGAGCAAGAAAGTGGCTGAAGGCAAGGTCTAGCCGACCCACAGCCACACATGTGTCCAATGCCAGGCTGTGGTGGGCCTTGACGGGAGTGATGCCGTTCTGTTGCATCTCTTCCAGCAACTGAAAGGCGCCCTCCACGTCGTCATCACTCCGCATCGCCTCGAGCAGGACGACATATCTGTGTGCGTGCGTGCGTGCGTGTGTGTGTGTGTGTGTGTGTGTGTGTGTGTGTGGTGTGGTGGAAGCAATGGGTGAAACGATGAAACCCCCACACGCAAAAAAACGCCCGACACACGTACGTGACAGCGTTTGGCTTCACTCCCGCTGAGGCCATTCGAGCCAGCACAGCTTGTGCGGCATGGCCGTGGCCATGTTCGAAGCACTTGGACAAGAGGCGGGAGAAGGTTTCAGGGCTGGTGATGCGGTACCCATGCGCCTCCATCTCGTCCCAGACCCGCATCGCCCCTTGCAAATCGCCCTGGTGGTGTGGCGTACCCACAGACACAACAGGCGAATAAACGGAATCCAACACAATGGGTGAGGCGCTGTCGAGCCACCATTGCTGACCCCCCTCCACACCACCAACCGCCAACACACAACACCGGCAACCTCGCACCAGTGCCAAGTGTCCAAAGATGAGGGGCAAGAACGTGTGCTCGTTGGGGCGCACACCAGAGGCCACCAACTCCCCGATCAGAGAATAGGCTCGGTCCAATAATGCACGATCCGTGCATGCGCGCATCAAGAACGCCACGACAGCGGCATTTGGTTCGTGGCCGACTTCTCGCAGGTCATCAAACAACTGAAACGCGCGGTGAAACTGCTTTTGATCCTGTTTCAGTGCAGCAGGAGGGAAAGGGAGAGGAGAGGGAGAGTGAGAAGGAGTGGCGTGGCAAGTGGAGGAACGCGAGCGAGCACAATACAACACAGCACACGTTCTGGGGAGTTGGCCCACGTGTTCCGTACAGCACCGCGCACGTACACAAGCCTCTCGAACCAGACGTCCGTAGGTCATGGCCGAGATGAGAGCATCAGAGTTGTCACGGCCGTTGTGTGCCGATGTAGGAAGCGCCGTACGACGGGGCGGCCAGTCTGTGTGTTTGGTGGGAGACCGCATCAGCTGCGTGATGTCGTTGTCCACGCTGTCCATCAGTGCCACATACATGGCCAGCGATGCCGGGCGCTGCTCAGCACAACGACGAGCAAGGTAAGCAGGACGAAGGTGACGGCAACGAAGTGCCAACACCAACAAAACAGCACAACAAAGAACCAGACCAGGGGTGCAGAGTGCGACAAGCCATCCAGACCCTGGCATACGTACTTGACGTGCCGCGGCCGCCAGGTTAACAAGCTCGGCCCAGGTTCCCACAGAGGGACGCACACCCGCTTCCTCCATCCGTGCATACAGTACCATGGCTTGGCGAGTTTGGGAATTCTCAATGTACTTGCGCAGATAGCTGGGACAACACAAGCGCACCACAACAACGTGAGCGACGCCGACAGCACACCATGCGCCAGCACTGCCAAAGGACGGGTTTCGCGGCCGCGTACTCTTCACTAAGCTCCGACACCTCCTCCTTTGCGGTTTCCACTGGAGCTTCTCCACTCGCCCCATCCACTGCGGTGAACGATGCCTGTCTAATGTGAAGCCAGCCCGCGTTCAAGGGCCGTCGGTGAGCGATGCAAACCGCCGTGCCACTTCCACGGCATGACACCAGCCCCGAATCATGGCGCCGCGACACTCCGCGTTGCCACCCACGCGCCGTAGAACGACGGTGGGGTTGAGATACCCGGCGCAGGACCGCGCGTAATGAGGTGGCGGGGCGCATGCTGCGAGGGCAAGACCTGCACACGCACACGTGGACGCTGGCAGACGCGAAGACGATCATCTCAATCTCTGGCTGGGCGATTTTAGACATGGGTAATTTCAGATGTTGCTTTGCCAGACCAGCCGGCGGACCAATTCTCCAGCCTGAAGTGACTGCCCACTCGAGGTCGTCATGATGCGCTCGTGTGCCGTACTTGCTGCTGTGCTGGTTGTGGTGGCGACGGTTGTGCCGAGTGAGGCCGTGGGAGACAGTATGAAGTTGTTTCTCCTCGAGAACGACGCCGGTACAAAGTGTTTGGTGAGTGATCTGTGATTGCGGCGCGTATCCAGCCACCTTGCATGCATGATGGTGCGTAACCCTTTGGTGCTGACGGGGGCCACACACGTGAGTCAGGACGGTACGCCATCAGGCTACTACTACGCAGAAAGCCCCAGTGGGAACACTGATGACTGGGTGGTGTTCCTCGAGGGTGGTGGTGCTTGCGAGACCATTCCTGGATGCATTGCACGGTCCAAGACTGCTCTGGGCAGTTCCAAGTACTGGGCGCCCACGCGTGCCACTAGCAACGATCTCATGGCCTCCAACTGCTCCTTTAACCCTTTTTGCGACTTCAACCACGTGTTTGTGCCGTGTACGTATCGCGCCCTGCGTTGCTGTGGTGGCAGTGCCAACTTGGCACCGTGCGTGCGAGACGTTGACTCCGGTGCGCTGCGCAACCATCGGCACACAGACTGCTCGGGAGACGTCTACGTTGGCATGGAAACCAAGGCTGACCCGCTCGGGCTCCAGTTTTCTGGCCACCTCACCGTTCATGGTGTCATCGCGGACCTCCAGTCGAAGTTCGGGTTGGGAAGCAAATCGAATGGAACCCAGCAGCGACTCCTTCTGGCTGGCAGTTCTGCTGGCGGCATTGGCACGTTTGTCAACGCCGACTACGTTGCTTCCATGCTTCCGTCGGTGAACGTGCGTGCCAACCCCCAAGGCGGCTTCTTTTTCCCCAACATGTTCGTTCGTCCGTGCTCGCTCGTTGCTGCGACTGCGACCTGCTGCATCGACTTAGTGCTTGTGGGGCCTTGGTACTGATTCCGTGGACCTTGATTGTTGACTTGTTGGCAGCACCGCGTACCCATACTGGATGGCTCACGACTTCCACTACCCAGAGAACAACACGGAGATTGACGTGTTCGACGCATACCTCAACCCTGACTGCGTGGCTGACCACGGTGAAACTGCCTTGTGCAACGACTTGTTCTTTCTGTACCCTTACCTCAAGACGGAGATGTTTGTGGCGGAGAACCAGTATGATGCCAACCAGCTCTACCGCCAGCTGCATGTGCCCCAGCAGAACACCTCTGAGGTACGCGATGGACGATAGTTGCTCCATCACTCACCCGCAAGCGCCTCACCAGTGTGTGTGTGCGTCGTTCGTTTGCTTCTAGGTGCGTGCCTACCTCACGTACTACGGCAACGAGATGCGCCGCAGTCTTTCACAGATTGCGTCTCCCAACGGACTGTATGCACCCAGTTGCGTGTGCCACACGTCCAATCTCAACATGGAAGCAAGCCCAATTGTGGACGGCTACACCCTCTCAAATGCACTGAAGGCGTGGTACTTTGAGGGGACTGATGTCGTCGTGATGGAGTCGTGTCCGAATGGGGACACCCTTCCGTGCAACCAGGACTGTAAGTGCCACTAGATTCGATCCGTGGCGCGTGGAAGCGCCACGTATGCAACAGTTGGAGTACTTTCCCGACAGTGAACGCGTGTGCATGTGTGCATCGATCGAACGAACAACAGATGGGTGTAGTTCGCGAAGTACACTTGTACTGGTAGAGGTGGCAGGCACGGGTGGGGAAAGCCATTACGAAACACATGCCAACGCATAAGGAAAAACAAAACAACCGCACAGCTTTGACTGACAACCAAGGGGGGGCGGTGCGAGCTGAAGGGGCGACGCTAGCTTAGCTCGACTTTGCAGCTCGTGCTTTCGCCGCCGCCTTGGCGGCTTTCTTGGCTGCGGTGGCTTCGCGGTTGCCATCCGTACCGTGGAGGAAGTCCAACCAACCGAGAGTGCCATAGTTGGCCTCGAATGCTTCATGGTGGTAGTCATGGAAGGTGGGCTGGTGGTCGTGCGACATCCACGGCCAGTGGAAGCCACAATGGTGTGTTTGCGTGCCCAGCACGGCGTACACAATCCACGTCATGAGCGTGAAGCCGTGGGAGCCAGCAAGAATAGCGCCCAAGAATAACGGAACCACATTCGCCAGGATCATTTCCACCCAGTGGCAGTACGCAGCCACAAGGCCAACCGGGGCCGTGAACTCGTGGTGCACCTTGTGAATCCACCGGTAAAACGGACCCCAGTGCAGCATGCGGTGGGCGTAGTAGAAGGTGATCTCGTTCACCACCGCGTACAAGAAGATATCATGCGTGATGATCCAAGGGTTGGGCGGCGCCTCCGAAAGGTAGATGCCAAAGCCACGGCCATGGAGCCCCCACAGCACAAAAGAGCACGGCAGAATGCCGAACAGTTGGCCCGAAATGATGTTGCGCGTCACGGCCCACACCTGGGGCCAGTTCCACTCCCAGGTTTTTCCAAACTGCCCCTTCTTATCCCCGACCCACTTGTGGGGCCGGTTCTTTTGGATCTTGAACTTGGCCAGCCGCTCAGGGAACCAAAAGAGCTCAATGCAGAGCAGCAGCAAGCCGTTCACCCAGTACACAACCGACGCGATGGCAGCGGCCACGATGGCGAAGTGCCACCACTCTGGGAACGTTGCGTGCATCATGGCCCAGATCTCTGGACCGTAGAACACAAGGGCAAACGCCATGGGCACGGACAGAGGCGATGGGCCAGACGCCGCGTTCAACATCCACACAGCAGTGATGTAGCCCACCGTGGTGCACTCGGGCAGGGTCAAGACGGGTGCGGCGTAGCGCTGGAACAGGTGCTCAAGGATGTAGAAAAAGTAGCCGGCCCCTGCCATGATGAGCATTTGTACGATGGGGTGAAAGTTGAACCGCCCCTCTCGCACACCATCTCCACGGGCCATGGTTGGCACACAGGAAGCGGACCGCAACGAAGGTCACACACGCAGCTCACCACGGACGCAAGGAACGCGCAACAACGATACCACACACGCTCAATGTGTGGAACGTGCCCAGACAGGACGCAGCCTGAGTGAGGGGATGTTGACGCCGTGCCACGTTGACAGCTGCGTCAGTTGATGCCATGCCGTCACGCACGCGGATCCATCAACAGCATGTGTGTGTATTCGTATTTCAGGTCATGTGGTGTCAACACTGCTCACGCATCATCACACAACCGGGCTGTCGCCTGCCCATGCGCCACGTGCGATAATGCACGCCTCAGGGTCTACGAAGCGGAGGCCAGCGCAGCCTGTGTCCTTTGAGTATGCGTGCAAGCTGTGGCTGCCTCGGGCACAGCTGGCGGCGTACGCTAATCACCCACGGTTGCTTGACATGACGTCCGGCTGCCTGGTCCGGATTCAAGCTCGGCCTGGGTTGTACCGCCTGTTCACTGTGTCTGGTCGAGCTCCCAATGCGACTGCCGAGTACGCACCTGACGTCGCAGGCACGTCGAGTTGGTTGGGTTGGTGACGGCCAGCCACGAGTGTGTGTGGTGTACGGTCGCAGCGAACTAACCACTCGCACGAACGCACTGCCAGGCCCGCATGCACAGTTGAAGACACGCACGAAGTTGCAGGGAAGGTACAAGGGCAGGGACGCGCCTTTTCGACTAAACATGGCTTCCAGTACCCCACCTACGCCAGAAGAGTACACGCGATGGGTTCAAGACAACCAGGCAGCCGGCCAAGCCGTGCCCTCTCTCGTGGACGCCGCACGAGTGTTGCAGCGACGCAAGCAAGCACTCGCAGAGGTGTGTACCCCCATCTCGTGTGTACCATACCTGATGGATGGCGTGGAATTTTTTGTTTGAGTGTGTGATGAGACCGACTTGCGTGCATTCGTTCAATTGATTGTGCCGTGCAACGTGTTGACATGGCGTTTCCATCCATCCTGTCCCCCCTGTTGCCCGTCACCTACTCCAGGCCAACCACCAATACTCTGTCGGATCTGAGCCGTGGGGCGCTCCGCGTACGCGCCACTACGCATCGGTGCTGTTTCGCAGCTGGCAAGCGCAGCCCACGCCCCGCGCTCCTGCCGCCCCCACGCAGTCTTCCGAAGCAGCCGGCGGCGTGGAGGAAGGGAGCTCGAGTCGCGGCGCTGGTAGTTGGTTGCACGCGTCTGCCAAACACGTCCCGTCGGTGGACGGATCGGCTCCAACAACGTCCGCGCGGCTGAGTAGCGGTGACGCAGATGACGTTGGAAGTGGTGGCGGTGGTGATCTGGCGGCGGCAGGTCAGACGGCGGGTGGTGACGGAGGGGAAGAAAAAAAGGAGTACGCACCGACGTTCGCGCCCTGCTTTGAACCGACGCATACTGGTCAGCGTGGTGCCGATGGTGCCAAGTGCGTAGACGCATCTTGTGCCCCCAGCCTGTGTGTGTGTGTGTGTGTTGAGTATGTGCGCGCCGCTCGTGACATGAGTGTACCTTGCGTTGTTTGTGTTTTGCGGTGGCCTGGAAACCTTGGGAGGCAGGTTTCGAGGCGGGTACTGTTACCTCCTGCAGCACAGATCGCCCACGACATGGCAGCATGTTGCGGACAAAGGGCAGAACCAACTTGGCTTGCCGGGTGGACATGCGGATCCCGAAGATCACCACCAGCCCGTCGTGACAGCCTGGCGGGAAGCAGCAGAGGAACTGTGCAAGTGCGTGCTGCTGGCCAAGCCTTCTAATTGCTGGTTGTGCTGTGTTTCCCCTTTCCGCATCACATGCGAGCTCAAGTGACATGTTTACCCACGTGGCGCTTGTTGATGCATGGTTGGCATGGTGTGGCGTGGCTGCAGGGGCCTGTCTCTGGCCGCGTTCAAGTCTGCAGTGCTGTGCCACATCGATGACTTTGATGAGGACGAAGCACGCGCAAGCACGCCAAGTGATACGACTGGGACAGCTGGTGTGGGGGCGCTAGTGGGTGCAGGTGCAGGTGCAGGTGCAGGTGCAGGTGCAAGTGCAGGTGCAAGTGCTGGTGAAGCAACGTCTCGCAAGCGCAAGCGAGATGATGCAACCGGCGCAGACGGCGCTGATAGTGAGACGCCAGCGATGGCACCAGCCTTGTGCGTGCAGTGCGCTTGTTGGTGTGGTGTCGCTGCCAAGTCGGCATCCTAAGTTGCACTCACCCTCCTTGGGCTGCTTGATTGATGTCGCAATGTTGGGACACAGACCACGGCCTCTCACCAACGCAGACTCTGGCGCCAGCTCCGTGCTGTGCCGTGTTCGTGAACCCGCTGTGCGGTTACGAGGTCGACACCAACTCATTATTGTGGACGCGGACAAACTTGTTGAAGCTGGTGCGTGGGTGAGCGCGGTTACGTTTGTGCAAGTGTGTGTGCTACACGTGTGGGGCTTGGCTGCCTTCTCTCAACTTGCGTTTGTCTGATCTGGCGTATGATGTGGTTGGGTGTAATAAAGGCGCGTTGCCTCAGGATTGGACAGGTGATGGACGTCAAGCGAAGACTGCGGAGGAGCTGTGCTTCACCACCTTTCCGCTTGGTCACTGCTGGGTTCCTGAAGAGGTGTGCCGCGCGCTCCGTCGTGTTGCCGTGTGGTGCTGGGTGCCTCAAGGGTGACGTTCCATCCATGGCTCGTGGTGTGATGTCGCTTGGCCCGCCAGACTCTCCAAGATGCCGCGCTTTCGAAGGATGGCCACGGCGTCACGTATGAGGGCGTGGAGGTGTGGCCCCTCGTTGCGAAGGTACGCTCCTCGTGCGCAGTCCCACCACGCCCGTCTCACCATGCCGTGTTGCGTTGCGTTGCGGAACACCCCCACTCCCCCCACATACCTGCGTCACTCACTTGCGTTTGTGTGCCGCCTCTTTTGTTGTTGTTTGTTTTGCCCCGCCCTCCCAGTGCTTGAAACGGCACTGCCCCAAGTTGGTGCCACGGAGACGAGGCAACGTGCGCATGGGGTTCCACGGCACGAGTCCGTCGGCAGCCCGCGCCATCATGCGCACGGGGTTTTTGCGCCCCCAGTGCCGCCGCCTGGCCGGCTGTTTCAAGGGCAAGTGCGAGTGCCAGATGCTTGGGTTCGGGGTGTACTTTGCGGAACTGGACAAGGCCAAACAGTTTGCCCGACGGCGGGCGCAGTGGGATGAGAGCAGTGGCAAGCCGGTGGGCGCGGTGCTGCACTGTCGCATTGACCTGGGGTACTGCAAGCACGGGCAACGAACCTTGTGCCCGTGTGGGTGTGGGCGTGCGTTTGTGGACCACCCTGGGTCGTGGTATGCCCGCGATGGGTACGTTCAGTTGCCGCAACTGTGTCTGTGTCTGTGTCTGTGTCTGTGCCTGTGCCTGTGTTGCATGTGTGTGTGTGCGGTACGCCATGTGCAGTTGGCTGCATGTCGTGTTGGCTGCATGTCGTGTTGGCTACAACCAACCCGGTGTTGTGCCTGGTGCCTTGCACACCATAGGTACGACTCGGTGTTCTTGTCGAACGGCTCCATGCCTGCCACAAAGGTCGCAGAATGGTGTGTCGCTGATGCCAAGCGTGTCACCATCGTCAAAATGGAGCTGGTCACAGACGGAACCGACCACAGCGGGCACTAGCTAGCTACGGTAGAGCTGCAAGGCTTGCGCAACATTATGTATAAAGCCTGCCCTGGCTGCTGCGATTGGTCGATTTGACATGCCACATAAACGTTTCGGGAAACATCTTATCATGCATGCGTCAACATTGTTCTGGTGGGAAGCGAAGGTTGCTGTGTTGCTGTGCGCGATTGTTGCAACAATTGACCGCTGGCACATGCAAGCCTTCTACAAACACGTGAACAACGATTCAGCTGAGTTCTTACAGCCCAAACGAAACAAACCATCCAAAAACGCAACACATTGGCGCTGCGCACAACACCTCTTTTGCCAGATGTCTGGTTCCTCAGCCCTTGCTGGCGCTTCGAATCAAGCGCTGTTGAGTGTACTGCCACACCAACAGCGCGCCGCTCACATGAACGTTCAAGGAGCGGATGACGCCAAACTGTGGGATCTCCACCACGATGTCCAACTCTTGGATGACTTCCACAGGAATGCCCTGTTTTTCAGCCCCAAGCACCACAACCACCTGGCAGGACATTGGGAGCCACGCGTCAGAACCGAACCACACAAGGAACCGCCACATCAACTGCCATCTTCAACCCCGAACGCACCTTGTCTGGGAACTCTACTTCCTGGATGACTTGGCTGCGCGACGCCTGCTCCAAACCCACAACAGAGTAACTGTAGAAGCACACAAGCAGCGCGCGTGTGTGCGTATCGTTAGCCTTCTTCACAAGCACATACGTAGCATGACGCATTCCAAGCACGCACCCTTCGCTCCGCTTGTTTCTCAGAAATTCCACGACGCCTTGTGGTGGCACCACATGGATGGGCATCCAGTCTTGGGCACCCACGCAGAGAGTCGTGAACATGCGATCCTTCTGCAGAAGGACGAGGGCATATGCGTTGGCACACACGGCTGTAAGTTGTTCGGTCCTCGGCAAACTTGTTGTGTCGTTTGGATCACACACACTTGCGCACACAGTGCACACACACACACGCACACACACGCACACACACGCACCAGCCACTTTTCGTCGCTGACCACAAGGGACTCCGCCGAAAAGATCTCACATGTGCGCGTCAGACCACCGAGGTTGGTGGCCTTGTTCACAAACGACGCGACCACGATCAACGGTTGGCACGGGCGTCCGTGCACATCGGTGATCGTGGTGGTCCCAGCGGGTGCGCGGGTGCGGTGCACAGTCAATGCCTCGTTTTCGCCAGCATCCAGTGCCAAGTACTCCCACGGCTGGATCT
>Ga0213833_1001776_pt1 | contig 14787 bp, 21 predicted proteins | sample SWATP21_FD_160575 | JGI IMG/M metagenome (GOLD analysis project Ga0213833, IMG submission 160575) | Coastal seawater microbial communities from Marineland, Florida, United States - SWA TP2 #1 | ecosystem: Environmental > Aquatic > Marine > Coastal | place: USA: Florida | collected 2016-08-14
TGGCTTCAAGACAGCTGGTGGCAAGGCTGTTGTGGTGTCCGACGCCGCTCGTGCACGTGCAGAGGCCATGATCGCTTCGACTGTGGAAGAGGATGGCAAAGCTGTCGAGCCAAGCCTATCTGATGGTGGCTTCAAGACAGCTGGTGGCAAGGCTGTCGCCGTTTCAGACACTGCTCGTGCGCGTGCAGAGGCCATGATCGCTTCGACTGTGCAAGCGGATGGTAGCGCGACTGCATGTGAGTCTGGTCAGGAAAGCAGGCAGGCATCGCCCCCTCATCAGCTTGAGGGCGACGGGGGGGTTGGCAAGGCTGCTTTTTCAAGCGAAGCTGATGATGTTGGCGAATCTGACACAACCAAGCGTAGTTCGACTGGTCCCATGTCACGAGTCAAGACAGCATGCAATGGGTTTGCAACAGCCGCTGGAGCCCACCTGCAAGTATCTTCATCTGCCCGGGAAGCTGCAGCGAAGTTGGTTTTGCAGGCACAAGAGGGGCGCGTCTCCGCCAAGACCCCTGGTCTTGTGAGCGCCAGAGCCGCGCACGTCAAGAACCATGCTCTTCCTTTGCGCGATACCCCCTCTAGCAGCCGGTCTTCTTCCGGTGCGTCCATGTTTCGCACTGGCAATGGCAACGTGCAGCATGTTTCTGCCACATCTCGCCATCGGGCTGCTGCGTTTGTGCAAGATCTTGAAGGCACCTCGCGCAACGCCGTTCGTCAGCCGAAACATGTCCGTCAGCCGATGTCTGCACGTCAGCCCACGCGCTCTGCTCCTGGCAAGCGACCGCGACTCCCTTTCACATCCCCCCGCAGCGCGGCAACAGCCAAGCGTCCACGCCGAACTCCAGAGGTGACACCTGCGCAGCCACGACGCCGTCGTGGCAAACTGCCATTCACCTCTCCACGTGTCGTCCGTCGCCCGGTGGCGCGAGCGCGCGGTGCTGTGCAGCGTCAGCCACCAAGGATCGGCAAGAAAGACACCATGCTTGCTTGTAATGGAGAGAGCCTGCGCCAAGGTGGCAGCTGTGACTCTGAGGCGGGTGTTCATGGCAATGGGCACACTCCTGGAGTGGATGTAGCCAAAGCGAAAGCTTTGGTGGCAAGACTTGCCAAAGAGTCGGAAGAGCCTACCGAATCGCTGGTAGAGTTTTCGAAGAAGCATGGGCCACCTTTTCAAACGACTGCTTCCCAACTCTCCCCCGTTGTTCGATCTTTGAACAGCCTCAACGCCATGGGAGTCACTTTCAATCCGTCAACTGGCGCTTTGAACGATGGGAGTGCAGGCGTCGTATGGTGGCCAGCGGGTGTGCAGTGGTTCCACCGCTCCGTTCTCAGCGCGGGTTGTAATCCGAAGCTGGCGTCGCAAGCTTGGGTGGCCAATCATTTTCGCTGGATTGTGTGGAAGCTTGGGTGCATGGAGCGTGCATATCCTGCAGTCTGCTGCGGCAACACCCTAACGTCCCATGGGGTGATGCGACAGCTTCTTCATCGCTATTTTCGCGAGCATGTTGTACGTCGTGGCTGTTCTTTCTCTGTGTGTGGGTCGCCCTGATGGACCGTGTTCTTGCAGCGTGGTGATCGTTCACCCTTAACCAAGGTCCTGGCGAAGGACGAGACATGCACCCGCTACATCGTATTGTGTGTGGCAAGCATCACATCGAGTGGAGATGGCTCCCCTGTTGAACTGGAGTTGACTGATGGGTGGTACGGCATCCGTGCTGTGTTGGATGCCCCTTTGTCCCGGTATGTCTCTCGTGGGAAGATATTCGTTGGCCTCAAGCTTCGCATCTGCGGGGCTCAAATGGAAGGGCTTTCCGACGGCGTCGCGCCTCTAGAGTGTGCCTGCAATGCTGCGGAAGGCCATGCTCGGCCCACTTTACGTCTCCACGCGAACGGAACTCGACGTGCTGCGTATGTACCAATGCGTGCTAAGCAGCAACTCGTCAAATTCACCTTACTCTTGTTTTGTGCAGATGGTTCAAGAAGCTAGGATTTCAACGCAGTCGCTTCTTCCGCGTTTCACTCGCCTCTGTAGTTCCTGACGGAGGAGTTGTTCCGTGCCTGAAAATAGCGCTTGCGCGCAAGTACCAAACTCGGTATGTTGCACATTGCAATGTGCTGGTATCATGTGCGACTCAGCGTGTGTTCCATCAGGTTTCTCGTGGAATTGGACAACACGAAGCGCCGAGTCAGTCTAACTCCTGCTGAGGAACGGATTCAGGCGCAACATCACAGCGAGAGGACCACGAATCGAATTCGCGCTGTTGAAGAGAAAATGCGTGCGGCGTGGCAGCAAGAAGCTGAGGAGTTGCATATGGCTGCCCACAGTGGTGAGTGGTGGTGGCATGTTCTTTTGAGGCAGCACATGATGCTGTGGATGTTGCCAGGTCGCTCGTTGCACAACAATCCCAGGAATCGAGAGCAGCAACTTCAAACCGCGGTTCAAACAATTGTCACCGAACGGCGAAGTGTCCCTGTTCTCTGCTGTCGTATTATGGAGTTTCATGGTGCGCCCGTTGCACAGTGGCGCGTCCCATATCCTCTTTTCTTACACCCGGTTCAACAGGCAATGCTTCACCTAGACGTCAAGATGCTCGACAGTACGACCTTTCACTGTGGCGCCTTCCACAGGAGCACCGCGATGCGCTCAAGGAAGGTTCTGTTATGCGCCTGTTGATGGTGGCAGCGGGCTCGGTGGTGAACGGGCGTATGCGCCTCACGGCTGGCAAACACACGCGCTTTCTTCCCTGCCCGGAAGGGTCTGGTGGCGCCCCCACTGGATTCCAGCGCCGAGTGCGAATGCATATTGCTGGGATTTCTCGCTCGCCGCGTGCGGTGGTGGCGAATGGTACGTGTCCTGGTCACCACACCTCTGGTTCGCTGACTGTTCCCTAACTCGAGATGATGTTGACAGGGGTCGATGTGGTTGGGGCTGTGCTTTACGTGACGCCCTTCCGAAACACTTCCACACGAAGTGGTCGTTCATGTCAAGTGTTCAACGTGTTCCTGACGGACGAGTCTGGCGGTCTTTTGGATGTTGTTGTGTGGACCGACCGACCGTCACTTCGCAATCTGTTTTTCCCGTCTCGCATGATTGGGCTGCTTGATCTGCGATTCTCATCTTTCCATAGTCGAACAGGGGTGACGACATGCGTTTTTGGCGATCGCTCCGGAGTGTTGCCGAGCCCTTGGCAGCGTCCACACTTTCTCGGTGTCAAAAGTGTATTGCTTGGTTGGTTATCCTCTCAACAAGGCCGCCAGCAAGTCCAGGTATGAGTATTCTGCGATCGCATTTTTGCGTTGGCGTCTTATGCACCGATTTCCCGCAGGCTATGCGTGTCATCGCAGTGAATCTTACGAAAGGAGTGCTTCCAGCGCAACCTGTTGCCCCGTTGGGACCCCAATCACACCGCCCAGTACGGTCCCAGCACCACCGTGCACCGGTGGGTACTCCGAGCAAGGCGTTTGCCACGCCCATCCCAACTCGTTCGACAGTTTCCCGCTCAGTTGACGTCGCACAACCCCGAAGCCGAAATGTCTTTGGAGTGCTTCGAAGCAGGGGGTCGCATCACAATCCATCTTGTGTCCACCACCACGTGGCAAACACGTCCGCTGCGTGCATTCTGGCTCCACTGGCCCCTTATGTTGCCATCAACGATGCTCACACTGACACTCCTGTGACTCGGTCCTGGCAAGCGCGGTATGCGCTGATGCTATTGTCGGATGTTCATGCAACCCGTGGCGCTCCCCTTGCCGGAACTCGAAGTGCTTGTCAATCGTGCTATCATCCCCTCGCACTGCGGATGCGGGGCGCACAGGAACAGGCACTGCATGTTACACCTTTGACGCAGTGTGTTGGACTGGTGGCATCGATTGCATGTGGTGCAGCAAACCAACCACCGTGCACCCCGACCAGCGTGTTCATCCCCCCACCGCTCCTATGGCGCTTGTTGTTAGAGGTTTTGAACAAGGTATCTTGTCTCGACTGTTTCCCTCCGGATCGTGTTTTCACACCGTCCTGTGCTGTTTCTCAGGTGTCCAGTGACAGTCCTCTCGCCTCAGCCATCGATGCCACTATGCCCGTGGATGTCGCACTCGGGTGTCTCCGTGGTGAGGTGGTAAACACAGGCTCCAACTCTGCCGCGAGTCTCTTCAGTGTAACTTCGCGTCGCGCGTGTGCGAGTGCCGTTGCACATGCCATCAAGACTGGTGTGCTTCCACCTCCCAGTTCCGCACAGGTGGCTGCACGGGCGGACTCCCTCCGTGCAACTGCTCGAGCTGCCTGCGTTGTGCTTGCTCTTAGTCGTGGATGTGTGGTCCCTGACGTATCCACCGATACAACCCCAGACGCTCAACAGGCAGCCATGCGTGCGTGTGCCGCCAGAGTGAACTGTCGCATGTGTGATGCACAGCAACCACTCCATGACCGGCTTTGGTTCAAACCCGGCGCTTGGACCCGCATTGTGTCCACTGTCACAAGTCTGCTTCAGCTGTTCCCCGTAGCTGCCCTCATCGCCCCACCAACACCAGTAGACCCCTTGCAGGGAACCTCAGGGGAACCCGTCTCGCTCGTCCTTCGCATTTCATGCTGTACCGGTTCGCGAGGGCGTCAGCCCGTGGGAGCTGCCCGACGATCGCTTCCACCACGTACACCTCGGGTCCCGTCAATAGGGACCCGAACATCGCGCCGTGATGTTCCACATCGACGTCGGCCATGCTCACCTCCACCGAATGGCTCTGCCACTCCAACAGAACGTGGCTCGAAACCACTGCAACGCCCCTTTGATGCCCCGCGAATCGTCCAGCGTGCATTGTTGCCCACGTCACCGCCGCCGGCGAAGCAATCTAGCGTGCCACCACCGAGCATTCAGTCGCCACCCATCGCCGTCACGGGTCAGCGACCTCGCTGCGTGGATGTCCCAGCTCAGGGTGCTCCTCCCTCTTCGTCGTCCGCAGCAGCTCCTGTTGTGTCTACCTCCATGGGTGCCTTACCCATGTCCCCGAATGCGAGCGCGCGTGTGACGGACTGTGCGCCGTCACGACCACCTCTTCGCCCCATCCACTTGGCGCCCGTACCGCAGCAATGATGTTGATGGTTGTGTTCATCACGCTTTGAGCATACATACTACTTTGTTTACACGTTGTTTACTTCACTGGCACAGTCACCACGACTACACAGTGGACTTTCCGTGAAGCTTTTCTTCCATCAGGCGCAGAGCCACACCTTCAACCAGTGCCAGGAACTCTTCTAGCGTCATGGAAGCATGCTTCATCTGCGCGCGACACACACATGAGTTGTTGCGAGCATCAAGCAAGGAACACACATCAGGCACCACACACCCCCTTCAGAGCGTCAATGGCCTCTCTTGGAACGTCTGCTCCCAACCCCACAGATGGGTCCTTGAGAATCGCGACAATGTCTGATCGAAGGACCGTTCCAGAAGCGGGGTTACTCTTGCGTTTGAAACGCTTCTCGAGCCGAACAACTTGAATTGTGCTCAGACCACTCGAATCACCGGAGTTGCGCTGAATGCTTGTGATTCGTGACACCATCTTGCACATTGCCTGGTTGCAAAGATGAGCACCGTAACTACACGAATGAAACCAACACTACCCACCTTGAGTTGCTGTCGCGATGCCAATGGGAAAGTAACCGCCATGAGTTCCATGAAAGACACGTAGCCATCGCCATTTTTGTCCATCTTGTGGAACATGGAAAACGCATTGTCTTTCATGTGGAACATATCCTCCCATTCGCTATTGTTCACGAACTCATCCAATGAGATGAGCTTGCTGCCATCCACATCGAACAAATCGAACATTGTCTTCAGTTGAAGCACCTCCGCCATTGAGTATCTGGGGCAACCGCGCAGACATGAGCAACGGAAACGACCAACTGCACAAGCAGCACCTACATTCCAAAGTGCGTCGGTGCAGCCATGAGTTGCGTCTGTGGCATTCGTGTTCATCAGCAAAAAACGTGGTAGCTTCTACAACTTTACGGTGCTCTACGTACCTCATCGAAGCCTGCCATCTCATGAGAGAGCTTCTTTCGAGGTTTTCGCTTGCGTTTTGGTGGTGCTGGTGCCTCATCCTATTCAATTCACATACCAGACTCACGTCATGCAACGCCATGCGACGACAAAAGAGAAACACGCAAAAAGCACCCCTCCCCCGTACAGGTGCTTCTTGAGCTTCGCGCAGGCGTGTCGAAACACTTCGCATGAGGCGTGCAGGGAACTTCATTTCTTTCGTAACGAACATACCCGTATCAGCGCTGGATTCACTGACGGTGTCACCTTCCTCAGAATCTGCAACGTCTGCGGTAGCACGATGGCCCTGTGACTCGACATCGGTAGTCTCACGTGCCCCCAGCGCGTTGCGGCCAGGGTTGCGTCCGGTCGGGGGTCGGCTAGTAGTGTACTCAGAAGCCTGACTGTAGGAGGTACGGCGTGATCCGCTCGGACTTGTCAAGTTCACCATCCGAGATTCAATGACCTCGAAGGCCGCACTGCCCTTCCGTCTTCGTACAGGGGTGTACCTAATGACGTGCCACCAAACCAACAGTGAGTCATGACAGGCGAAGCAACCAACTCGCAAAAGGAAGAACACACCGAAGCAGATCCATGGTGCTGGTGACTCCGTTTTGTCGAACAATCCACGACCCAACCCCTCCCCCAACTCTGTTCCGGAACTTGCTCAGGTTCACGTTCGACGCGGCAATTTGTCCCTTGATGATATTGTTGATTCGCCCAAGTTGTGCCATGCGTTTCACAGCCAAGTCTGGACTTCGGTTTCGATCTGGAAACAGTACTTCACGCAGCTTTGCCCGTTGTGCTAGCATGGCAACCTCCGGGAGCACCTTGGGAAGCTGGAGTCGCTTGCGAGCCAAAGCTCGCTCGGCAGGGGTAGCCGCTTTCGGTGACCCAGACCCATTTCTGAGCACAGTGGGAAGAGAGGCTGAGGATCTCAAAGGAGAAGTGGCGACCCTGTGTCCCTTTTTCCGACCGCGATGCTTGCGCGATGCTGGGCTACGGTTCGCTTTGCGCCCCCTCTTGCTGCTGGGACTGGTCAACTGTGGCAATCGCCCGGCGGCAGACAAATTCAGTCGCTCTGCTAGGAACGGGGATGGCTCCACGTCAACTTTCGCTTCTTTGGAAAGCTGGAACCGCCGCTGACGGTGTTGTAGCGCCGTGAAGCTTTGGTACTTCACTGTGACTTCTGACAGGGGAAGAGGAACCCTGAAGACAGTCCATCCCAACACTTCGAGTGAGCACTCAAGTTCACGACACTACGCATGGATGGTAGCTCACTTTGGGACTCGAATTTCCTCGTCGTCCGAGTTGCTGGCGTCCGAGTCCAAATCCACTTTTCCTGAGTCCCACTTCAACTCACCACCCATGTCAACATTTTGCACGATTTCTACCACTGGCCTAGTGGCTTCAATTAACAGTGAGTTTCGCATGTTTTGCTCAGTGAGACGTTGGTCGCTCGCTTCCCGTTCCGCTTCGGAGAGTTGCCGACGTAGCTCTTCCCGGCTCTGCTCTGCATGTGCTTTTCTCCTCCTTTCCTCTGCTTCTTGTTTCTGGTATCACACATGGCATCAACAATACATGCCAGCAGCATCGCCACGCCACCGCGACGCACCCCAGCCTCGTCCTCCGTTTTCATTAGGTTGTCGACGGAAGACAGAACTTTCGCTGCCCGCACTCTGTGTTGTTCCTCGAACTTCTCTTGGTCCACAGTAAACTTCCATTCAACGGGCTCGGATCTTCCGCATCGGATGTCTTCTTTTTCTGCAACTGGAGTGTCAAGCTGTCCCAGGAGAAGCCCCATGTCGGACCACACTCGAACAGTCCCATCCTGGGAGGCTGTTACCAATGACGAAGGAAGTTCGACGTGGCGAATGGTTGAGATGTTGGCGGTGTGTGCTTTCCATTGGAACAGCTTTGAAACTCGGTTCGTAATCACACGGTGGACCCCAGGCTTCATTCTGCAGGCATTGCAAGTGAACATGCGCTCACAAGCTGCTCATTATCCCTAGACGTACGCATTGGTGTTACTTTTCAGCATGTCGCGATGGATTCGGCGCCCGGGGTCATAGTTCCCGAGCGTTGGAATGACGCGATCCCCTCGAAGGGGCTGAAGACCCAGAGCAACCACTTGCTTCGTCAAATCCCAACATGTCACGACACCCATGTCATCAGCCGTGTACCTGGAGATTATGACACCAACATGTCAGAGGGGCCGTGGCGAACGTTGGCCAAACACGTACAACAGCCAAGCTCCGTGCTCGAGGTGCCCCTTTGTCCGAGCAAGGCTTCGGCGTCTCTCGTAGGAGCTCGTTTTCTTTCCAATTACTTGCTTCAGTGCTTCCTTGTGAGTGATGGGAGAAGTCGCTGCAAGGTCTTCTGTAAACACAGAAGGGCGCCGTCGTTTCCTGTGGAAATATTTTCGTCCGTGTAAGGCTGCAGCGGCGCAGTTGCTGTGGCGGCAATCACGTACGGAATATTGACACATGTCGACTCGCGCCGGGACATTCGGCGACTTCTGGCGGGTAGAGGTGTCGTCTCCTTGGTTTCGGGGGCGTGAAGACCTTGGATTGTCACGCTCTTACGTCGTGTTCGTCTTCTGGGTGGGCTTCCAGAATCGTTTCCTTCCGCGGTTTTCCCTTGGGTGCCGCCTGGTCCATGAGCAGTCTCCGTCGCAGGAGTGTCAGTTGGGGGGTGGTCCGCTTCTTCGCTGCCATTGGTCTTTTCTGCTTCTTCTTCGGTGCAGACCGCCCGAACGACACACATCGCTGTAAACGATGGATAACGCACGTCTGATTTCCCACCATCCAAACGGCGTCCTCCTATGGTGGCAATGGGCTGGGTTGGGTCTTGAGTGAGAAAAGTTGTGCTCGGTGGCACGGATGACTTGGCTTCGGCTTCGTCCTCGTCGTCATAGGCACTTGTTGTCTTTGGACCTCCTTGAACAGGCTTGACAGTGGGACCGTCGTTGTCAATGGGCATGATGCTCATCTTGCGAGCGACGGCAGGGCGAACAGAGTACGTCCACTTGTGCAGCAAGCAGTATGGGGCAGGGTACCCCCGTACTGACCACATGCAGATTGTTCCTGCGGTGTCACAAGATAAGAGAATGGCGAAGCCCGGCATGAACTCCATCGCAGCAATGTCCGATTTGTGCCCACGGAGTTCACCGTCTAGGCAAGCCTGTACAGACAATCATGAATGAGGATACACAAAACTCGTTGACACAGCGAAGCGGCGTGGTTCACCAACATTTTGGAAGTCCCACACACGGATGAGCAGGTTTGAACAAGCTGTGGCAATCAAAGAAGCTTCAAAGGAGTACGCAAGACAAGCTATGTCAGCGTTGTGAGCATTTTCCACCACACGTAGTTCCGTCACTTTTTCCGCGCTCTCTTCGTCGTGAATACGCAAGCGCCGGTCCCAAGACACAGATATGAGGCATTTGTCGGCAACATCGTAGTTGACTGCGGTGACCTCGGAGGTGTGTGATTTCCCTTCTTTCATCAACGCTCCGTTCATGCCGTTGAATACTTGAATTTGACCGGCTTGGTTGCCGATGATCCACTTGCGTTGTCGGTCATCAAAGCACAGAGCAGTGATGTCCGAGGACGACAGGTTTCTGTACCTGTGTATCAAGTCGTCATCAAGACACCCCCACAACACAAAAGCTTCGCAGACAAGGCGTACTCGTTCAATAGCTTTCCAGTGGCAGCGTCCCATTCACGCAACGATTTGCCCGCAACCGATATAAATCGTTGAGTAGCATCGTTGTACGCGACAACAGAGGGCATCTCTTCAACCTTGGTGGAATGTGCAGTGAACACATGCAGCTTGATGCCACCCGCAATGATGTTGCAAGATGGTTTGCATACAACGAACGTGCGGGGGGTGAACTTGCTTAACGGTCCGGCAGTGAAGGTTGAAAGACATGGGGCGTAGCCCATAAAGGAGACATCAATTCCCCACAACTTGAACACGCCGTCAACGTCAACCGTGATGGCAAGCTGAGGTTGGCTTGGAACAAGTGCCACCCCGACAAGTGTGCTTCGGTGCCCACTCAACCTGTTTGCACACGTAAAACTCGTCATGAAGCCAGTGTTGCCGCGCAATACAGCAACACACCTCATCAATAGTCCATTGGTGTTTACATCCCAGGCCAATGCGTTGTATTCGAATCCTGCCCCAAGCAAGAGTTCATGATCGGAGGAGTAGACGATTTCTCGGACGCCTCGATTGAAGCCACGCAGGCGCCCTCTCAGTTTGTGTTGCCCGCCAAGGTCCCATAATAGAATCTTGGAGTCCAAACCAGCCGAAACAAGGAGATTGTGGCGCGTGATGACTGCAAAGCATGTGACAACGTCTTCGTGCTGGGCAGCAGGCACAAGTGAGACCGAGAAATGCGAACGCGTGAGACTGTCGCACCTTTTTCAGAGTCTGGACAAGGGAAAACGGCTCGAGGGTGTACACACGAATTGCTCCATCGGCGCCTCCACAATACAATCTGTCAGCCTCTTCACTCCAGAACAACACTTGGGGGTAAGTGAACACTGGCAGCCGCCCGACTACTGAGAAATCTTCGTCTGAGTAGATGGCGATGACCAGGTCTGACATGGCGACACAAATCGCGTGCTTCTGTTCAAGAACACAGCCGTGAGTGGTTGACGTCATTGTCAAGCAGTATGCATTGACTCACAGAGGGCACCATAACGGCACGGAGAGGAACAGGAGGCTTGTCCTTCTCTTGGTCAGCGTCTGTTCGGATGGTTCTAAGCAACCGCATAGACTTGCTGTACACGCGAACTTGGGGCAGTTCGCCTTCGCACACCAGCACTTGTTGCTTGTCCACGTTGAAAGACACGTGTTCAATGAAGTTGCAATGAGAAACATTGTCGCGATAACCACGGTTGTAGATGTACTGCCAACACGGAGAGAGGTGAACTGCCATCCCCACACCACCGTCACATGCGTGCGAACCTTGAATGGTGCCAGGCTCTGAGACTTGCGTGAAGCCACCATGCCTGCTTCAACACAAAACCCAGTGAACTCCTCCCACTCCATGGCACCATCGCCATTCACATCGATTTGTTCGAACAACTCGCATAGGTCTTTGACAAGTTTGACTGCCGACAACCGACGTGTGTCAGTTGACACGACTCAAGCCCCGAGAATGGTGCCCACTCACCTTTGTCCATAGATTCCACGCCTGGGACATTTGAGAACATTGTTTTGACAAACTCTGTCATTGACAGCCCGTCACCTGTGGCGAGAAGCTTCTTGCGGAAGCACTCATACACCGCGGTCAGCGCTCCGCCTTCGAGCATCATCATGATATCCATCGTCTCAACCCCTTCCTGGCTGCGCGAAGATACCCTGGATCCGCAACAGTAACACAAGACTCTAAGGTTCTTTGTGGCGACACTCCATTGAGCAGTTGGTGTACTGGGCGAGGTGTTGGATGGTTCGCGACCGGCTGTGCGAGGGCCGAAACGCTGCACTCCATAACGGGAGTGCAAGTTGGTCAAACTGTCGTGACGCAGCATCGCTTGAAGCGGATGCATAAATTGCACCGCAGATGTTATCTGAAAGAGCACAGACCCGTATCTTCGCAGTGTGTCGGCACCAGCTGCAAACCTGAGCAGCTCCAGCTGCACCAGTTGCACCACAACCATCTGAGAGCTTCAGAGCAAGATGTTTGGACGACATGCTCTTCAGCTTGTGCCGACCTCAGTGATGGGTTCATGTCGAGTCACACGGGTGGCACCCTTGGTTTCCACATCGTTGACCCGTCGAGCAGCGTCGCAAGTTGGCCTGGTTTCTCGCGCACCGTCTCGAGTGGGCTTGTTGCGCCGAGGCCCCTCCCAGGTGCCCCTTCGTCATGGATTTCGTCGCAGGTTCTCCTCACCACCACAAGAAGAGATGGAGTACAAAGGCTTCTTGGGGATGGAGAACATGCATGTTGTCTACGGCATCATGGGCGCAAATGTGTTGGTGTTCCTTGGGTGGCATGCCAGGTTTGTTGTTGTGCGAGCAAAGCACCATCACGTTGAAGCGAAGTAACAAGTGTATGTTTGTTTGGTTGCACTGTGGTTATATTGCGGCTGCAGCGACGATGTGTCGATGATGAAGGATCATTTCACGCTCAGCGAGGAGAACTTGCGTGCCGGGCGATTCCACACTCTCATCACCCCTGTCTTTTCTCACAGCGAAGTGCACCGTTTGATGCTCTCCACAAGCTCCATTTTCCTGATCGCGGGATCAGCGGTGGGCACGCTAGGCCAAGCGCGATTACTTGGTTTGTATCTTGCCTCTGGACTGCTATCAAGTATTGCTGGTTTGGCGATTGCGCGCGACAGTGCTCGTGGTAAGGGGTTGCTGCAACATGGGAAAGTGAACTGGACCATGAACTCAAACTGTGTTCTTGCATTGTTGACAGCACAAGAAGCCCCACCGCGCACGTGGAGATTTGGCGCGAATGGTGCGATTCTCGGAGTGGGTGGTTTCGTTGCCAACATGTTCCCTAGCCTGCCCCTGAAAGCCAAGCTCCTCCTCATCCCTGCTCTCGTGGCACAAGGAGCTGTATTCTCAGTTGTTGGCACCCACTCAGAAGGTTTGGAAGTGTGTTCATGCCGCGGTTGTGTCTCTGGTCTTCACACTCCGCGTTTGCAGGCGACTACGGACACTTTGTGGGTCTCTTGGCTGGGATTGCTCTCTTTGTGGGCACCAAGCGTTTCCACCCAGCATGGCGCGCTGCTGTGCCCAAGTACAATTCGACATAGCTTTGAACACAACATTCCAATGAACACACCAGTGACAGGTTATCGTTTCCAAAGCGACTGGTCGCCACTGGCGTCAGACACATGCAAGTTACTGAGCACCTGCACTGCCACGAGCTACTTGTTCAGCACGGGCATCATGTTCGGTGTTCCGATCGTCGCTTGTTTCAACACACTCCCGAGCTGCACTGGTACTTTGGGTTACAAGAGTTGCTTGGTGAGCGCTTCTGCTGCAACTTCGCAGTACCACTGAGGAAGGAACGAGTGATGATGGCGCACGCCGGCTCACATGCGCTGCCGCAGCCTCTTTCTCTTTCAGTCTTCCTCCATCCGCTTCGATGGTTCCACCCATGAGCTGAACTAGCCACCTCACAACGGTGTTTCGCTTCGCTGTATCCTTGTAGCCAACAACAACAAGCTGGCCAAACCCTTCAGCGGAGGTGGGCGCCGCAAACGTGCGATGCACGCCGATCACGACTCCGCGTGCCTGATGGCCTGGGGACAGCGTGGGATGGCCCTTGCGGTTCTGAACCCGGTGATGGCACACATTCAATGGCGTTAACAGCCAAACAGACACAATTCGTTTGGCATGCACACCAAACTGGCGGGCAAGCTTCACCCAATGAGCGCGTTGTTGGACGTCGAAGTTGCATCGGTCCACCACGACACTCGCCCCGTCCTTCAGGGCACTTCGTGCAACACGCAGACATGTCTTGCGACGACGAAGGCGGTCTTGATTCACAACAACGACTGGTGGGCTATCGCTGCCTCGGTGCTTGTGTTGCAGCTGCTCCAGTGCGTGGGCGAATGTAGACTTGCCCGCACCCGGAAGCCCCACCAAGACAATCATGCAAGGTGGACAGCGCGCAAGCACGTCCTTCGCACGATTTTCTCCTTGCTCAGGTTCCTTTGTGCCAAGCTCTGCAGCTGCCTGAGCAGCCATGCTGCGGACTGGCGCTGCTACATGTGAAACCACACGGCTGCAGTCACAATTGGCTGGAAAAGAAGAAAAAGAAGAAAACAACTGTCGTGCTTGTTTTCCTTTTTTTTGGTCGGCACTCACAAGCACGAGCTGGGCAAATTGCTCATCGCGACGCCCAAGAAGTACTGCCGCCGTTACACGGCGCTCGGCAAAGAGCATCAGGACCACCAATCACATACGTACCCATTCCTTTCTTTGTGACGGGACCTTTTGCACACAGGCAAAGGAGTCTCGCTGTCCAGCTGTAGTGTGGTGCGCTGTGCTTGGCATCACAGGAACTGATGGCTTCGCCAGCGGTGGCAGACCCAGGCTTGGTTGCTTTCTTCGATGCATTGAACGCAAATGTGAAAATTCAAGCTCCTAAGCACAAAGTGGGTCTCCAGGTGTACTATCGAACCGCCCAACAGGCGTTATCACAGGTCTGCACCTTTGTTTGATCGCTATGTGGTTGCTCTGGCTCGCTCGGCTTACCCTGTGCGGTTTTCAGGGCAAGAACTATTTGAAACTCGGCGAGTATGAGCAAGGGTGCGTGTGTGTGTGTATTTGCGTGTGTTGCTGCAGTGGTGTGCCAGTTTCCATCGTGCGCTCACCATCCCTGTTGCGATATCCAGATACGTGTTTTTGAAGCGTTTCGCGTAGTGCGTACATTCTCGATCGCTCGCGCGTGCTCTCCCTCTCTCTGGTTGCCCAATTGTCTGACCTAGGGTGTGGTCCCTACTGTTGTGACCCAGCCTTATCTTGCATACCATATCAAAGCACAGAGATTACAGGCAGCCTCGGTTCCGCCATCATGCGGAATGGGCCAAGCGGGTATGTGTGTGCATGCTTGTGCAGTGTGGGTCTGTTTGTCCCAAGCCGTTTCTTGGCACGAACTGCACTTGCCGTGGAATTTACGGGGAGTGCGTGCGACGTAGGAGGTGGACCAAGCCATCAACGAACTGAAAATTGTGAAAGAAACTGTGAAGGAGAGGTACTTCCAGCGCCTAGAAGCGCAGCGCGC
>Ga0213833_1001778_pt1 | contig 14780 bp, 18 predicted proteins | sample SWATP21_FD_160575 | JGI IMG/M metagenome (GOLD analysis project Ga0213833, IMG submission 160575) | Coastal seawater microbial communities from Marineland, Florida, United States - SWA TP2 #1 | ecosystem: Environmental > Aquatic > Marine > Coastal | place: USA: Florida | collected 2016-08-14
GCAAGGCAATTGTGCCACCTCATTGCAACACTCCAGGAGCAGACGCGCAGTATCTCGACGATGCCTCAACTAGCCTGCCTTGTGGACAAGTTTGGCTTCCCATTGCAGAGCATGTGCTCTCAACTCTACGCTATGGCTCAGAGTGTGGTCTCAAGCTGGTCGACTGAGTGTGTTTCGAGTTTGACATCACAGTGTCAGCTGCACGCGTGCTTGAAAGACCATGCGAAAAGCTCCAATGCATCTAGGTCGACGTCATCCGCAAGTTCTAGGTCTCCTTTTCTCTGTCGTTCCGAGAGTTTGGGGCGCCCCGCACCGAGCGGGGGCTACCCGTCATCACTACATGTGTCGCCGCCAGGGATCGATACACGGTCGACACTCTCCGGCGAGCCACGTTCACCAGGCTCACTCACCCCAGACACGTGCGCAGCGCCGGTTTGCGACATTGCTGCCTCGCCACTTTGGTTGCCGCCAGCGCTCATGACCCCACCCCAAACCGGCTGCGAACCCCCTTCCCCCATGGACCATCGAACGCGCCAGATTCTGCCGGGCGTGTTGTTTCGATGCTTGGTGTTTGCGGGGGTAGCCCCGGAAGAAGTGTTGCTCCTGCTGGAGGTAGCGGCAATGCACAGTACGTTGTCTTGGTTTGTCCACGGCGAACCCATGGAGATGGCACACGTTTCACTTGCACCGACAGCAGCTTGGTGGCACGAAACTCGCTGTTCCACCGATGTGTGGCATCACTGTCGAAATGCTGAAAGGGACTTGCTGGAGTGGGTTGATGCAGCTTCCACATGTAACCTTGGGAAGCCACTAGAGTGCTTGGCAAGGATGCAGCACGAAGTGGAAGAGTTTGGGAAGGGTGTGGTTCGGACACGTTCGCTCCCCTGGAACAACCACAAGTCTGCCTTCAACAACATCTGCGACGCGTGGTCCAAGCCGACTCCGGACCTGCGAACTGTGTCGATCTTTGCGTGGGCTCTGTCCCACTCGTTGAGCCACTCACGTCGCTCTGGAGCCCATCGCTGCGTGTCTCCCCTCACCTACTCCTCTTTGTTTCGACGAAAGACGGCCTTGAGCAAGCCGAAACAGCAGGGAATTGTGCAAACATGCCTGCAGGTGATTATGCGCTCGCTTGGTGGTGCTCCTGCGGTGCATCGAGCGTTGGAAGCTTCCCTATCCGATGATGACCGCCAGGCAATTGCGGAACTGGACGCCTTGCTGGGGAGGATGGGTGACCATATCTTTTATGAGGCCGCAGCGGCGTTCAGCGAACACATGACTACATGTAAGCAGCATCGCCTTGACGACCTAGGCCTGAAGCGGCTGCGGACGACGCTTGAAGAGTCAGTGTGGCCACTGTTGGTGACGTTTCCTTTCGAAGGACCGTACGAAAATATGCAAACGCTTGGGCGTGTGCAAAGGAAACTGTGTGAAGTGCTGGCGGATCATCTGCAACGATGTCGGACGTCGGGTGAGAAGGCCACCAAGACGATAGCCATTCCGGCAGAAACAATGGAACACCTGCGCGACTTGATCACGTCACGCCTTTTGCACAACCAACACTTGGGTTGGCACCGCACCTACGCGTGCGGCAGAGGGGGTGGTCGAGTTCGTGGGGGCACAGGAGACGAAACGAAGGAGAGCGACGTTGTTGCTCGTGGTGTGCTGTTCCACGCCGTCTTAATGTGTGAGTTTGCTGTGGACCAAGCCAGCCTGTCGGAAAAGCGCGTGGTGCGCTCCAAATCGACCAGCAGCGAGTGGCACGATGCTGATGAAACGTTTGGGTGTGGAAGCTGGTTCTTGTTCACGCTCAGGTTCCTCGAGCATGTTAAAGCAAAGGCGAAACTCGCCCTCGCCAGCGCGCCAGATTCAGCGTGCACCACCACGGCAAAATGGCTAAGTACAGTGTAGGCTGGCAAACTGATGTGAGAAAGTCCTTTGTTGCTTGACTTGACAATAAAAAAAACCATAATCGGAACGCACTCGGCTATGCAGTTGGGGGTACAACACAAGACGCCAGGCGCTCTGTGATCACACTTTCAGCTTCGGCAACGATGTCATGGAGAAGCTGCTCACAGGTGGGGATGTCATCTATCAAACCCATCACCTGGCCAGCACTCCAGATGCTGGTGTTCACATCTCCTGTCTCTTGAAACACCTTGCGATAGTTCTCGCCTTTGACAAGGTGTGCAAACTGGCGCGCACACAGCAGTGGACAGTCAGTGCAAGGTATGCAGCGTAGCGTTTGTATGTACGGTGCAAATGCGAACATACCTTCGAGAAATCCCCAGGGAACTCTCTTTCAATATCCAAAACTTGCTGCGCGGTTTCGTTCTTGAACACACGTTCAGTGTTGCGCACAGATCGCATGACCAGAGTCGTGCCGGATTCATCTGCGTCCACCAACGCTTGCTTCACTTGCTGCTTGATGGGCGCTTCTACGGTTGCCATGAATCGAGTTCCCATGTTCATCCCCTCACACCCCAGTGCCAGTGCTGCTGCAAGTTGTTTTCCATCGGCGCACCCACCCGAAGCAACATACGGAACGTCGAGTTCGCGAGCAGCCTTGGCAAACAGGATCCAGTTGGTGACATCTGCCTCACCAGGGTGCCCAGCGCACTCGAACCCGTCCATGCTGATGAAATCAGCCCCCATACGCTGCGCGGTCTTTGCGTGCCGAATCTGTGTGCACTTGTGGATCACGACCGCGCCCGCTTTCTTGAAACGCTCAATGAAAGGCTCCAACCCTTTCACGTGACCGGCGGTCTCAATCAAACGCAGCTGCCCCGACTCCATCTCCTGCTCCACCACATCAGCGTACGCAGCGTAATTTGGGGGCTTCAGGGCAGGCAGAAGCGTCAAGTTCACGCCGAAGGGCTTCGTTGTCGCCGCTTTGACGGCCTGGATCTCAGCCTGGAGCAACTCCGGACTGGGCTGCGTGAGCGCCGTCACCAACCCGATGCCGCCGGCTTCTGACACCGCGGCCACCAGCGGGGCATACCCCACGTAGTGCATCCCACCTTGAATGATGGGATGCATAATGCCCAGGGCACGAGTCAACTTTGTGGTGAGAGGCATGGTTGACGCAGTCGACAACCGCAGCACGCAAGTGTCAGTGCAATGGGCTAAATTGGAGTGACATTTGTTCAGGATTCCACTCCACAACGAGGTCTCAAGGTAGCACCAGACCTGACCAGAGCATGATGATGATCGCTTCACATGTCAAACCTGCCCCATTCTTCTGCAGTCCACAACAGTCTCACTGGCCGGAGGAGCGAACTGTCCAACCTTCGTGTGGGGATTAAAGTAAAAGGGCTTGCCGTTGGGAGCGACCACACACACCCACGCATGTGCAAGGTGGTCACTTGGGGAAGTCACAGAAACCAGCTTTGAGGGTGTGGGGGAGCTTCGTGCCTTTTTCGACGCGGTGGGCTGCGACGGAACCGGCTGTTGCCCGCGTTGGCGCTTTAGGGAAGGGACGCCCGATGCAGATGCAGGCCGAGTTGGCTTCACAGGGGGTGCGGGTGAACTCCCGAGGAGCGTGGATGGAAGGTGGCCAGATGTCAATGCCGTAACAAGACGCCTTCGCATCTGTCGTCGTTCCTTTCTCGCTAGTCGCACTCGTCGGCGTTCAGCTTTGGGCAGGGCCTTGTCCTTTGCACGACGCTCTCTGCAGCCACGCAACAGACACAAAGGCACACAGACAAAGCAACACAGACAAAAACGCACACAGGTAGAGTCAAAAGATGCGTGACATGTGGCGGAGGAAAGGTAGCATGGGCATGTATCAGTGGCACAAGAGACGCACCTGCGCATTTTCTGCTTGAGCTCTTTTGCCATGCACTTGTACTGCTCAACCATGTCTGCTGTGATCACGATTGTTGCGCTCCGATCCGGCCCAGCGCCTTTCACGGGTGCAGCAACAGTGGTACTTCGGGCTGCAGACTTGGCTTGTTGGTGCTTGGCTGAAGCGCGGTCGGACTCGTTCTTCATGACACGCTGAACAAGCACAGGGACGGGCACTGGGTCGAATGAGATGGCATTGCTGTTGTAAAAGTGGAGAAAGGAGCGGTGGCGGCGAATCATCGTGTCCCGCGATCCGTGGGTGGGAATGCCGTACTCGCGAAGCATCTTACGAAGGCGAGCCGTTTTGACAAGGTGATACAGAACAGGCTTCAGCTTCTGAACCTGGCTGCCAGCGGCAATTAGTGCAGCAGATGTGGCGACAGGTGTGGCAATAGCAGGCGCAGGTGTGCTCCCTGCACCCGCTCCAGAAGACACTCGGGCAGAGGAACTGGCACTGACACTGGCACTGGCACTGGCACTGGCATTGGTCCGACGGGCACGGGTAGAGGCACCAGGGATAGCATCAGCACCAACAGTGGCACCCGTTGCTTGGGCATTCACACGACGGTTGACACGTGTCGTCATACGCAACGCGACTGGTCGACGTGGTGGGTGGTCTGTGGCACAGGTGGGACTCACGCCAGGGACGCTCGCCGCCGCCGTCGAGCGCGTTCGGGCAGGCGTTGCCAGGCACGCGTCCAAGTGCGAGTTTACCCTCGCCTTGGGGACCATTTTGGAGCACACTGGGCAGGGAACACATCCAGAACGTGACATTACGTCGTCTTTGGGGTCTGGGGCTGGGCCCTGGCTTCCACCGGCAACGGCACTGGCACCGGCGTCGCCACTTGTGCCGGCACTGGCTGTGCTGGAGGCTCTTCGGCCATGGCCACCGGCCGATCGGCCCGTTGTAGACCCAGAGGATGAAGCAGGATGACAGAGGCCACTTGGTGCTGGAGATGTGGGTGGGGAACCGCTGCTATGACTGGCCCCGACAGGCTTGCTGTCCTTCACTGGCGGGCTGGGCTGTGCGGGCACCGAGAACATACGCACAAGCGTGGGCTTCATGGCTTCAAAGTTGCGAGCCACTACCTCCAAAGCACGATTAGGCTGGAGCTGGGTGCCACGACAGGGCTTTCGACAAGAAGGGCACTGCGCCCGCACATCCAGGGCCGGCAGCACACACAGCGAGCAAAAGGTGTGGCCGCATGGCGCGGACACCGCGCTGCTGAAGAACGACGAGCATATCAGGCATGTCAGCACCTGCTCGATCTCACGAAGTGGCTGAGCACGACGTGGCCACTCGAAAATACCATCACCAGGCCCTGTGGTCGACATGTGTGTGCGACAGTGACTGCGGGGCGCCAACGCGCGGGAAATCCGATTCCGCAGCAGCAGCATGCAGCTGCTGCTGCTGGAGCGTAACGGCATCTTAAAGACAAGTTTCGTTGGGCCGGGTTGCACCGACCGTGTGGCTGTCGCTGTGCACAGCGCTGCTGGTGGAACGTGGTGAGGGGACCATGTCTCGCAAGCGTCGTGGCGGTCGGTTGTACAACCCCAGGGTTGATGCCATGCCTGTAGAGGATGACGATGGAGGTGACGATGGCCGGTCTGGCTTCGCTGCGGCCGATCCTAGCGAGCTGCGCACACGCAAACGCTTTGTGGCGCGTCGACGCCGGCCTGCCCCGAAAAAGGAGCAAGAGGCAAAGCGTGGCCTGTTCTCTGGCGTGTCCCTCGTTCCGACTAGCACAGGTGGTGGGGGTGGAAGTGGCGGCGGCGGTGGTTTGGGCGGCGGAGGCGCCCTTGATGTGTCTGGTGGTTCGAACCCGTTCGCTTCCATCGTGAGTGCGAACGCTGGTGCCTCCATTGGCTCCATGTTTGGTACGTGTTTTTGCACCCCGTCCCTCTGCTGCCTATGGTAGGGTGGTTGTGCTAACAATGGTTTCTGTGTCTGGATGGTACGCGTTTCTGTGCTGGGTTTGTGCTGGTGCTGCGCCCTGCTCAAGGCTCCGCGACCTCCACCAAGAAATCCAGCGACGCTGGCCCTCTGGGAGCCTCCTCCTCAACTGTCGACGTGTTCGGTGCCAAACCCGCCAAGTCGTCGTCTAGCAACCCGTTTGGCGGCGCGGCGTCTTCCAGCAACGCGAGCGCGGCAGCCAGCAACCCGTTCAGCGGCTTGTCGTCTGGCACGAGCAGTGCCGCCTCCAACCCGTTCTCGGGCGTGTCTTCTTCGACCTCCTCGAAACCAGCGTCGGACTCCCTCGCCACTGCTTCGCCGCCGTCTTCCTCCTCTGGTTCGAACCCCTTTACGGGTGTGTCTGGCGCTGGTTCTTCTGCTTCTTCCTCCACCGCGCCTTCCAACCCTTTCTCTGGGGGCGCCACAACCACCAGCACACCTGCCGCCTCCAACCCCTTCTCCGCACCACCCACCGCCACCACTAGTGCTGCTCCCGACACATCAAACCCTTTCGCCGGTGTCGTGATGTCCTCTTCTTCCGCGACCACGGGCGACTCGGCCGCCATCAACCCATTTGGCGCCGCGGCCACAGCCTCCACAGCCAGCCACAGCAAGCCCGCCGCCGCATCACCCCCTGCCGCCAAGCGCCGCCGTGGCAGCGCTGGCACCGGCACCGGCGCCGGCACGTCGTCGTCGTCGTCGTCGTCCTCCTCCTCCTTGACAAACAAGCCGGACCGACGCCACTTGTACTTCAAGACCATGAAGCGGCTGAACCGCAGTTTTCACAAGTGGACCGCCACACAGATGGAGGCGAACCCCTTGTCGGATTGGTCTGCTGGATTGGAGGTGCGTGTGAGCGTGTGGTGCACGTGTGTTGTGTGCTGTGTACCCACTACGGCCCCCTGGCACTGCAACCCTGTTTGCTTGTTGCATGCCTTCCTCGCGTCTGAACGTTGTGTGGTTGGTGCCGTGCTGCAGGACTACTTGAAGTTCATCAAGGACGTGCGCCAAACGTACTCCGATGTCATTCGCGTGGCGGGCACGCCGAAAGCTTCCCCCGCGACGCATGCCGCACTCCGCACGCGCCGCTCGACCAAGAAGTCCAAAACCAGCCACGACACCGTGGCCACGTCCAACCCGTTTGGCTCCATGACGTCCACCAGCGCCAGCAGCAACAAGAGCAGCGGTGCAAGCCAGGCCACGGCACCAGCGGCGTCGACCAGCAACCCATTCGCAAGTGCTGCTCCGGCGTCCGCGCCTTCCAGCAGCAACCCCTTCGAGAGCCTGTCTTCCTCAACCACGCAAGCCTCTGGCTCCAGCAGCTTGTTTGAGTTCGGTGGCAAGGTTGGCGCGAAGGCAGGGGCCGGGGCTGCTCCGTCGTTGGGAGTGTCCGCCACCATGCCCACCAACTCCGCCGCGAGCGGCGGTGCCAGTGGCTTTTCAAACGTACATGACGATGGCGTCCAGACTAACACCAAGAGCAACGTGCAGGTGCAGTTGCTTGAGGGGGAAGAAATCGCACACAGTGTGCGGACGAGGTTGCTGCGGTTTAAGCCCGACACGAAGGGCTGGGGCGATTTGGGTGTCGGCACCTTGCGCATTCAAACCATCACACAGAGCAAGAAGAGCCGTGTCGTGTTCACGACCAGCGTTGGCAAGACGCTGCTGAATGCTCGCATTTTCAATGACAAGAAGCCGCCCAAGAAGCTGACGGCGAAGGGCAAGTCCCTGCTTGACATGGTGTGCATCGAGGCAGACAGCAAGGGAGAAACTGTTTTCAACCGCTACTTGGTGAAAGTGAAAACGTCTGAGCAGCTGGATGAGTTGTTCAACGCTTTCGTGAACGCCAAGGCCCAAGCACCAGCTTAGAATGGGAGTGAGGGGAAGCAAATGTAGGACACGTGTAGCACCGCAAGTAAGATGATTGTATGTCTACAAGTTGTGCTTCGTGCGCGCGACAAACTCTGTCATTCCCTTCCCACTGCCTGTGAAACCAACCCGCGCCTCAGGGTTGTCAGATGTCGCAAAAATGCTCTTCTTCTTGAGGTTTGTCTTGAAACCAGGTCTCTGCACGCGCACAGCCACGGCATCGTTGGGTGATGTCAGCATCAACGTCCACCACACAGCACCGTGTGCACAACCAACGCAGCATCAAACTCGACGTACCCGCTTCTTGCGTGTTCTGGCTTGGAACGATTGCCATGACGCTTGCTTTGAATCACGTTCCTTGGTAAGTCTGGGGCGGTAATTCAGACGTCATTCACACGAGGAACGAAAACAGACCGGCGCAAATCAGCCACGCCACTTGACTCACGTGTTGTGGCGGCGCTTGCTCTTCAACATCTTGATGCGCTTTCGCTTGCGCGTCTTTTCTGCTTCTGTGTCTGTGGCCAATGGCACCAACGCTTCTGGGACGACAAACTTTTCCGCTTTGACCGCAGCAGCCTGCAGTGGGGCATACGCAGTCAGTTTTGTACGAGAGATCTCGACTCGCGACTTGCGACGACAGGCTGCACCCACTGCGTTTCGTACCTCCGCAGTGGACTTGGGCATGTGGCGCAAATACTCGTGTGGGACCACCTCTGTGTTGCCGTACTGAGTGTACGTCACCTTGTACCCTAGCTCCGTTTCGCTATCGACTTTGCAGTTGTACCACTGTCCGTCCTGGGAGAACCGTGCTTGACACCTCAAGCCTGGAAAAGCGACCGACAGCCGACGACCAGGCTCGAGTTAGAGAACGGTGGCTCCTGAAGCACCACTGTGATACATGTACCTGCGGCAAGCTCGTCTTTGGGGACCTTTCGCTTCCCAGCCTTCAACAGTCGGCAGTTCTCACTGAGCACTGTGTCAGTGGCACCACTGGCGATGATTTTGACGGTCATGGTGCCATCGTCTTTGGAGACACTCTCAACAATGGCTGGAGACAAGCACACGTGGTTAAGTTGTGCTCTTGACATTGGTCAGCGACTGCCTGCCGCTGCAACACACCTGGAAACCAGCTGCGATTCGCATACTTCACCTCCACTCGAGCACCCACATCAAACGCAACAGTGATAGCTTTCGACTCTGCCCACATTGGAGCCACGTTATCCACACACCATGAGCAAGAAGCACGTGTGCCTTTTTGGATGAGCAAGCGTGAGGCACTCCCAAGCAGACACACCTTGCTCAGTGGCAGCGACACGAGCAGCAGCGGCAGCAGCGGCGGCGTTCGCTTCCTCCACTTTCTTGGCTTCGAGCTGTGTGGTTCGAGAGAAAGACAGCCATACAGGTCAAAGGCAATTCAACCTAACTCAGTGGTGTTCATCATCATCATACCAGGTCTGTTGTAAGCTGCACAAGCTGCTCAAGGTCTGACACCAGCTTGGCGTAGCTCTGGTTGCCAGGCTCGGAATCTGCCAGCACTTTAACCTGTGCCAGCTGCTCCTTGTAGGATGCTATTTTCACACTCAGCCCCGCAGCAGTTTCTTGTGCAAGTTCCATGATGACTGCGGCAGGAAGGCACAAGCTTGTGCAGCTACTGGCACCAGCTGTGTCCGCTTGCGCACGGGACGACAGTGACCCCAATCGTCGAACGCAAGTCCAAGCAAACATGCTTGTGTAACATCCCAACTTCACCACATGAATGGAACACTTGCGTCGCTTTTCTGGAGCGATTTCGTTCTTGTTCTTCTTGACACTGCGTAAGTTCCCACAGTGCTTCGCCCTGCCCTCGCTACACGTTCGAAACCACCTCTCGTACGTGTTGTGTGTGCGCGTTGTGTGCTAGGATGCACCTTGTTTGCGGCGCGCTTGGCATGGGTGCGGCATGGGACGCGCCTGCCTGGCCAAGGCCGGCTGGTCGCCGGCTGTCGTCGCAGTCGTCTTGGTGCACCGCACTTGGCAGTGTTGACCACGCAGCTCACCTTTTCTCTGCGTTGTGGCTGTGTTGTCGTTGCTACGTACCGTTGTGGTTTTGGATGTGTCGGTTTGGTGTGTTGTCACAGTTTCAGGACACAGCGTGTGCAAGCGCACACTTGACAGTCACAGACACACAGACAGACAGACACAATGGCCCTCCGTCGCCTTCAGAAAGAATTGAAAGACATGCAGCGGGACCCCCCTGCACAGTGTTCAGCTGGCCCTATCTCGGACAAAAGCGGTGTCAACATGAGCAAGTGGTCTGCAAGCATTATCGGCCCGAGCGATTCACCGTATGCAGGTACGGACACACTGTGCGCACACACACGTGTCTCTTTTTCTGCGCGTGTTTCCGCGGAGCGCTCTGCGTTTCGTGACACGTGCACCACATCGTGGTCAACGTCTGTGTACGCCGCGTGGGTTTTGGGGGCAGTAAGTAACATGCGATGTGGGTGTCCTCCTTGATCCAGGCGGCGTGTTCAAACTTCAGATTCACTTTCCATCAGACTACCCCTTCAAACCCCCGAAGATCAAGTTCTTGACGAAGGTGTACCACCCCAACGTCAACGAGAGCGGCGGCATCTGCTTGGATATCCTCAAAACAAACTGGAGCCCAGCCCTCACAATTTCCAAGGTTTTGTTGTCCATTTGCTCCCTGCTGACAGACCCCAACCCCGACGATCCTCTTGATGCTGCTGTTGCCACCGTGTACAAGCGTGACCGGGAGAAGTACAATGCCACTGCTCGTGAATGGACACACAAGTATGCGGTTTAGTTGTGGCCATCCATGGCAGGCAATGATTGGCAGCCCGGTGGGTAGTGGTGCGTTCGCTTCGACGGTGTCCGTTCGGGAAGCCGAATCGGGTCCGTTCTGAAGCTTGCTGTCTCTTCTGTGCCGACGATGTCACAGTGCGACGGTATGAAAGATAGAGTCACGTGTGATTTTGCCGGGGCGCCTCGCTGTGCCTGCTTATTCGCTGGTTCGGTTTTGAGTCGTGTGACACGCTGCCATCGCGTCGTGTGCCTTTGCGTCCCGCGTGCCACTTGTGGGTGTTTTGGCTGCTTTTTTTTGTTTCACCATGGACAAACGAAGTCACCAACTTGTTGCATGGAAGTCTACGCACCACACTTGCAGTCGATGTGGCCCTTGGGGTCTGGTCATGACCGCGCATGGCGGTGACAGTCTCGGTTCAGACACTGCTGGTGTTATTCCCAACAGCAACACTCACACAACTCACTCCAAACCCCAAGCACCTCAGTACTAATGAAGAAACCATCAACGTCACCGAAAGACGAGCTCAACGAAAACAAACCAGTGTCCGCGCCGCAGTTGATTCGGGCAGCACTGACGAACAACACCTCTACTCGTCATCGTCTTCAGCATCAACCTTTGAGGGGACCGCTCCTGGGTGGACCTTTGTCCAGCCATCTCCCAGACCAATAGCGTAGGCACTGCCGTGGTGGTGGGAAGCGTCAGGGGCGACAATCTTGTACGCAGTTTCTACGACAACGAAAGCACCGAACGCCATAGCACCGAGCCGAAAGCCGGGGAACGCATGACGCCACAAGTTGCGGAACACAGGGTGAGACCTCCACGCATCCTGGCCTTGCAGCACCATCCTGAACAGTGGAGCAGGCAACAAGCTGGGCGGCAGGGGGCGCGGCTTGGACAGCTTGACAAGAGTCGTCCTGCCCGCTCTGTGCACGAAATGCAGGCAGCAAGCCACCAAAGCCCATAAAATCCAAGCATGGTACTTTCGATATGATACATTACACACAATTTGCGTTTGTCAGTGGAGCTGCTGCGCGTGCGGACCCAGTTCGCCGACCCTGTGCGTAACCCTGTGCGGAACCCTGCGCTGTCACCATGGGCTTTCTTGTGTCACTCGCATTCCAGTACCCTGTGGCTACAGCAGGTATCCTGTCAGTGATGGGGCTTCTCGCGCTCAGGGAGATCTTGCCGCTGCTGCCGTCTCGCAACCGGCCACCCACCATCTCTGCTGTGGGGCCAGACTTCGAAACCGAAGTGAAAGCACGGAACGCGGAGGAACAACGTGTGTTGGATTCCATGGCGCCGGGCGTATCCCCTGCCCAGCAGCGTGGAGCCCTTCTCTTTTATCGCAAGTTTAGGTCCAACCCCGAAGCCTTTGCTGTGCCCGGTGTTTGCGTAGTGACAGGTGGCACGGGCTTCGTTGGTCAGCGGCTGGTGGAGATGCTTGTGGAGCGCGGCGCACGCAAGGTGATCAGCTTCGACATTGTCCCAAAGCCTGCCGGCGCTTGGGAGCACCCTGCGATCGAGTACATGCTGGGTGACATCACGGACGTGGCATCTGTGGAGCGGGCCGTGCGCGGCGCAGACTGTGTGTGGCACAATGCCGCCGCTGTGGGACCCTTCCATCCGCTGGCGTTGTACGACAAGGTCAACAACATTGGCACGCAGAACATTGTGAATGCATGCCGGAAGTTTGGCGTCCCAAAGATTGTCATGTCCTCGTCGCCGTCCACTCGTTTTGACGGCTCCGATATTGACGGCCTGTCCGAAGCAGAGATGCCCTCCATTCCCATGAAGAGCTACCTCCAGGCGTACGCCTCTTCCAAGGCTGCTGGCGAAAAGTACTTGACCGATGCGTGCTGTGATGAACTGATGACTGTCGCTGTGGCTCCCCACCAAGTGTACGGCCCCCGTGACAACCTGTTCACGCCGAACGTGATGGAGGCAGCTGGCACTGGCATGCTGCGGGTGTTCTGTTCCAAGCGCACTGGCTACGGGCGCAACCGTGTTTGCTTTACCCATGTCGACAACTACGCTCATGGCCTCATCATCTCTGCGAACGCTCTGTACGTTGTTGTGCGGAGAAACGGGCGGTGCAGTCAAACTGTGTGGGTGTGAGTGTGCGACTAACCGTGCATTGGTCGTCTTGTCCATCCCAGGTACAAGGGCTCTCCTGCCCTCGGCAAGTTTTACATTGTGACGGATGGTGATAGCCACGACGACCCGCGTGGTTACGCAGAATTTTGGGATGTGTGTGACCGCATGATTGTGAGCCTCGGCTTCCCCTCCATCTGGAACAAGATCAAGCTGCCGGATTGGCTGCTGTACCCTGCCGCATACGCGTGCAACGCCATTGGTTATGTGGCTGGCATGCGGCTGAAGTTGAACCCGTTCAACGTCACCGTGTTGACCATGCATCGCTGGTTCACCATCGACGCTGCGGTAAACGACCTCAAGTTCTTCCCCATCGTGCCCTTCAAGGATGGTTGGGCTGATGCAGCCCTGTGGTTTCGTGAGCACTGGCTGCCCAAGTTCCATGCCACCCACCAAACTGGCTTGAGTGGCATCGCCACGCAGTCACAGCGCAAGATCGATATCCAAGCCGCCAGCGCCCTGAAACCAAAGTCGTCGTAGTGTGTGTGTGTGTGTGTGCGTGTTTGGCACGTCGTGAGCCTGTGTCACTCTTTGTGGCGTCACGATTTATCAAACCTCGATCATTCTTCAACAGGCTCATACCATTCACTCACTGCCGTATGTTGATAGCGGCGCGTTTCATGCGTGGTGGGAACCAATATGCACATCCTTGAGGAAACCTGCACTTGTTATCTTGAGCACGGTAACCCCGCTACATCTTGCCGCCCACGTCACGCAACATGCTGAACAGCCGTCGTGTGAACTTGCCGAAGTCACGTCCTTGGAGCGAACCCACCCCATTCAACAAAATCTGCATGTGGCGCTCCAGTCGCTTTCTAATAGTGTCGGGAGCGCATCGTAGCAAGGCGTCACGGAACATGTTGAAGAGCTGAAACAAGGGAGGGTGCATGTGCGAAGCAGGGGTGAGCACAAAACCGCAGACAAACGAAGGCAAACTGAAACTCCGCCAGCATGGCGTACCTCCTTGTTACCCAACATCAGCGGCAGCATGGGCCGGGCAAGTGGCCAATGACACTCAGTAGGCTCATACAACAAGGCATCAAATTGTGCAGAAAGGCAATTCGCCCAAATGCCCGGAGTTTCTCTTTGCAGAGCAACAAGTCTCGGTTCCACAGCTCTGAGCTTGGCGACTCTCTTTGCATCCTCTGGGCCATATTTCGAGGCTGCGAGACGCAGCACCAGCCACAAAACATATCACAACCCGATGCTCAAGGTACAACAACCACAAGGAACGGACGGGACTGGTTCAGTGCGCGCACGTGGTACTTCACAGTCGCCACAGCTTCGATGACGTCACAACTCAGAGCTGCAGAGGGACACCATCAACGTCGCAACAGCAGCAGCACACACCACGGTAGATCAAGACTACCGATCAAGAACGCAGGGCTCATCGGCACAACCGTATCCACACAGGCCATCACACCTGTCATAGATGAACCCGTGCCACGAATTCCAGACAGACAAGTGTCGATGCACCTCTTGAACGTGGCAGGCGGAAAATGGAACATGAAGAACGCGTCTGAGCGAGCCACGGAGCTGATACCAGCATAGGCAAAGGCACCAAGCTTCGGGTACTCAGCAAGGGCTTTGGTTGGCAAAGCAGCGAACAACTGGGGGACACCATGGCGGCACAGGTGACAGGCGACGGCAGCAGCACCACCCTTGGTACGTACTTCGACCGCGGCTTGCTTGAGCTTCTTGGAGCTGTCGTCTCCATACAGCTGCATGATGCCAACGTTGGCATAGTTTCCACGCAAGCAAGCAGTGCAGATACCCAAGCACGACGCGACATTCTTGTACACGGTCTTGTAGACCATGGGGTGTGAGAGCGCCTCTGGAGATCTCAGGATGGGGAGGATGTGCAGGCTGAATGCGCTCACCACCTACCGAACAGCAAGTCAACGCACAGGTCCGGTGTACGCGCGCGAAAACAGGCCACCCACCTTGCAGCAGACTCGAAACAGCACCATCCCATTCGCGCTGGTCGACGGGAATTGGATGCGCCGACCGCGGTGCGTGGCCAACTCTCGCACCGTTTTCAGCAGAGGAGTCATCACATCCGGCTGGGCAACGCACCGGCTTGCGATTTGCTCCAATACAGGGGTGAACGCCGGATGTACCCATTCAAACACCATGACGTACTCCTGCACACAC
>Ga0213833_1001779_pt1 | contig 14775 bp, 18 predicted proteins | sample SWATP21_FD_160575 | JGI IMG/M metagenome (GOLD analysis project Ga0213833, IMG submission 160575) | Coastal seawater microbial communities from Marineland, Florida, United States - SWA TP2 #1 | ecosystem: Environmental > Aquatic > Marine > Coastal | place: USA: Florida | collected 2016-08-14
TGGGGCTGTTGGTGGTGTTGGTGCTGCTGCTGTTGCTGGTGCTGGTGCTGGTGCTGGTGCTGGTGCTGGTGCTGGTGCTGGTGTTGGTGCTGGTGCTGGTGCTGGTGATGTTGCCGGACACCCTGAAGTCAGTGTTGGTATCACACCAACAGCGGTGCCAACGCCACCGGCTCGTCGCATACATTGGCAGCGTCGATGGGTGCAGCCGTTCAAGTCGTTTGACGCGCTGCTTCGATGGCAGCCACACGTGCCATGGATGCAGCTGTGCCGCAGCCCGCTTCCATTTGTACCACGCATGCCCCATTACACCCTGGGGGAGTCCGAACCACGCTCGCTTGTGTGCCACGACAGTGGGGTGTCTGTGTACGTGGAAGACCACCATGTACTCGGTCAGCACTTGGACCTGGCGTACACGTTCACGTATTGGCAGTATGTGGACACGTTTGTGTACTTCTCCCACCACCGTATCAGTGTACCACCGACATCTTGGATCCATGCCGGGCACAAGCATGGTGTCAAAGTACTCGGCACCGTTCTCTTGGAGTGGGAGGTGCGCTGTGCCAGCTAGAGGGTGTGGCTATCGCTGTGTGGTTCGCATTGGTGTGACACAGGTTGTGTGTGCGCTGCACTGTGCTTACCGATGCTGACGCCCAACAGGATGCGTTGGATGATACTGCTGTACTGGCTTCGCCAGGGACCACACGCGATACGTACGTTGTCAGCCATAGACGTTGCAGTGTTGTGTGACGCTGGGTTGGTTGGGTGATGTGCGTGGGTCAGTGCACTTGCGGATGTTGTACTGTGTCGCGACACCAACACCATGATCAACACTCCTTACCCTTACAGCCTGCTCCACCGTCTTGTCAAGCTGGCGGAAGTGTGCCGGTTTGATGGGTGGCTACTGAATGTGGAGGTGGACTTACCAGATGAAGCCATGGCGTTGGCGTTGGTGGATTCGGTAAGTTCAGGTCCCGCGTGATGGTGTTAATGCGGCAATTCTTGCCCGTGGGTGGTCATGACAACGTTGCTCACATTCTGGGCACTGTGGTGTGTTGGTGTGTTTGGCGGGTGGCGGCGCTGTTGCTGTGCCATTGTGGTGTCAGGTGCGCGAACTGACACGACTTATGCATGCAGCCATCCCACACAGTCTTGTGCTGTGGTATGATGCTGTCACCATCAAAGGCAACTTGAACTGGCGAAGCCAGCTCGATGACATGAACCAAGCCTTCTTGGATGCATGTGGTGCGACGGCATGTGATGTGTTGTCGCCTTCATCATCACAGGCCGTGCAGCCTCACTCACGACAACACATGTGCATGGCATGGTGCCTTTGCTACTGTTGCCACCGCAGATGGCATTCTCCTGGACTACCACTGGACCGTCGACATGCCAGCACGGACTGCTGTGCGAGCAGCACACTGCAGACCGAAGGTGGTTGAGCACACTGACACGATGATACATGATTGTGACACGTCCTCCGTCCCACCCACTGCTACCTTCGGCGCGGTCAACACATCCGTCCCTGCTGCGACAAGCAGTGCGCAGACACACCAAATGGACCGACGCTTGGATGTGTATCAGGGTGTAGATGTGTTCGGGCGCGGGTGCTATGGCGGTGGTCAATGGAACTCGTGCGCTGCGCTCCAGGTCAGACTGGTGGCATGCCCGTTGTGTGGTGGACTGGGATGGGTGGCGGCTGTGTTTAATTAACTGGCACAACCTCACCTCCGGAAGCGCCCGTGTGCATGTGTCGCGTTCACAGGCCATTCGCGACGCAGGGCTGTCGGTGGGCTTGTTTGCACCAGGGTGGACGTATGAGAGCGGTGCTTCGTCGCACGAGCAGTTTGCGGCACGGGAAGCAAGGTGTGAGGCACTGTGCGTGCGTGATGCGGTGGCCCGCACCATCTTGACCATGCGGTCGCACCCGGTTTCCTGGCATGCTGTCCTCCCTCCTGCACCCTGGCCACCTCGTGTCTCCAAACACCCGCCACGCACTGTTTTCCACCCCCAACATCCAGGTTTTGGACAGGATGTGGCCGTGCTACAAACCTGCTTCAAGAGGCAACGTGGAGCATGGAAGGTGGGGGTGATGGGTGGAAGGCGTTGGGCGCAGATGGCGCAGATGGGGACGATGCACCACCTGTTGAGGGCCACACGTACGTTTCCGTCACGTCCAGTTTGTTCTTGTCGTTGTTGGAGTTGTTCAACCCCTCCTGTATTGCCAACGTTGGTGAACCTCGTATGAACACACAGCGTGTGGGTTTCGTCACACAAACCTTGCACAAGGAGCACAGCCATACCACTCAACGTGCCTGAAGCCTCACATGTACCCATCCACGTGAGTTTTGCCTATCTGATGTTTTGTGCAGTGTCATCCTGCGTACCTCTTGCACGTTTGTCTTGCTGTGGCCGTCGTCGTTTGCTTGTCGCGCCATATTTCGACTTCTCATCCGCTGTTCGTGTTCGCTGCAAACTACCGGCGCGTGTGCTGCTGACAATCGCCTGTCTACGCGCTACTCCAACAATCAAACGGCGTGACAGGCTGAGCTCTGGGTGCGTGGCACCGGGCCGTTGTTCGAGGATCCGTACAAGTGGGAAGTTTCGCTGTGGACACACCACGGCCCACATGCATCGGTCCCGATCGCTGCTGCCCCGAATGATGTTGACGATGCACCGGCGAACACTGGTGCGCGCGCAGCATGTCACAAGGCCACCGGTGTCGCTTCAAAGAAGTGGCAACGCCTGTCGCACACCTTCCACGAGTATGTTGTGGGCGTGTCATCAATCTTCATTGGCTCTCTCTCTCTCTCTCGCGCGCGCGCGTGTGTGTGCGTGTCTTGGCGCGGTTCACTGCATATGGCTTGGACATGCACCAGTGTGACGTATTTGGTGGTGCCCCCTCAGATACCCAGCCAGCGTTCGCTCGTTGCGCTTCAGCTTCACTGGCCACGATGTGGAAGTGTGGGTAGGCCACTTTGGCACACGTTTCTGTGCGCCAGGCGTGTATCTCGGCCGTGGAGGACAGCTGTTTGCACCCTCGCCGGAGCGTTCGCGCAGTTCGGTGCATGCCGCTGGCGCTGCACTGGCGGAAGGGGTGGCTCCGTACGTTCGCGAACGTCCCATTCCCGGCCAGCGCCTTCCGTTTTACACCTGCTTTAATGCGGTTCGTTGCGCCACCGCATGCTTGTGGTTGGGCGTGGTATGGGTGTGGGTGTGGGTGTGGGTGTGGGTGTGGGTGTGGGTGTGGGTGTGGGTGTTGACGTCGTTGGGACTTGTCCCGAGTTTGGGGTGGGCATTCGTGATCCGTGGGCTGTCTCTCTTCTGTTTGTTAAGTTGTGACTGCACTGCTTCAGGGTCGTGGCGAGCGCATGTGGCGCAACGGGCAGGTGGTTGGGACACGCCCGTGGAATGACATGTCCCTTCAATCCCTGCTCCCGTCCTTTCGCGATCACACAAACGGCGACGGCGTGACCGTGTCGTTCGACTACTCTGCTGCCGTGCATGGCGGCTCCTGTTTGAAGCTCACGATGGACCCGCGCGCCGCCACACCACCAGCGCAGAACGCGCAACACCATGCCGCCGTCGTGCAGTGTCGATTGTTCCGCACCGGCTGGTCCGTCCCATCAGCAGGCGTGGCACGCAGGGCGAACAGCAGCAGGGTGGCCACACAGGACGGGTGGAGTGCCACGCCCCATGTCGCTTCTTGTGACGCGCGCACCACGCCCAGCGGGTCAACATCGGCGCAGCCGCGGCGCGCGACGCGGCATGTGTGGGTACGCCTCACCCTTGATGGTGGCAACGCAGCGCTGTCACCGTGGCTGCGTGTCTCCGCCGCCGCCGAATCGGCGCTGGGGTGCATCGTGCATGCGATGCAACACGATGCACAACAGCGCGATGCGGCACTGCTTCGGGAGGCGTCGTCGCCAGCTGCTGTGCGCCATGCAGCCTGGCACACCACCCACTTTTGCTTCGCGGTGCCTGTGCCGTGCACCATCACCGAGGTTGGCGTCATGCACCGCTTTTCCAGTGGTCACGGTCCCGTGCATGCACGCATTGCAGAGCTGGGTGTCAACCTCAATCCGCCACCCGTGAGTCCATCACGAGCCCCCGTACCACGTCGCTGTGCCTTCCCCGTCCGTGTGACACGGTTTGAGGAAGTCACCGCTCCCCTCAAGTCAGGAGGTGTGGCTGGCATGCCCTCGGTGCAGCTGCTGGTCGAGTGGGAGGATGACGCTTTGCCGTGGCGCGATGCGGGCGAGGTGTGCTGGGATGTGTATGTGCTCGGCGCCTTTATCGGCACCGCCTGGCAGCCCAACTTTGTCGTCGGTGCCGCCGACCTGCGCCATGCGTTGTCGTCGGCGCCGATGCCTCAGGTGGTGGACGTAGTGGTACAGGCTGTCGTGCAGAGCGGCTTGCTTACGGCTGTCGGTGTGGGTACAGGCAAGGTGGTGATGTGGTAGCGCCGCGGCAAGGGCGGGGGTGTGTGGGGGCCATGGATATTCTGATGTCGTGCTGTGCTGTCAGAGCGTCTGACGTCGCTTCGAACCGTCGGCAGTGTGTCGCGCCGCATCGCTTGTCTGATATTGGTGGACAGTGACTGTGGACCAGTCTGTGGTCTTGGCACCTAAGTGACGTTCCTCGCCTGCAGTGTGACAAGAGTTCTTCGCACAACGCTGTTCTTGCGGTGGGTACCTGCCTGTGCATGAACAGCACTTACCGTGAGGTTGTTGTAACGCACGTCGTTGAAGGCACGCGGCGCGTGCGTGTAACGTTACACCGGCCACACGAGTGAATCATGTGCGTCTCATTCATTGAACGCCGTTAACCAGTGCTGACGACGCAGTTTCCAGTCTATCGACGTGTTCCATGCTGCGTTCCATGCTTCGTGACATAGAACAACTCGGCCGGCGTGCCAGGCCGTATGACATGGAATGTTTATGTCACGCCATTTGAGGTCAACTTCGAACAACCCACTCCCACTGCGTCTCATCTGTGCGACAGCTGTGACAGCCTGACGGGCAAAGGCAACATTTCGTGTTCGAACCCCGTTCCCCCACTCCTTCTCCTCGTCAATCCTCCCCGGCTCCCCTGTTGTTCGACGACCCCCGGTTGCTGTTGCCCCCTCGCGCGCGTCTCGTCATGATGCCCGCCCCTTACAGTGACAGCAAAGTGAAGTTGAAGTGGTAGTTTTGCTATCACGCTGCTGTCCAGTCCACTACAGTTACAATGCAGAGAGTGCTCTCCAAAGCTCGCGGAACCTTCCGCTACACCGGTCTCATCGTTCTGTCGACACTACCTGCGCGGGTGTCGACCTTCCTCCGCACACGTCGCCCACATCGCCCACGTCACCCACGTCACCCACGCCGCAGCCTTGACCGGAGGCACAACAGGAACCGCACAAGACGGCGCGGCCGCTGGTGGCAACAGCTCAGCACGTGGGTTCGCCGGTACAGGCAGCGACCCACCACGGCAGCTCGCTCCGCGCCAGTGCTGCGTGGCATTGTGTCGGCACCACCCACTGCCCCATCCTCCAACACGCGGGCGGCACTGCAACAGCGCGACTGCGGGGTGCGTACGAGCACAACGCCCGTGGTGAAGGTGGGGCCACAGCTGTGTGCTGCGCAATGGGCAAGCAGGCGCAGGCGGCGGGCGCTGACTCCGATCAACGACTGCGTGCACTCGGCACGCACCGTCATGGAGCATGACCCAAACAGCAGCATGAGAACTGACAGCCGTGCGACCGTGTTCGTGTTGCCTTGCTCCTCTTGGTGCGCTTCGAACCCACGTGGTCATGTTGGCGGTTGCGCCACCCAAGGCTCGTCGCACAGGCCGCGGTGCCACCTAGTGAGGCACGTTCCGCGGCAAGCGAGCACCAGTGGGCGACAAACGACGGGCTCTGGCTCACTCGAGAGCATTCGGTGCATACCAGGCGTCGTAAACGTGGAGGACGGTGGTGGCAGCGGCCGCGTGCTGGCGAGAAGATAGACGGGGAGAACAAAGGAGGGACTGAGTGAGTCACCACTGTCGTCATCGTGGCAGTGACAAGACTCTCAGTGCGACGCGGGCTCAAGAGTCGAGTCCCGCTTGGTTTTGCTTCAACGTATCATGAATCATGATTCATGATGACATGCTGCGCCGCGTTGTATTCTTCTTCTTCCTTTTCAGCTTGATTCGTGGTGCGGCCAACGATCTCGCAGCTTTTGACTGCTTCACTGTTCGCCGCGCGCGTTCTTCGTCGTGCAGTGCCTCGATCCCGCACACGAACGACGTTTTCCTTCTTCTATGTGAAGTGACAACGCCAGACTTGCGCATGTTCTCAACTAATTGGTGGAACACGTCACGGAATCGAACCCACTAGCCCACGATCACCTGAGGTGATTCACCTGAGGTGATTCACCACCGCATGTGGGTATATATGTGGTGATTGCTCAAGTTGACTGCGTTCGACACACACCAATCCAAATCGCGCCCCGCAGCCTGCTTCCCACTTGCACGCGCCCTTTTTGTCCCGCCACCATGTTGGCCACTCGATTCGTTCGACGCTCATCCGTGATGCTGCGACCGCTTGCTGCTCGTGGAGCGCTGCGCCACGCGACCACAACATGCGCGCGCCGCACCCTGCACCGACCCACCAACACCTGGGCGACAGTTGTGGCGGGCGCTGCATTGACCACCGGTGTGTGCTTGACAGCATCTTCCGCCGCTGCCGTTGCCTTTGCCAGACCCGTGAGCGTGTTTGAGTTGTCAGACGCGGACGCGATGCTGGAAAATGCAGAGCAGTTCACGCGACAGGAGGCGTTTGACACGCTGGCAGCGATGAACGCACGTGACTTGGAAAACCCCAAGGTCATGTGGAGGTTCGCACGCGCCGGCTATGAACTATCCGGTGAGACGAAGGACAAGGCGGAAGCCAAGAGACTCATGGAAGAGGCGTGAGTGGCTCGCCTGTGTGCCTGTCTGTGTGTCTGTCTGGTCACGCGTCCACAAGCGCAACTCTTCTCACTGTGCTGCGTGTCACCACACACAGGTACGCCATGATCAAGAAGGCCCTGGAGCTCGACAACACGGACAGTGACATTCACCGATGGTACGTGACACATTTGGTCTTTGGTTTTCGTTTGTTGCAAGCGCATCGTAGGCGCGGTGTGGTGTGTGTTGTCCCTTTCACGCTGTGGGTCGCGGATGATGTGATGCACACGCCCAGGTGCGGCAACATCCTGAATGGCATGTCAGCCTTCATCTCCACAAAGGAGTCCATTGCAAACTCGTACCGCATCCGTGAGCACTGGGAGGATGCCATTTCGGTCAACCCCAACGACGCCACGGCCAAGGCTCTTCTGGGGCGTTGTACGTCTCTGCCTTGTGTTGTCGACAACGCACCGTGTGTCCACACTCACCGCCTGTGCGCCTGTCCCTGTGCAACAATCGTGTGTTGTGGTGTGGTTGCGCTGTGTTGTGCATCACCAGGGGCGTACTCTGTAGCATCACTGTCTTGGTTCAAGCGCAACATCGCCAAGGCCCTGTTCGGCACGCCTCCGGTGGTGCGTTTGCCATGCCGTGTGTCATGCGTTGTTGGCAACTAGTTGCAGTGTGCGTGGTGTGTTTTGCTTTGCGTTGCTTTCTAACAAGCGCGTGCACCTACACACACACCAGGCGACGTATCAGGAAGCCCTTGAGTTTTTCGAGTCAGCAGAGCGCACTGACCCTGGGTTCTGGATGATGAACCGTGTCATGATTGCCAACACGCATGAGAAGCTTGGCAACAAAGAAAAAGCGTTGGAGTGGGCACGAAAAGCGTTGCTTCTCCCCGCGCGATCCCTAGACGACAAAGATGCCAAGCAACAAGCGGAGGCTTTGGTGAAGAAGCTGGGTGGAAAGTAGGCAATGTGACTGCGTGTTGGTGTGCGCGCTTCCCCCAATACTACGACACGTTGTTGAAACTTGTGTACACCAGCTGCACTCGCATTTTCACAACTCTTCTTCCTCGTTCCGTTCTAGTCTCGGAAACGGCGCGGAATCTTGATGGGTGGGTTGCGGCCTCGGAACTCTTCTTGTGCCTCCATGGCCACCTGGTTGTGGCGTTCCTTGAACAACTGCGCCTTGGCTCGCGCCAGTGCAACCTTGCTGGTGTCACGGTTGGCTTTCTCGCCCCGCTTCTTCAATTCTCGCTTCATCTCTTGGTACACAGCGTCGCGAGCTTGCTTCAGCAACCGCTTTCCCTCCTTCGACGTTTTGACGTACTCCTCCATCTGAAGGGAAGGGAAGGAAAGGGAAGGCAAGGGGTTAGGGAGCGGGGGAACCAAGGCAAGCAGAACAAGTCAACCAGGTCATGAGCTTGCACACATCACAACACAAGCGGCTCTGTTTGTGTCACTCCATGGCAACATGGGAGGGGCATGAAAACACACGATGCACAGACATCTATCTTGCCGCACCTCTCGCACTGCTGCGTCGCCCTTTTGGTCCATGAACTCCTCTTCTTCTCTGGTACGTTGTGTCTCCGCGATCTCGTGCTGTGATTGATTGGGGCGAACGCGTGCCACACAACACGTGCACAAGTGTCAAACCCACACCCACATGACATCGCAAGCACACACACAAACACCCTGTACACCCCTGCACCTCTGCATCACAATCTCCCGACTTCAACGCACCTGACGAGTGACTTCTTTCCTGGCAGTCTTCAACACCGCAGCTGCTTGCTTCAAAGCCTTGTTGCGCCGTGCGATAACTGCGTTCACCTTGCGCTCCGCGGCATTCAACCGGCGCCTCTTGCCCTTCTCAATCTTCAACCTCATGTTGCATCCCTTGAGGAGACCTGGGGTGAGGGGGTAAGGGAATCGGGATCCACGCAAAGAAACAGCAAAAAAAGAAAAAAATCACACGCCGCCACATGTGCAACCAGACAACAACACACGAAGTGCCAACAATTCGCAGGATCCGCGACCATTCACAGGCAGCACAGTAAGCGCAGGCATATGTCAGCTGTGTTGCCGAGCCATTGGTTTGCACGGCAACGACAACAACACCACCACCGAACACACACGCACACACAAACACGCACACACAACACACAACACACACGCGAGGAGCACGGTGAACACCAACGAACGACAGTAAAAGAACGCACCCAGAAGCAGTCTGTAGATTTCAACTGTGGCCACCGAGGAGTAGTGCATGCGCTGGCAGGAGGTGCAATACATGGGATTCGTGGCATCACGTGCGCAGGCCTCGCTCTCGCGCCACTTCTTCAGGTCTGCCGCCTCAGCGACATCGAGTGGCTTCTTTCTCTTAAAGTTGTCGGCCACGGACGCAAACACTGCGCCCTCTGTGTGCTTGCTCAAGTACCGCACAATGGGCAGCGCCCTGACACAGAAGAAGAAGAGAGCCAAGGAGGGCAGCCGTCAATCCCCATCAACAGCGATTCCATCAACAGCGATCCCATCAACAGCGATCCCATCAACAGCGTGAGGACGCAGGGTAGCTCAAGACTATACTCCACCCACACGAGCGAACCACCACTCACCCCAATCGCGCGGCCCAGTGCAGGCAGTTGTCACCGGAGCTGTCTTGTAGCGCAGAGTCAGCCCCTGCATCCACAAGCAACTTCACCACCTGCAACCGCTGCGTCAAGTGCCCAACCTTCGTCCTGGCTGCACACATGAGCGGCGTTGTGCTGGAACAGCCATCCAGCAACACACCATGCATCACACATAGTTGGGCACGCATGTGACAACGGTGGGTGTGTCAGGAACCGCTTCGGGCACAACACAAGCGACGTGGAAGCGCAACACCATGGCACGGCACGCGTGGGGCATACGCACCGACTCGCAGCGTTGTCAATATCATTCACAAAGGCTTTGCGGCCCTCTGGACCAAGCACTTTGTTGGCATGAGCGAGAATATACTCCACGAGTCGCACTGTGTGTGTCACACACACACGCCACGTCATGCCGTCGATTACATAACTTGGGGCAGTTCACCCCCCCAAGCCTCCCTTCAGATGCGCACGCGGCAAACGTACCATGCCCGTTCCATGCAGCTGTGTGCAGAAGTGTGTCACCGAAGTCCACGGGCTCTGGGTTGTGCGTGCGGATGTCGAAGCCAGAGCTCTCAACGAAACTGTCACGCAATTACACGGCATGGACCAGCAGCGCAGCGCATGAAACGTCAATGCTACCCTTCCGAGCCGAAACATGCTCCCAACGCAAGCACCCCCAAGGAGCGATGAAAACAGACAAGCATCAAAGCATCAACTCAAAGAAGCGCAACGTACTGCTTCACCTGCTCCACCTTGCCCAGGCGAGCGGCTGTCCACACCGAAAACGCGCCAGAATCGACCTCATCCGCTGCTGCTTCTTCTGCAGCAGCCCGCGCCTCTGCGGCCTTCTGCTCTTTGTTTGCCTCATCTTCTTCAGCGTACCGTGCCCAAACGGCCCGGCTGTGCATCAATCGAGCGATGGCTCGTTCTTGAGACGCTGTGTAACGCTTGGTGTTGACAGGCCGCTCAAACACCACGGTGGGCTGATACACCTCCGTTCTCACCCTCTTCGCGTAGTGGGCCCCACGCACTTCCTCTGCCGTGATGTGTCCATCATCATCAGCGTCTTGAACGCCACGCGACGTGAAGCCCCCCAGCATGGTAGCCAACCGCGCGTGGATGGGTGATTTGTTGTCATGTCCCGAGTCCGTTGGCCGCGGATCATTTGTTTGGTTGTTTTGATTTGTTTGATTGTTTTATTTTGCGGTGGTCGGGTTGGTCGGTGCAGGCAGATCGAGAAGGGGTGGACATAAATCGTTTTGTTGTAGCTTACTTTTGTCCATGAACGAGCGTGCGCGAGCTTATGCGACAAGTGCGGTGCGAAACAGCCAACACAGTTTCCCAACGCAGTCGCCAAGTCAACAGCACACATATACAACGAACTGGAACTCATACAGAACGGAGTACCACCTTCCACCCCAGGCCATTCATTCCGCTCCAGCCCGACGGCACAAAAACACTGCGAGCTCTTCCACTTCACACAACATGGCAACCTAGAGTGGTGGTGGCGGTGGCGGAGGCCGTCAATCATCCGACACAAACCCAAACTATTTGTGCACCCGGCGTGCACCAGCCGACTGACGGGACTTGCGCACGGCCGATTCACCACGACCAGTGGCAGCCGCCGTGCCACCTCGTGCAGCAGCGGTGCCACCACGTGCAACATGTGAAGAAGAGGAGCGGTGCTCCTTGCCATCGGTGTTCTTCTTGGCCAGCAGGCGCCAGTCGAACCCGCCGTCGTAGTCCAGGTCGTTGCGCGTGGCAAGGTCCTTGAACAACCGGCGCAGGTACGAGTAGTCTGGCTTGTCCGCAAACCGCAACGCACGGCAGTACTCAAAGTAGATCCGGAACTCCTCAGGGAAGCCCTTGCACAAGGCATCAATGGGTGTGGACATCTTCTTCTCCATGATCTTGGCGTACTTCTGCTTCTTGGTGTTGGCCCGCAGCCCCTGCCACGGCAAGCTGCCGCGCAGGAAGTACAAAAACACGTAGCCCAACGACTCAAGATCATCACGCCGACTTTGCTCAATGCCCAGATGGTTGTTGATGCTGGCATATCGGGGCGTTCCTGTCAGGTGCTTGTGCTCACGGTACATGATGTGCACATGCGTCTTGGGGTCGCGGTATCGCTTCGCGAGGCCAAAATCGATAATGTACACCACATTTGAGCGACGGCCACGACCAATCAGGAAGTTGTCGGGCTTGATATCACGGTGGATGAAGCTCTTGGAGTGGATGTACTCGACACGCAGCAACACCTGGTCGGCGATCATTAGCACCGTCTTGAGGCTGAATCGCCGACCACAACGGGAGAAGAGCTCCTCGAGGGAGAATCCAAGCAAATCCATCACCAGCACGTTGTATGTGCCCTCCAAGCCATACCAGCGGATGTATGGGATGCCAACAGCACCTTGAAGGAGTTTGTACAACTTGGCTTCGTACACCAACTGTGGGTGCTTGGACCGTGTGGTTTCAAGCTTCATGGCCACCTCCTCGCCCGTCGAGACATTGGTTCCAAGGTAGATGTCACCAAACGACCCACTTCCGATCTTGCGCCCGAGGCGGTACTTCTTGCCGACACGGAGCTCCATGGTTGAAGAATCCGGCGTTGCCACAGGGTGCGGGCGTCACGCAACACAATGGAGCTGGGCCGTTGCGGCACCTGTCAGTCCACCGTGTGGTTGTGAAAAGCGCACACAACGAAGCTGTACGGTTGGGGGCAGCCTTCTATCCGGCGATGCAACCGTCGCAATTGCCGCAACACCTGCGTTGACGTTCCCTCACCAAATTCTACCGACTCGCAACACGCGCACACCACCCGAGGACGTTGAACCGACCAGCGGAAAAAAAGAAATGGCCCGCTTGGGAAAAAGATTGATCGAAATGGTTCATTTATGCACCCCGGCATTCTGGGCCCGTCCCGGATCGCCAAAGAGTCCACGGTTTCGTCGCTTCTCTGGACCTTCACGCAGAGTAGCAGCGTCATAGCGATGAAGCGTTGTTGGGAAGAAACCTGTAGCTTGATGCTGCACTAAGGAACCAACAAGGGAGGGAGCGAACACCACATCGCGCCATCAAGGCTGTGGGCGCAAGCCCAAGCTTCAACTTCGACGTCGAGCAGCACCATGAAAAGTCAGCCGGTGGTGGTGAAGCGTGAAATGGAGCTGGTGGTGCACAAAACGTGGCGTATGCTACATGAAGTGAGTGTGTTGCAACGGTGCAGTGCAGTGCGCACGATCGCTCACTCTGGTGCCTGTCTGGTGCCTGCTGTTACCGTGCGACAGATCGGGTCAGGATCCTTTGGCGACATCTACTCCGCTGTCAACAAGGAAACCGGGGAGCAAGTGGCCATGAAGTTGGAGCTCAGCAAAGCCGCTCATCCTCAATTGCACAGCGAGTACCAAGTGTATCGGTCATTGGGTGAGGCTGTTGGCATCCCAGACGTTCGGTGGTGTGGCAAGGAAGGCAACTACACAGTGATGGTGATGGACCTACTTGGACGCAGCGTAGAGGACCTGTTCACGCGCTGTGGACGGCGATTCACCTTGAAAACCGTCCTGATGATCGCAGATCAAGCGTTGGAGCGATTGGAAGCTGTGCACGAGGCTGGGTGGCTGCACCGTGACATCAAACCCGACAACTTCCTCATCGGTATGGGTACCACCCGGTCCATCGTGCACCTTGTTGACTTTGGGCTTGCGAAACGGTTCCGTGACAAGAAATCCGGAAAGCACATCGCCTACGGAGAAGGCCGCCACCTGACCGGGACACCTCGCTATGCGAGCATCAGCAACCACCTTGGCATCGTGCAGAGCAGACGAGACGATATGGAGGCGCTTGGCTTCGTGCTCATGTACCTCATGAAGGGCAGCTTGCCATGGATGGGTATGAAAGCGCGCACCAAGAAGCAGAAGTATGAGAAGATCCTGCGCAAAAAAATTGCGACACCAACCTCTGTGCTATGCAATGGCTACCCCGAGGAGTTCACGGAGTACTTTGAGCACTGCCGACGACTCAAGTTTACCGACAAACCTGACTACGCCATGCTGCGAGCGTCGTTTCGATCATTGGCCTCGCGCACGGAGATTCGCGTGCCGTACGACTGGCGGTTTGACTGGATCGTCGGCACGGACACCTCCACGTTTGAGGGTGTGACGCGGAACTTCAAGAAGGCGGGGGGCACTCAGCGCCGTGCTTCCACCGCCACTGCCGCGACTGCAGCAGCAGACCCGACGCGACCGAAGATGAAGAAACGGCGTGGCAAGCGTCAGTTTGATGCCAAGAGGAAGGCTGATCGCAGGGCACGCTCGCGGGCAGGCTCTGTGGCCTCCCAAGCGACAGGGAAGAACGAGCGAGGTGGGGGCGGTGACGTTGATGGGGATGGGGACGGCACGGTCACCAACGCTGCAGTGGGCGCTGGAGCTGGCGCTGGTGCCCACGCGCACGCAGCGCTCGCGGCGCTCGGGACATCGAACCATGCTCACATGCCGGGAGCCGTCGCGAGTGAGGACTCTCAAGACGGCAGCGGCCCGGAACACAGGCTCCGCAAAAGACGTGCACGAAGGCACAAAGGCGGCCGTAGATGATGCACGCGGTGCGAGAGAGAGAGAGGGAGAGACTGGGGTGTGTCGTCACAGTTGTGGGAGAAGCAACGTGTGCCAACGTGTGTGCATCGCGCGGCGGTTGTCTGTGCTTGCTGTTGTGCCCCCAAACAAGCAAGCTGCCATCAATCAACACAACACAGAGAGTGTTTGTTACTCTAGTATGGGAGAGAAAAGCGCGGGAAGTTGAAATCAACAGCGGCGGGATCTCCAAAGTGTGAGAGACTACTTTTCCGCCGCCGCATCATGAGCCAAACGAGCACAGCAGGATCGCTCGGGCAACTCCACAGCACAAAGGAAAAAAGGGTAGGGAACAGCCAACAGGGCGACTAGTGAACGAAGGTTCGTTGCACCAGTCTAGCTTCCTCATCCACCGGCCGGCACAGTTGGCTCTGTGAAGCGCAACCAACCGGTTCCCGTTCCACATCGCACAACACAACATGCAAGAACATGCAGCACATTTGTCAGCCCGCAAACTCGCCCCCCCCTCCCCCCCCTGCACACCCACACCCACTACAACCAGCCATGTGGAGGGCACCCACACACATGTAACGTACGGTAGTCACCTACACCACGAACATTCGACCGCCGTTGTACAGATGGTCCCGGGCCTCGTCGGTAATTGTGATGTCC
>Ga0213833_1001780_pt1 | contig 14774 bp, 18 predicted proteins | sample SWATP21_FD_160575 | JGI IMG/M metagenome (GOLD analysis project Ga0213833, IMG submission 160575) | Coastal seawater microbial communities from Marineland, Florida, United States - SWA TP2 #1 | ecosystem: Environmental > Aquatic > Marine > Coastal | place: USA: Florida | collected 2016-08-14
TTCTTTCGTTCGATATGCCTCGTTGTGTGTGTGGTTCACCGTGTTCGCTGTTGCTGTGAACAGCTTACTGGCGGGGAATCACCTTGGCATGGCGTTCCGGTTGCATTGGTGGGTGCAAAGGTGGCGAACGGCGAAACATTGCTACAGTTTTTGCCACGGGCGTGCTCTCCCACTGCAACAGCCGTCATGAAGCTATGCTTTCAGTACAACCCTCGTGCCCGCCCCTCAGCAGCTACTCTTGTTAAGGTGCTGCGAAGGTGGCAAGTGGAATGCTCGAGCACATCTCTTGCAGTCCCTGGTGCTGGTGCTGGTGCTGGTGGTACAGGCGCACGTGGTGGAGCAAGTGCTGGTGTAGGCGTAGGCGGTGGGGCAGGTGCTGGCGCAAGTGTTGTTGCTGGTTCAGAAACCGCCGGCCTGGCAAGCCCACGACTTGGCATGTTGTGACGTAGTAGGCGCTTTTGTTGAATACAGCGCTTCGCTTACTCAGTGTCGCTACCATCGTCGCTGCCGCTGTCTCCCCCACTCTCGTCTGTGCTTTCCTCGTGGTTTGACTCTTCATCCCCGCTGTGCACCGAGTCACCACCCCCATCATCTGCGCCCCTGCCCAACCCTTCACTTTCGACTGAGTGCTTGTCACTGTTGCCATCCGCGTCGGAGTGCACAGACCCGACATCATCGGCATGACCATCGTCACTACCGCCTTCGCCCGCGTTCGCTTCGCCCGGATCAGTCGCATCATCGGGCTCAGATGCATGGTCGTCGTCCGAACCTCCGCCCTCCTGTCCCTTGTCTTCTTCCTCGTGAACAGAGTTTGCGTCTTCCGTGCCGTGAACAGAGTCCACGTCTGCGGCGCGTGTGGTATCCACATCACTGGCACTCCCGTTTCCAGCATGTCCGCCACCATCGGCAGGCGCGTCTTCCACACTGTCATCATCATCGTCATCATCACTTCCTTCAGCTGCATCTCCACCCTGGTCTTCAGCAGTTTTGCTGTTCTCCTCGCCACCAGCAGCGCCATCTTCTGCCTCGTCTTCATCATGATCAGCGGCTTCGTCGTCGGTGTCTGATCCCGAACCATCCGAGGCAGACTCCACTTGCGCTGCAACGTCTTCAGCAGCCTTAGCTTCTGCTTCAGCTTCCAGACGAGCAGCCTCTGCCTCTGCCTCGTCTTGTTTGGCACGACGCGACTGCGGACATACACACGTTGGTGACAATGCAGCAACACTGATGGGGCACAGAATGTAATCACATACCCCGGTTTTCTGCCAACGTGACAGTTTCTTGCCTAGGGCGTGACGATTTGCGTTTCTCTTGGTGAGCATCTTGCGGAGGTTGGGGTCTGGTTCCGGGAGGGGCTTCTTGGCAGCCTTCTTGGGTGCTTTGCCAACGATCTTCACTATCAAGCTCATCCCTTCGTACATTCTCTTCACGTCCTTGATTTCGTTCCAAGACTTCAGTTGCTCTGGTGAAATTCCGTACCGCGCCGCGACTCTGTGGCAAGCATTTGGACGTATCGCGTGGTCAACGTGTCAGGGCCTTCATAGCAGTCATGAGCGTGCCCACACGTACGATGCCACAGTGTCACCGGGTCCAAAGGCATGTCGCTTCACGCGGTCTCCCTTGTGGCGTTTTCCTTCCCATTCCCAAAATCGAAGAGTAGCGTCGGACGAGGCGGTCAACACGCAATTCACATCATACTGCACCGCCAGGATGTGACTCTCATGCCCACGCAGGGTTTGAAGGACGTCGCCGGAGCTGATTTCGTGAATCTGCGATGGTCCGTACAGCACGCGCTTGAGCGTCAGCAACCTCAATTTTTCCCTCCAAGCAAACGAGCGCACGTACGGTTGTGGTGGTGTCTGACGACCCTGTTACGATGCGCGTCGAGTCACAAGCCATGCACGTGATCATTTTCTCGTGGGCTTGGATGGAACTTGTGACCTCGCCTAATTCAGCGTTCCAGACGTGTACCATGCCGTCGACGTGACCTGTGATAACCTCCGACCCTGCCATGTGCACTTGTGTGATGCCAGTCCCTGGTCCCACCATTCGCATGCGAACCGAGACACGTTTGAATGGATTGGCATCATCTCCTTCATGGTCCCAAATTCGCACCTGTGCATAGTTGAGCAACTGGTTACGCTGCAACCCAAACCGGCAACCAACAAAACAGCTGCTACAATACAAGGAACCCACCGTCTGGTCGATACTACCGGTGATGAAGCAGCCCGCTCCTAACCGAATGTCCATGATTGAGGCTTCATGCCCGCGGATGCGCCGAAGAAGTTTGCCCGTCTTGGGGTGCCACGCAATGATACGAGCGTCAGATCCACCCGTCAGGATTCGCTCTTCATCGGCCACTACGCTCCACACGGACGTCTGTGGTTGTTGTTCCAAAACACAGGTACCATTACTTGTGGTCAGCCTGTCTGTGCGCAGGCAACCACCTTTCATTGCACGTACGCCCTCCTCATGGCCAATGAGTGTAAAGACAGCCTTGGGAACCTCCTTCTCAACAACCTGTCCCTTCTTCTGCTGTTTCTTGCGGGCTGGTTTTGCTTTCTTCTCGACCTTTCGAGCAGGGTCTGAGTACCAGACACGGCAGGTGCCGTCCAGAGCACCAGAGTAGATGTACTCTCCAAAGTAGTACAAGCACACAATCGTTCGAGTGTGTCCCCATGGAGTCCCTGGGCGTGAGAACTCGCTGTCACCTTGGTACACCCTTAACACGCGACCAGTTTGGATGTTGTACACGTAGATGCTGGTTTCCACGGCAACAGCGCATTCGGCAACCCCACCTGAAGTTGTTGCCACACGCAGACACACACACATTGTTGAAAGCCAGCAACAATACAACTGCTCTTCGCGTGCAATGTACACACCGGTTGCTTCTCCCGTGACATCGTTGCTGGTGAAGTTGTTCGGATTGAGACACACTGCCCGGATGCGACGTTTCTCTTGGACGCGTCTGACCAGCGCACCCTCCTCAGCCACCAGCACCGCTTCCACTTCTTTGAGGTCATCTTCAAAGTTTGACTGCCGCACCACTGCGTTCTTGAGATGCCGCACCACCTTCTTCAGCTGCCATGGCAGTTATGTAAGACCTAGCCAACCCAACTTTCCGAGAGGCAGCCCACACACACCTTTGTTGTGTCCTTTCCTATCTCCCGCTCCAGATTAGCAACCAGCACCTTGGGTTGGAATCGTTGTGAGGCACCATGGATCAAGGAGCTGTCGATGAATGGATCCTTGCACCGTTTTGCTTTTCGAAGCTCCTTGTCCAACGCGTCCTGCAGCAACACAACGGCGTTGAGGGGCATCGTCACTAAGATGTCACCATGCGTTCACTCACCAGTCTCGCTTCAAGAATGTCCATCTTCTCAAACGTTTTCACTTGATGGGTTTGGTTGTCCACGATTGCTTGCTTGATGCGAAGGCGTTCGGAACGTGCCCATGGCATTGTAGCCGACACTCGCTCCAGAGATACGGTGTTTGCCATGCGCAACGTGGCTCCCACTAGCTTGTTTTCGTACGAGTGGAGCGTGTTTCGCACCTTTCTGACCTGGTCGGTCACGGCTTCTTCACGCTGTCGTGCCAACTCTCCAAACTCCGCTGCGCGATACGGCTCATGGAGGCTTTCCAAGCACGACTGCATGCCTCGATATGCACGAGCCTTTCCAAGGTCGTCTCGGATGGATGACCAGTGGTCAAGGGCTACTTCATACTTTTTCAGCGAGCGCCTGGGCACAAACTGTGAGCACGCATCGGCATGCACAAAGAAGCAGCAGTAGCAGAAGTAGCAGCAGCAAGACAAGGTCGCACCTATAATTGTACTTCCGGCCCATGCCGCGCGCCTGCGCTTCAATTGCCATGCCTTCGTGCTCGTACTCGCTGGCATCATGAGCGATCGACTGCCACCGCTCTGCAGCAATCATAAACTTGTCATGTTGTGCAAGGCCTTGAGATTCGAATATGTGAACAATCAACTTGTAGGCCTGCTTCACCATGAACAACAGAAAACAAGACACAACAACACGTTTGGAATGCCATGAGCGTGTCGGACGAGGGACATACAACAAAACTGATGATACCGCCAACGCACGTGCGACAGGGCTGGAAGGTTGTTTGCTTTCCATGCTGCAGCGTTGTATTGCTCGATGAGCTCGAGTGCCAAGGTGAAGTCGCGGTTCGCAACCGCGACTTCGGCCCGGCGCATAATCGTGCGCTGCACAACATGAATGCCATCCTTCACCGAACCGGCTGGCTTCACCCCATTTGCTCGAAGTCGCGCCACACCTGCTGTGTACTCACGAACTTGGCCAACCGAACGCTTTGTTCTGGTGATTCCAGGTGAGTGAGCGGGAAGGATGGATCGAAGCAAACAACGCATGCCCAACAGCCACAAACCTTTCGAGAGTGCCTTCCGTTGGAACCAAGCTATCCAGCACATCACGGATTTCCTTTTGAGTGTCGACAAGTTGTCGCTCATTCTGTGCAAGCCAGCACAATCATGAGCCACGTCCTCTCCACACATCACCAACTATGGCACGTACAGCTGAAAGCATCACACTTCCCATGCCAGGCAGCTTGTCAGTTTTCTTGTCAGTGTGTAGCTTTCGCTCGAGGGCACGTTGCTGCTCCACCATGTTGAGCCATGGTGACCATCCTTTCAGCAGCTGAGAGTGTTGCATCCTCATAATTGTCTTGCGCATCAAGTCCTTCTCCTTTCGGCGCATGTGGAGGTACACGACCCAGCGTCGGAACGCGTGATGTGCAGCAGCGTTCAGAAGCCGTGCCACGACTCCTATTGTTTTTGCTCGTTTCTGCAATGCGAAATGTCAGCAAGAGAGCTACATCACGTGGGCTGTGAGGTTCGTACCGCAACCTCAGCTTCAAAATTGGCCAGGGCAGCCTGTCTCTCTTTCAGCAGCTCTGCGGATTGTTCGATTTTGGCCCGAAGGTCAACTTCCAGCTTGTTCGCCGTGATCATGCTGTGCTTGATTTTTGCAACTGCCAGGTGCAGTTCATCGAGTTCCTTTTGCAACACCAAACGGAGAGCCTGCAGAAAACGCGACCCCCATTTGAGCTCAAGTGTATTGTCTGCTTTGCGCACGGCATACCTTGATTTCAAACCGCTGCTCCCCGTGAAGCGCTGTTGTATCCATGTAAGCACCTCGAAACGTCTTGGCCCGGCTCAGCTCAGCGTCGACCTTCCGAATGCGTTGGTCCATTTTTCGTAGCTTTTCGTTTCCGTCCAACCTGAGCCGGTTCAGCCGCGCAATCTTTGCCTCACTTTCGTCAATGGTGGCTTGCAGCATCGCCATTTTCTTCCGAAACTGCCCTCGCTTGATTCGCACGGTCTTCTTGTGAAGTCCAAGCATGTCGTGGGCTTGCCTTTCTCTCTCTTGTTGCTGCCGTGTGGCCTCGTCATCCCCGTCAGGGGCATCACTATCACTACCGTCCCCGAACAGCTTGCTCTTTTTCTGCCGAGCCTTCCGTTCTTCGTACCCTGCCCCTTCTTCAATCAATCGCTGCATCGTTCGTGAACACAAGTCAAGCCGCTGTTCGCACCACGTGCTATTACAAACAACGTACCGCCGCCTCGACCTCAAGTTTCTCGATCAGCTCCTCTCGTCGATACCGCTGCTTGAAGCCTTGAAGGACGTCACTGTCAACGAACTCATACTTGGATTCTTCTGCCTTTCGGATTTCGTCCTCGACCACTTGGAGTCTGGTTGGCACAAGAGTGTGTAAATCAGGAAGCATGTTTGACGATTTGCTTCGCGAGCCCGTTTCTGCATTGAACGCCTTGATACACAGACGCGAGTACGTGGTATCGCCATTCAAGAGCGTCATCGTGTACTCCTCGATGCCTGGCGGGATCTGCAGCCAGTGTGAGTCTTGGCATCATTGAATCGACAACACCCCACGCACCACAAGCACTTTGGGTTGTTGCTCAACACCACCTTCAGCGCCGAAACCAATGCCCACAACAGGGAGTTGGACCTCGACTCGAAAGTGGATCTCGTAGCCCAGTCTTGGGGCACCACCACTCTCATGCGGTTGTTTCCACCTCAGTTTGATGGTGCTGCTGGTTACCGGGCCAGCAAGCTCCAAGTGGAGAGGAACCGAAGGGGGTTCGAGTTCTGGAGCACAGGCCGGTCACACAACGAGCACAAGGGAACCCAGACATGCTCTTTCATACCTTTTGTCCATGCCGACTCGAGCGGATCACTCCAGTCACTTACACCCACTTGGTTGTAGGCTCGTACACGAATGTCGACGTACTCTGACGCTGCAGCCAAGTCCCGGATGGTGAATGCGTTTACGACGGGGACTGCGTTGCACCACCGAGTTGTCCTTGTTTGCACAACCTGCTCAGGCGTTCGGATGACCTTCTTTCCAATCCGTTCCTGCGGTGTCGTCATTCACGTTCAGACGACCACACACACGCACACACATATTTATCGAATCCATGTGAATGTGACGCACAGCACCAGCACCCAACCCCAAACAACATGTGTGAGCTCACGACGAACCTTATGACAAAATGATGCAACGACCTCGTAGTCGAAAATGGGGGTGCCACCATCAAAGATAGGATCCAGCCACTGAACTGTCAGCGTGGAGCATGTGGCCGCCACAAGAGAAACTTGTTGCGGTGGTTGTGGCTTCAACGTGGGAAACCCTTTCCGCCGTTTTTGACGCTCAGCATTCGACTTGGCCACTTTTTGAGCCTTCAAAAGTTGCTTACGAGCGCAATCTTTCATGTGCTTCTCGAGCCTGTCCTTTTTGTACCGCCTTCCACAAATGGTGCATGGCTCCAGAGTCCGTGCTTGCTCAAGCTCTCGCTTCTTCAGGGCTTTGGCTGCCTTGGCGTCTTTCTTGGACATGGTGACCTCAATGGGTTCTGCGTCAACACTTTCGCCGCCGTCATCGTCGCTTCCACTCGAAGGTTCGTCAGTTGGAATGCAGGATCGTTCGTGATGAGCTAGGTACCTGGACGACAAGCCCAGCAACCGTGACCCAGGGAATTCAAAGCAAAGCACGAAATGTCCGCACCCTTTCATAAAGCGCTTGCCACACAGTGAGCATTTGATGTACACACGGTCATCAATGTCGAGAGCATCAAGTTCTTGTGCCACTTCGTCTGCCGCAGGAGGAAGGTTTCGCGTTGGGGGTCCGTTAAGTCGAGTGAGAAGCTTCTTCACCCGCGTTTCCAGATCGTCCAGGGTGGAGAGTTTGTCACGGCTTGCACGTGTCCACTTGTGGATGCTCTCCATGTCGCTGTGCAGTGGCACCATAAGTATAAGTCCCTCTCACCATCCCTGCCCCATTCAGGCTCTATCTCACACACACAAGGCCGCACAGACACCCCGGACTTACCGCAGGGCTCTATCTGTGGTGAGGTGCTGCACACCTTGCTTGCTGATGCCATGCTCCATGGCCTTCGTCTCCGCCACAGTGACGCGCATTTGGCGAAGCTCTTCTCGATGAGCGGCTAGTTCCTCCTCGCTCAATAGTTGAAGTCCCTTGTGGTGGTATCCCATCATGTGAAAGGCATTCTTTTCGGCCTCTGCCCGAGCAGCCTTGTCGGCGATGTTCGCTGTCAAGGCCTGATCCAACTGGTCGCCAACCTTTCGAGCCTCTCGTCGCTGCCGAAGCGCTCGATACCGCCATGGAGGAGCTGGTGGTGCAAAATGCACCGACTTCTCTGCTGTGGCTTTCTGTTTTTGGGGTTCTGGCGAAGCTAGCGCACTGCGTTTGTGTTGAGAACTCGGTGAACCACTTGCCACAGCCCCGGGTTTGAAGTCACTGGGCTTGTACACAACGCCACCGTACTCGTTCTTCGGCTCCATGACTTAACCAACACGCCAATGAGTACGCCACACCCACGTTTCGCGCTCACACGGCGACGTGTACCCGTACCATGCAGGGTCAACGATCGGGAAGAGGTTGCAGGGCCGGTCGATGCCGTTTCGATATTGTGTGAATTTGACGTGACATAGCGAATCTTCAAGTGCAACGTGTGTCTGCAACACATCACAGCAGCGCATGCTGGATCGCGGGGGAAGTGATGGAACGTGAAAGCGATACAAGTAGAACATCAACACCTTCCTTGGATACTCCAACAGCGTCTGGGGATGATGTGGCTACCAGCCCAAGAATACAAGCTCCACCATGCGACACGCAGGCTTTGCCAGCAACACCAACCCCGGCACCGGACGCTTCGCCTAGTTCCGCGCCGAGGGCGACCGTAGCGGCAGTGGAGGGTTCACCCCCACCCGCAAGCAACCAAAAAGACCGTGCGTGCGAAGATGAGGAACACAACAGAGGAAACATGGCCTCGGAAATAGAGAAAAGTTGCCTTGGACGCCCAGCGGTGCAAGTGGATGCGGTTCCCGCCACTGCAGCCGCTGTGGCAGCACCTGATTCACCTGAACAAGAGAACGATAGATCGGTTGGGGAAGGCCCCGTGGCTGTCAGTTCAAGCGCAGGTGAGCGGGACGACATCGCTGGAAGCAGTGGCATTGTTACCCCGCGTAGCCAAGATAACCTCAGCGCAGTCCCAAGACATCTTGACCTTGCTGTTGATGAGCACCATACAGGAAACATCGCTGCCGCAGCACCATCAACTGCAAGGAATGAAGGCACTGACCTCATCGCAGTGCCTAGTCGTCTTGAAATTGTCCTCGATTCTCTTGGTGACTCGTCTCCGCGCACACTCTCACGAGAACCTGGAAGGCCGGAGTCCAAGGCCAGTCCTCATAGTTCTGCCCGACCCAACAGTGCGCGTTCTATGGGCTCACATGGTTCGTCTCGCTCGTCGTCCTCTCGTCGGAGTGTATCACGCCGGAAGCGACTCGAGCAGCAAGGCACCATGTCCGCCGTGTTTGCAGTGGCACGACTCCAGGCGCTGAGCGCAAAGGACACGTTCGAGTGCCCGCTGTGTTTGTGCAATGAAAGCGTGGAACTGGCGTACGTTGTTGAGCCATGTGGACACCAGATGTGCAAGTCCTGTCTGGGTGAATTTGTTGTGAACGAAATAGACGACGGCAACGTGCTGGTTCTACGGTGTCCTGGGGACGAGGTGTGGCTGTGTTGGGCTGTTGTGTTGTTCTCTTGCCTTGCCCATGACATTCGAGTTGCCATGGCTCAGGATGATAGACAACCATGTGGGTCGTCCCTTTCAAGTGACGTCGTGGAACAGGTAGTGTGCTGCGTGCGTGTTTGCCCTGGGGACGCACGACTGACACCCCCACAGCTGGTGGACAGAGACACGTTCGCAAAGTATCAACGCTTCGTTGCACTGAGAAGTGACACCCTTCTTCGCGCTTGCCCAACACCACGGTGTGCGGCGTTGAACCGTGTGGTGCCACCGTCACCGGCCATAACTTGCAAAACGTGCCAGACTGTTTATTGCTATTTTCATTCGGGTGCGACCGTCACCGCTTGCTGCCATTTATTTCTCCCGTTAACAGCATTTCGATGCACAGGTGCACATCCCAATAGAACCTGCAAGGACTACCGAAGACAAAGAGGGAAGGAAGCGAAGAAGAACGACGAGTTTGTCAGACTGCATACGGTTCACTGGTGCGGAGTAGCTGTCCTGTGCGCTTCGCGCGTGTTTATGTGACCGCTGAGTGTGCCAGCCCGAATCCCAAGTGCGGCCTTCCTGTGACCAAGTCAACGGGTTGCAATCACAGTGCGTGGAGCAGTGGGGTGCTGGCAACTTTGAGCGTGACGTGCCTGCGTTTGGTTTCAGTGACCTGTTCGAGGTGCCGCCAAGATTTTTGCTACCTGTGCGGGTCTGTCATCGGCGACGTCAGCGCCCACTATGCTAAGTGAGTGCAAAGAGCAACGGCCTTCTTCTGCTGCTGCTGACGCTTGGCTTGGTTCCGACGCAGGCTCAACATTCTTGGTTGCCCGGGTTTGCATTTTTCGAGGCATGACGCAAACGCCCGTCGGCGCGGCGCCGCTTGTCGGCTTTGTCTGCTGCCCTGTGCGGTTTTCACTGTGAGTTTGCTGCTTCTTCCGTTTCTTTTGCTCTGCGGTGCTGTTTGGTTGGCACTCTTGGTTGGACTATGCATCTGCTGGGTTCCATATGTTTACATGCAGTACAAACGATTCGGAGGCCATCTGTCGGATGAGGTGCGCACGTGGGTGCCTGCTGCGTGGTGAGTCACTGGTGGCCGAGCACTCACGGGACACATCAGACCGTCATTCGCGTGTGCTGTTGGGTATGCATGATGTCTTCCTTGTGGGCATTCGTGGTGGAGCCCATACAAACACCATGCCTCGAAGCGCGTGCGTTTTGTGTGCGCCACCGACGCTGCTGTTGCTCGTGCGGCGCCGGGCAGGCTCGTTTCCCAGAGGAAGGGCGCTGACTACCCTTCGCACACCGCCGGATTTTCACTTTGGAAAACAGAAAATGACACCATAAAACCACGCGAAAGTTTACGAAGTCAATCTTTTCCTCTGCAGCGCATTTTTTGTGCGGACGCAGCAACCAAACACCAGCTGCCGTCGCTTCGTGAAGTGCGTCAAAACACTCAACGTGCCGCCTCCCAACCCCGGTTGGGTGTGATTCAATGTCTGAATCGCGTAGAGGGCCCCAGTACGCGCCTTCTTCAAGCATGCACACCGGTGGCGAGACAGCTTCTAGCACTCCGGCAACATCCGCAAGTGTGGAGTTGCGAACGTCTGCCACTGACGCGGTGACGCCACTTGTGCACACCCTTAGCAGCGGTGCGGTGGTGGCAGAGCCGTCACTAGATGGTATGGCGGCATCAGCCACAGGTCAAACCGCGGAGTTGTATCGTGCGATGAAGGCCGTTCAGATCAGTGAACGCGCACCACCTGAGCACGCGTCGGCCGCGATGAGCGGCATCGCATCGCTGCCAAGTCCTCCGCTCCCAACCACACCCCCCCCATCCCAGGGGAGTACGATTCATACGTTGACACAACCACCATTGCCCGCGATGCCGCCGCAAGCACAGTCGGCAGCTTTCATGCAGGCACGGACAGGCGCTGCCGGGGAAGATGCTGCGCCTCCTTCGTTGCCTCCAACCCACGACAGTGCAGCGCCTCGCTCCAGAGCTTCCGCCCAAACGCCAGGATTGGGTTGCAATCTCATTATTAACTATCTTCCATCGTCGTTGACCGAAGCAGAGCTGCGGGTGCGTCTGCGTTGCTTGTTGGGCTGGCTGGAGTGAAGAACTGACATTTTGTGTTGCAGGGCATGTTCGAGTCATGTGGGCCTGTGTTGAAATGCAAGATTGTGATGAATCGACGGACACACCAGAGCAGTGGCTATGGATTTGTTCTGTTTGCACGTCACGAAGATGCCAACGCTGCCATCCACACGTTTGATGGACTGCACATCCGCAACAAGCGCCTGAAGGTGAGTGCTGTTCAGGCACCCACTTTCTCCGCACCTGCCACCGTGTTCACTGTTCTGTCTGGTAGGTTGCACATGCGCGACCACAGTCCTCAGATCGCCAACGTGCGAATCTGTTCATCGCAAGCATCCATCCCCTTTTGGATGATCAGGACCTGCGGTTCCTGTTCCATCCGTTCGGCGATATTGTGGAGTGCAAGGTGTTGCACGGTACGCGTTCCATCATGTTTTTTTTGTTTTGTTTCGTTTGTGTGTCGGGCGTGTGTGTGTGTTTGGGGTTGTGTCTGGTGTTCAACGCAGTCACACCCAACGTTTGTTTTTCCGATGCCGTGGCGCATCCGCAGACAAAAGGACTGGCAGGTCCCGATGCATCGGATTTGTGCGGTACCACTTTCGCGCGGACGCGCAGGCCGCCATTTTGCACATGAACGGGAAGCGCCTCCCCGTCCCCGAGGCAGTTCACATGCGCCATCGGGCAGAGAACGGTGGCTCCCTGCTCCCAGACTCCATTGTACTCATGGTCAAGTTTGCGTCACATGGCACCACCGGTGACCGCGGCAGTGATCGCAGCGTGGCCGAACGGGGTGGCCACGCCGCCCGTGGTCGCGGTCGCTTCCCCAACATTCCGCGGTCCGTGGCACGCCCACCCCGAGGGATGGTGGGTCGTAGTGACGCTCCGTCGTCAGGGTACTACACGCGGGGCCAACGAGAGTTTGGCATGCGCATGGACTCGCACGGAGCGGGTGTGGCACCGGTGGATACTCATGGCTTCCCAGCGCGGTTTGTGTCCCACGACGCCACAATGATGGGCGCTCCTCAACCACAGGCTGTGTACTCGTACCCTGGGTCCACACATGGTGGCGTCTCGGTTGCCGCTGCTTCTCCAGAGTACGCGATGCATCCGCAGCTGGCGTCACCACACGTTGCTCAGGCCCAGGCGCAAGCTCAGGCGCAGGCGCAGGCGCAGGCGCAGGCGCAGGCACAGGCCCAGGCGCAGGTGCATGCTGTGGCCCATGCCCAACAGCAGCAACAGCAGCAGCAACAGCAGCAGCAACAACAGCGGCTGCAAGTTGCCGTTGGTGCAACCACTTCTGAGGACGGAAAGGCTGCGTCTTCAGCCGGCGGCGTCGTTGTGGGCACGGCTGCTGCAGCCACTAGTGGGGTCGACACCACCTCCTCATCGGGTGTCCGCGGACTGGTGTCCAACACCTCCTCCATGCAGCACATATTTGACGCCCGTGGCCTCCAGTCCCCCAAGGTGAACATCCCCATGACGTACCTGCCGCCGTCGGCACTTTCAGGGGCACAATCGGGCATGTATTGGTATGGCGGCCGCGCTGCAGGAGGCATCTCTCCGGCGCACGCAGCTGCCATGGCAGCTCCTGGGTCACCCATGTTTTCTCCTGCGCATCGCACCGACTACAGCATGTACGGCGGCATGCTGTACGCTCCTTCCCCCACACATCTCGCGGCTCCAGTGACGTATGTTGTGCCCACGTACGATGGCTCGCCGTCTGCTGTTACATCCTTCGGCTCCCCCATGGCGTACCACCCGTTTGATGCGCCTCTCAGTGCATACGCCGCTCCTGCTGTGGCCCCTGCCGTTGCCGCGTCTTCCATGGGCAGTTGGTCGTCGGCTGATGTTGCCACTGTACCCACAACGACCACCACTGCGCCCAGCGCTGTGCCTGCGTCAAGTCCCAGCAATGCAGCACCTCGCATGCGTCGCTCCACCGCTACCGCCGCCGCCGCCGCTGCTACGGCAGCGTCCGCGTCCGCGTCCGCGTCCGCGCCGGCCTCGCATGGCTCCCTGGCTCAGGGAGGCCAACCATCTGCACAGCCGCGTCCTGACCGCCAAGCGGGCAGTGATGCTCGGGCCAGCGCTTCGGCGCCGGGTGGGGGTGGCGACTCGCGTGGCTCGACAACTGTTTCCAATGCGCACGGCGCGCATGTTCCCGCGAGTGGTCCCCCGTCTTCGGCCTGATCGGTGTGCCTCGGTCGCGGTGGTGGGCTTGGCATGTGTGACCCTCCCTTTGTTACTTTCGGTGTGAATCTAGTCCACGGCCCCTTTGCCTTCCCACCCCCGCCGCCCCCCTAGCCCCCCCGCATTCTTTGTCCGCATGACTCCCCTTCCCCGCGCACCGTGTTTGCGCCTCTCTTGTCGCTTCCAATGCCACACCCAGCGCCTCGAAGTGTCCTTCGAGGATGGCGCTGTCCCTTGGGTGACCACAAGTGGCTGGTCATAGTGACCTTGTGTTGCGGCCATCTTGCCTCGTGGTTGGCCGTGTGTTGCTTTTTTCAGGGATGCTTCATGTTGTTGCCTCGTGTGTGTTGTCTTGTTGTCTTTGTGTGTCCTCTTTTTCTTGTGCATTGTTCATGCACACGATGTGTACTCATTTGCCTTTTGTGACGTTGCTTTGTCTGCCGTTTCTTTTGCACGCTCGTTTCTTTGTCACACCCGTTCCTTTCTGCCTGTTGGGGCTCGGTTGTCGCCCAAACCGGTCCCCAGCCTTGCGCGTGGCCCATCTTTCTGCTCCTACCACGGTCTGCACCGCCCTCTTCACCGTGCTGTTTGGGAAAGGGGGTACAAGCCCTCCCCATGTCCTCTACCCACCCTTCTTGTCAGCACGGTTTCCTTGAACCTTCGGGTCCTTGTGTAACATACCGCCTGGTTTGCAATCATCGTATTGACTTCAATTGTACTGTCTGTTCTGTTGGAGAACTGCACCTCCACAGCGCGCCGCCTTCCACTTTTCGGGTGCCGAGAACAATACATCGTAGGTTGAGTCAGGTTGGGCATGCATGGTCACGACTTTCAGTTGCTTCCAGGTTTGAAGTCACGGTGAAAACAAAGGGCTACGGAGCCGGCGCTACGGAGCCTGGGGCGGAGCCCCATGTTTGGCGTCCCCACTGTCCACCACTGGGCGCGACTGGGTTCGCTTGAGCGAAGGCTGCGGCGGGTGAACTCGACGGGGGGGAGCGGGAGCGGGAGCGGGAGCGGGAGCGGGAGCAGGAGCAGGAGCAGGAGCAGGAGCAGGTGATGTGGGTGAACCCCGGCGCTTGATGGCTGGCGGTCCTCGTTGCCGCGGGGGAGGTCGCGGCCGGTAGTTGGGGCGCTCCGCAAGCTTCTGGGCCTCCAACATGCGGCGCCTCAAAGCGGCGTTGCCTCGCTCATGGCGACGGCGGAATGTGTCGTCGTCCGTGTCCTGGTGTGGAGCCGCAACGCACAACCCACAACGCACCACCCACAACGCATAACCCACAACGCACAATACACACATGCCAAGTGTCAAAAGGCAACGCGGGGGCCACCATCAGGCGAGCAACAATGCGCCAGCCGGAACTCGAGTCACAAGACATTCATAGTGAGTGT
>Ga0213833_1001781_pt1 | contig 14774 bp, 16 predicted proteins | sample SWATP21_FD_160575 | JGI IMG/M metagenome (GOLD analysis project Ga0213833, IMG submission 160575) | Coastal seawater microbial communities from Marineland, Florida, United States - SWA TP2 #1 | ecosystem: Environmental > Aquatic > Marine > Coastal | place: USA: Florida | collected 2016-08-14
GGGTCGGTGCTGGTGCTGGTGGTGGTGGTGGTGGTGGTGGTGGTGGTGCTGCTGCTGCTGCTGCTGGCGTGTCTGGTGCGTGTCATCATGCCACCGTGGCGGCGCATCGGTGTTGCTGGGCGCAGGACGGCCCCAGGTGCTGCACGTGCGGCCGCGACAGTTGCGCCACGACGGACGTGTCTCCGTGGCTGCTGTGGCGTTCGCGGCTGGCCCGCGTGCTGCAGCCAGCGGGCATTGCCCTCTCTGGCTTCGTCGCCATGGCCGTGGCGTTGTTCATTCTGAGCTCACGGTACCGGTGGAAGAACAGTGGCGGCGGCAGCGGTGGCGGCATTGCGAGCACCGCGGTGAATGTGCCCACCACGCTCGCCCTGCACGTGGCGGTGCGCGCTGCGGAGATGATGCTTCGGGACTCGGTGTCCAACAAACGGCTGCTGCCCGATGTGCCGGGGTTTTCTGCCATGGTCTTCCAGGCTGCGTGTTTTCCCATCATGTACTGCTGGTTTTATTACCCCGACGCCCTCCCCAAAGTGTACCTGCACTGGATCACGACGTTCGCTGACATGGACACGCGGTTGCTGACGGCACTGCGCGCGGTGTACTTCGGGAAGGTGAGGCGGCTAGGGCGTTGGCACAGCGTCGCCTCAGCAAAGTGTGTGAAGCTGGTTGGACGCATTCATAAGGTGCTCATTGGTGTGCTGTGGGTGTGGGCGTGGGTGTCGGGGTGCGCCGAGTGGGGCAGATTCGATATGGCGAGCCTTCCACCATCCTGAAGGACTACTGCCAGCACTGGCGCCTGGACCCAAGCTTAGGCGACCCAGTGCACGGGTTGCTTCCCAAACAGGTGGTGTTGTGTTGCTTGTCTGTGCATCTGTTCTGCTCTGCCATCGATTCGGTGCGGGTTTGACCGCCATGCGTGTGCGTGCGTCTGCAGCTTGTCCACCCGTGGGACCCCCACAGCTGTGTGGGCAACTTCCGAACACGCTTTGTGCGTGGGTTTGCGCGATCTATGGGCATGTACGTGGTGTATGTGCACGCGTGTGGTGAGAGGGGACTCGGGGACACGTCAGGACACTCACCGGAGCGGTGCCTTGGTCAGGTACATGCCGTTGCATTTGTTCTCGCGACTGTTGGTGCATGGCAAGCGCATCGTGCAGCTGTCGACATTGGGACCGCTCGTATGGAAAGCGCTGCTCGGCGCCGCACAATCGTCCACCTTTCTTGGCATGTTCATCGGTGCGTGCCGCAGTGGGAGGCATGGTTTGCTGCTCCGAATGATGGCCTGCCACCCCTACGCACACGCACACGCACACGCACTTTTATGTTGCGACACGCACGCGACAATGCTGCACACTCACGTGGAAGGCTTTCTCATGATGTGTGCGCTTGTGTGTGTGTGTGTGTGTGTGTGTGTGCGCGCGCGCGTGCATGTGACAGCCATTATTTGGGGCACCGTGTGTGCCTGTCGACATGCGACCATCACGGACGACCTGGGTCCCACCATCGGCTCTGCGTTGTGCGGATTGGCGGTGTTCTTGGAGCGCTCGGATCGCCGTGCCGAGCTCGCGTGCTACGTGGCACCCCGGGCCGTGCAAACGCTGTGGGCCCTCACCCAGTCCTTCCTGCTTGTCCCGGCAGTACCCCTGGCGGAACACGCCTTGTTGTGCTCCGCCGTGGCTGTGTTCATGACGTACTTTTGCCACGTCAGTCCCGTCGCGCCGCGGCCGCGGCCTCGACCTCGACCTCCACTTCGACCTCGACCTGGCGCCGCTGCGAGCTCGCCACACGGTCCCACGTTACCCTCCTCTGCCACCTTGCCTCCTCCTGCTCCTCGCCCTGTGGCCGTGTCGTCATGTTGTCCATCCTCCCCCTCTGCTTCGCCCGACACGCAGCGCAGTGCATCGTGTTCGTCCCTGTCCACACCCTCCCGCCTTGCGCCTTCATCACCCCTCACCAGCAGCAACAGCAACAGCAACAGCAACAGCAACAACATCAGCAACGGTCACAGCGATTGCAACAGCAACAACATCAGCAACGGTCACAGCGATTGCAACGGGAAGAGCAGTAGCCATAACAACACCAGCGCCGGCTGCAATTTTGCAAGTGTGGGTGCTGGGACACCTGCCGTGGCTCGATGGTTGCGCTGTCCCGTGCATGGCCCACGTCGCGCACACCACCGCCGAGAGGACGTGCTCAAGCCAGCGTTCCGGGCACTGATGCGACTGTTCATGGGGCATGAAAGTGCGTACGCGGCGCAGCCAGATGGGGCAACTTCATAGTGAGCGCGCCAGCGTGTTTCTCTTGCGCTTGCGTGTGCGGCGATGTGTGTTTGCCGTTTTGAGGGCTGCGCGTGCGATCAAAATAGAGGAACATAATCTCAACGATACCAATCACCACCGTTTGTGACAAGCAGGCTTCAAACAGCGTGCGTGGATGGTGGTGTGACTCGACATGAGCCAGGAAGCACAACAAACAGATGAACGACAACGACACAAGGGGTTCGTCCAAGCAAAAATAGAGGGGGAGAAAGAGAAGTGACACGGCCCCCAAGGCACTACATGTAACAAAACAAGAGGGCAGGCAAGCGCTGTGGTGCACGCACAGAGAGAGCCAGCCATCACCGCGTGACCTCAACTCAGACCTTTTTGAGCTTTGGCGTCTTCATTAACGGGTTCTCCTTGCGAATGTGCTCGCGGTGTGACTTGCCGTAGTCATGCGTGCAGTGATGGGCTTCCGCGTAGCGGTGGGTGCCACAGAACTCCTTGCTGTAGCATCGAGGACATCGATCAACCCCGGCACCGCACAACAACAACACCAGCAACACCACCACAACATCCGACACAGAACCACACGTGGACGACACTCGTCAGCAACCCAGGCGCAAAACACAAACACCCACCCGCACACAACACAACAACACGAAGGGGTGACACGGAAAGCAAGAAGAAGCAGGCGAGCCGGAGACGAACCCACAACGACACTTGAAGCCGAGGCCACGCAGACGTGTGCGACAAATCGGACACCGCTCTTTCCTCCGTTTCTTCCTGGGGCGCTCCAGGGCATCATCTGCTTCCGCAGCACCAGCACCAGCACCACTACCACCCCCAGCAGTAGGCACGGATCCCTCGCCGTGGCCTACTGCTAGTGGCACGTCGTCAGCACGGTACGACCCTGCCAGCCCAAGCTCTCCCCGTGCCGCCATGTCGAACAGCATCCACAACACGCGCGACATCAATGCCCGTTCTGCGGCCGTGGGGACCACCGCAGTCGGTGACAGCCCCCCACTCTCGTGTCCCATGGCTGCACCCGCACCGACACCCTCACCTGCACTTGCACCGGCCCCGGCACCTGCTCCCGCACCTGCGACAGGGGGTGTGGGCACGGCACTCTGTGCCTGGTGGGCGGTGGACGGTGGCACCAGAGACCCGCACCAGCCCGCAGTCGGGCGCGCGACTGCGGCAGTGCGGCGAGGCGACGACGAAGAAGAAGAAGAAGAAGAAGAAGAAACAGACGACAACGACGACGAGGGCACCGGCATGGCCGGCATGGGTGGCGAGGACGGGGCACGTGGTCGCTTGCGGCCCGTGATGGCCGGGGGTGTGCTCCGCCGGCGTGTGGCGCGGCGGCGAGCGGGTGTGTGCATGGCTGCCGCAGTAGACGTTGATCCCGCCACGCCTGCGCCTGCGCCTGCGCCCGCGGCTGCGACGGCGGAAGCAGGGCGCGCGGAGGGTGAGTGGAAGCCCGCTGAAGCGGCAGCGGAAGCAGACGAAGACACGGCAAACGACGACGAGGCGGGGGAGGGGGAGGGGGAGGGGGAGGAGGTGGAAGAAGATGTGGTGGGGAAACAGCGGGGGCGGTGGGAAGTGAACGTGGTCGATGTCCCACTGGCGCCACCCACTGATGCCATGGTGGTGGTGGTTGTGGTCGCGGTGTCCCGACCTGTGTTGGTCGAGGTGGTGGCCGCGGCCCGCTTCAAACAGCCGGCGGAGGACGTCGGCGGACGCGTGGTGGTGGCGCTTGGTGATAGCGCCATGCGTGTGATAGTAGGTGCCATCAGGCGTCTGCTTCGGGGAGAAGAAGAAGAAGAAGAAGAAGGGGCTGGGGCAGCGCGTGTTCGTCTGCTGCACACCACTGGCGCGTCAAGGTTCGTGTTCGCCCCACCTGCCCGCTCATCCTTTCCGCACCGCATGCCGCCGCCACTGCCACTGCCACACATGCTAGCAGCATCCATATCCACTGCCGGTGCCCCTCTTCGCACGGTGGGAAGTGCATGGTGAAACGCTGCCGCCGATGGGTTGGGTGCCAACGCCACAACCACGTCCGGATTGGGTGGCGCCGCTGCGGTGTCAGCAGCGCCAGGCGTCACAGTGCTGGCCATTGCCGTGTCACCCTCCTTGCTGAAACTTTCCGACTGCTTGTGGGCCATCGCGGCAAGCGGATCCGAGCGCACAAGCAAAGCAGCTGTCAAGTCGCCAGCTGGGTTTGCACCACGACCACAGCTTTGTTTTGTGTGTGTTGAGGTCAAGAGAGAAGCTGGACAAGTTATGAAATTAAGAATGTGAAACATGACGTGACTGTTTTGTTTTGAAGTCCCGTCGCCTCGCGGGTGTCACCTTTTGCGCGAAAGGCCAACACGAACCACCGGCGCTGCAGTGGACGAAGGTGGCGGCGGTTTGGGTGCGGGGGGTTCGATTTCTCGCGACACGTTGCACTCGAGCACAGGTTTGGCGGAGCCCTGCCCCATCCAACAAGGTTGGCTGAATAGCATGCGCGCAGCTTGAGTGTGGTGCCGCCCCAGGAGAGAAGTAGAAGCAGCCGAGCCGGGGCTCCGGACGTGGCGGGTAAACGGCGGGTATCATGCGCTCACACCAACAACGCAGCCACATCCCGCGACCACGCAAGTCGAACTCGACCAAGCACAGTGTGTCCTGGTCGCCGTCTTCGTCCACGCGCGTGCCGGTGTCACCTCCGCCTCACCACTCCCAGACCCGGGACAGCGCCGGGGGAACGCCGGGCAGCTCATCGGGCACCGCCCTGTCTCCCTCTTCGACAGAGCTTGAAGGCACGCTGTCGGTGCAGCCGACGTCGCTTGCGGACCGCCTTGCTCTGTCGCAGGCTCTGTGGGGCGCAGCCGCACCTCCTGCCGTTCCTGCTTCCCACACCGTGCTTGCACCACCAGCCTCACCCCGCGATGCACCACCGGCCACGCTGCCGCCCGCCACGACTGGTCCAGTGTCCCCTGCCTCTTCCTCAAGCTTGCCGGAGAGCTTCCTGCTCTCCCCTCTGGGCGCTGTACCCCCCTCGCCATCTCCGTCGCCCCCTGCCGCCTCAACGTCGGGCCTGGGTGCGGGTGTGCGGTGTCCAGCCACCGCCACCACTACCGAGGTGCCGCTGGTGGTGTCACCGGACAGCCTGAGCAGCCTGAGCAGCCGCGACAGCAACGGTCTGCGCCCCGCCGCTGCGTCCACGACGACGCTCCGTCGGACACGTGGCAACCCCACGGCTGCACTCACCACCTCCACCGCCCGACGCAGCAGTGGTAGTGACGGCGGCGGCAGCGATTCCAGTGACTCGCTGCTCGGGCGACTACCGAAACCACGTCGCTTGGCCGATGCCCTCGGTCCGCGTCCGCGGCCGCAGCGCCAGGCGCCACATTCGTCGGGATCGTCGCACGCCACAACGTTCCCGGCACCCCTGCCGCCAGCAGGACCACCACCACCAGCCGCGTCAGCTGACACACCGCCGCCGTCGCTCCTTCCTTCGTCTGCCTCCATCACCATCGGGATGCTGGCTGCGACACCCGACACGACTGTGGCACCCGCCACCACCAGCGCGCCGCGCGGCGCCACCCGAGGAACATCATCCCTGCCCTCTCGACGCCGCCGCCGCAGCAGCAGCAGCAGCAGCATCAGGCACGGTGTCGCCACCCACACCCGCCCGTCTTCGCGAAGTTGTGGTGGTGGCGCATCTCACCCGCCTCGCGGCGTGCTTCCACACGCCGTGGCGTCGTGGACAGAGCAGGGCCGTGGGGTGGGTGCGGCATCCGCTGGAGCAAGGTTGGGTCGCCGCCGTCGTGGCATGTCGAACTCGGCGACACCACACCCTCCTTCCCTTGCGTCTTCCTCCCCTTCCCCTTCTCCGTCTCTTTCTTGTGTTTCGCCTTCTCCTTCTGCCGCCGCCCTGTCCTCCATTGCTGCGGCCTCACCAGCAACGTTGTCGCGTGGTGTGGTGCCTGGTGCAGCGCCTGCTTGTTCGTCCAGCCACACGGCGCCCGCAAGTCGGTTGTCGACGACGTTGTTGCCCGCCGCTGCGTCTGCGTCTGCGTCTGCGTCTGCGTCTGCGTCTGCGTCTGCGTCTGCGTCTGCGTCTGCGTCTGCGACACCAGGTGGACCTACCTTGCCGTCCTACTTGCCGGCCTCCACATGGCGCCCCGGCGGCTCGACGTCATCGCGGGCGCACCGGAGCACCGGCCATACCAGCGCAGCGCCCGTGGTTGAGGACGCGCTCAGGAGGTCGACGCGTGCGCACGCCCACACGGCGGCACCAGCACCACCAGCACCTTCGCAAGGCACCGCTGCCACGCCCATGATGGCCCACCCGTCCAGTCGCGGTGGTGCAACCACAGTCCCACGCACCGTCCCACCCACGAACCCGACCACGAACATGGGAGGCGGTGGCGACCCCAGCACATACCATGGTCCCACCTCGGTCGTCGGGTCGTGCGACGCTACCTGCACCGACACCAGCACCGGCACCGACACCTTTCCACCCTCCCGCCCCCACCCTGCACCTGTTGGGATGGGACACGCCGGCTCCGCTGCGCCGCCGCATGCCCGACGTCGACACCGCGTGCCGCCACACCATCGTGGGGTGTCCGCGATGTCGGGTGGCGCACGGGCGCCTCAACAAATGATGCCGGCTGCTGCGTACGCTACCATGGGCATGGGCATGGGCATGGGCATGGGCATGGGCATGGGCGCGGGCGCGGGCGCGGGCGCGGGTGGTGGTGGTGGTGGTGGTGTCAGTGGTGGGGTGTGGATGATGCCCTGGTGTGCCCCTTGGTCTGTGGCCCCAGTCGGTGGTGCAGCCGTTGGTGCCGCCCCCACAGCTACATCAGTTGATGGCGTCGCTGTCACAGCCCCAGCCCCAGCCACAGTCCAAGCCGGCCCACCCCCAGTGGGTGCAGGTGCGGGTGCACGTGCGGGTGCAGGTGCTGGTGCAGGTGCAGGTGTCGGCCCGCCCCATCACGCCGGCGATGGCGATGGCAGTGGTTCAACCGCAACGCCCACCGGTGTTGTGGTGGCCAACGGCCGACCCGTGTGGTTGGTGCCCGCCGTCCCCGGTGCGGTTCCGCTGCCGTGGCGCCATGCCCAAGAAGGCCGCACGGCGCGGGCGGCGCCACCTGTGAGGAACAAACGGGCAACCCTGGTGGCGGAGCAGCCTGCGGCGGGGGCAGCACAGGACGCGCCGCCGGCAGCCGCAACTGCGACCGCGACCGCGACGCCCCGGACGTCACGTGCAACGTCGCAACGTGGTTCCACGTCGCGGAACCCCGGTGGTGGTGCGGCGACGACGCGCAGCGACCCAACTGCGACGGCCATGCCCCCCACCTCCTCCTCCTCCTCGGGCCCGGGCGCGGGCGCTGATGGTGGCGCTGATGGTGGCGCTAATGGTGGCGCTGCGCACGGCGGTGGCTGTGCCGTGTCGCCGTCCCATGGGACCCGGGCAGCTGCTGCAGGATTTGCCGGGCTGCGCACCCCATCACCCCCCCGTCGCGCAGCACCCACGCCCTCTGCGGTGCCATCTGCAGCTGCCCCTGCCCCTGCCCCTGCCCCTGCCCCTGCCTCTGCCTCTGCCTCTGCTTCTGCCTCTGCTTCTGGCCCTGCTTCTGGCGCAACAAGGCAAGACGACCTCGAGGCGTCCTCCCCGCGGGCGCGCATGTGTGAGCAGCTGCGAGTGTGGGGTGCGGCGCTGGCTGGACACGCTCGGGGTCGACAAACGCGTGGTGGGCGCCGTTTGGTCGGCGCCGACGGCCACGGCGGCGGTGCGGGTGTGCGACCACAGTCCCAGTCCCCGCCTCGACTTGGTCGACGTACGTTGCATGTGGTGTGATGGGGTGTGGTGCGGTGTAGTGTGGAGGCAGTGGAATGGACGGCGCGCACGTGCGCGCGGTGTTTGTGGTAGCTCCACCGGGTGCCTCTGCGCATGTGCGCACGTGCGTGCTTCGCTGGAACTGACGGTTGGGTGTGGCATCGTGCGTCCTTCCCTGCAGGTGTCGACAACAGTTTGAATTGGGACCCGCCGACGTACCGACAGCTGTGCGTGTGAGGTTGTGTGGGGTTGTGTGGCATGGGTGTGGGTGACGTGTGTGGATGTGGATGTGGGGTGCGTGGGTGCGGGTACGGGTGTGATGGGACTTATCGCGCGCGGACCGTGAGATTGACATCACTACGTTGCCCCTCGTTGTTTTGTTCCTGGTCACCCCTCCCCCTCCACAGGTACGAGTCATGGCCAAGCCGCTTGCGCGGATACAAGCCCAGCCGTTCTCGTTCCGCTCCGCGTTTGCGGCCGTCGGCCGTGGGTGGTGGTGGTGGTGGTGGTGGTGGTGGTGCCAACGCCGACGTCGCTGCGCGGCGGCAACGTGCCGCCGCCATGCACGTGCAGCGCCTGGGCCACCACGCCCCCAACAAACACAAACAAAACCAAACACACGGGACGCGTCGTGGGAGGCGGCAGGGGGCTGGTGGGCGAAGAGGGGTAGGGGGGCTCGGACGTGGTCACACACCACCACCAGCACCCGTGACGGGTGATGATGAGGGAGGGATGCTGGGTGGCCACACAGGCGAGGGAGCCAGTCGCCACAGGCACAGCGGCCCGCGTACACACCAACACCAGCAAGAACAACAGCAACAGCAGCAGCACGGCCGGCGCCGTGCGTCCTGCACGCCGCCTCGGTCAACAACGCTGCCACCCACGCATGTTCATGATCATGACAGGAACCACGCCGACCTGTCCCCCATGCGCCACGGTGTGCCGTTGCCCGCCCGAGTTGTGCCGTCCCCTCCCACGGACCAACCGTGGTGGTGGCCTCCCCCTCCACCATCTGCTCCCGCCTCCCCGCCAGCCCCGCCAGCCCGTCGAACCCCGGCAACAGACTGGTGGACACGACGGCGGCAGTCCCGTCGCCCCCGGGTGGAACCACCACGCGGCGGCGCTGTGCCACGTCAGGCACGGTCACGCGCACGCGCACGCGCACGCGCACGCTCACGCTCACAGCCTCCGCATGCAAGCCACTCTCGCTCTCGTGCACACGACCGCGATGGAGCGCGGGCCCGTTCCCATTCGCGCCCACGTCCACGGTCGCGATCACGTTCTCGTTCTCGTTCTCGTTCTCGTTCTCGTTCTCGTTCTCGTTCTCGGTCTGCTTCTCCGCCCGAGTCCCCGCCTCGACCCCCGTCCCGAACTCGCCATCGCCATCGACTGCGATCTGGACGCGAACCTGGGCGAACAAGTGGGCCTGAACCAGAACACCACAGCCAGCCTCGGCCTCGATCTCGATCTCGATCTCGATCTCGATCGCGGCCCCACCATCAGCCCAAGCGTGGCGGTGGTGCGGGGCACGCGGATGCGTCCCACCACCGGTGCTCTCCCCCCGCGTGCACCTCCACTCCACCGTCGTCCGAGGGCACGCGTACCACACCCCCACCCGCCACCTCCACGCACCCCTGTCGCTGTCGCAGGCGCTGTCGATGTCGGTGTGGCAGTGCCAGAAGGAGCGCCGATGGTCGTGGTCGTGGTCGTGGTCGTGGTCGTGGTCGTGGTAGTGACCCACTTTCCGACGACGACACCCGAGGATACATGGAGCGTGACAGCCTTGGCAGCGGCAATGCCACACCACACACCGACGGTGACGCCTCGTTGCGTGGTAGTTCCAGTTCCAGTGCCAGCGCCAGTGCTGCGCACGGCACCAGCAACGTCAAGACCTCCTCGGAGAAGGGCGTGACACCACCACCCGATGGCGATCGTGGCGGACGCGGGGACGCACACCAGGCAGAGGAGTGCAAGGGTGTGGAAGGGGAACCGTCGACATCACACCCACCACCTGCTGCGCCACGAGCAACCAGCGAAGCCGCCACGCAAGTGTCACCAGGAAGTGCGCGTGAGGGTGTCGGAAGCATGTCGATGCCGGCTGGGGATCGTACCACACTTGCCGCTGTTGGTGGTGGTACTGGTGCTGGTGTTGGTGTTGGTGTTGGTGTTGGCGTTGGTGCTGGGAGCTTGGACACCATTCCTGCGTCACCCGTCATTGGTGCGGGTCCCCCTGTGGCTGTGCCGGTGGCACGTGAAGTGGTGACGTCGTGGCCGGTGTTTGAACAGCCCCTGGTGCCGCCCGCTTCTCCAGCCGTGCCACGCGTCGCGCCTGCCACACCCAGGACACCTGTGGGTGGCACCGGCATCGCCACCACAGCCATGGCGTCCCCTCGCCACCCTCCGCCGCTGTCCATCCCGCTTGACTGTGCGCGTCCGCACCAACCCCCCGTGGACGCCGCTGCGCTGTCTGGTCAACACCACCAGGCGTCGGTGCACGACTCTCGTCGTCCCGCCTTGTCGCTTCCCGTCGCACAGCAGCCATCACCCCATGCCGTCCACACCACCACCACCCTGACCCCCACCGCGATCCCAATCCCGATCCCGATCCCGGCCCCTGCACATGCTCTACTCGCCCTGCCGCCTGGCTTGGACCGTTCGCCTCGACCACAGGCTGGGGACCCCGTCGCGGTTGCCGATACGACCACGCAGCCACGCCCATCCGCGCCCCCCTCCCGGCATTGGCTCCGCCACGGCGTCGTGTTGGCCTCGCCTGACAGCTTGCGAGGCACGGAGGAGGTTGGCACGGGTGCGGGTGTGGGTGCGGGTGTGGGTGCGGGTGCGGGTGCGGGTGGTGTTGAGGGTGGGTTGCGGCGCCCGCCGTCATCGTTCCTGCAGCACCCACCCCAACCGTCGTTGAGCCTGCCGCATCCATGCGCTCGAGCAGGTGTCGCCAATCAAGGGCGTGATGTGCATGGGGGAGGGGCACATCACCTTGGTGTACCCTCCAACCTTGCCGCACATGCCGTCGGGGAGGGTCATGCTGGTGCTGGTGCTGGTGCTGGTGCTGGTGCTGGTGCTGGTGCTGGTGCTGGTGCTGGTGCTGGTGCTGGCGTCAGCGTCGGCTGTCACGACGACGACGATGACGATGACGATGGCGATGGCGATGGTGGTGGCAGCAACGCAATCGACGCCCGTGCGCCCGCCGCTCAAGGTCAGCGGAGCATGCCTCTGGCATCGCCATCGTCGAAACCCGCGGCACCGGTGGGCTCGCCGGCGTCGCCACCTCGTGTGGTCGTGTTCCTGCAGGGCACATCCAACAGCCCAACCCACGACAGAGCAACCGACGCTGCTGCAGCTGGTGGTGGTGGTGGTGGTGGTGGCAGCGCAAGTCACGTCCCACGGGCTGACTTTGGTGCCATGAACGCTGCCCCCGCTATTCCCCGTGGTCATGCGGGTGCAGATGCAGATGCAGATGCAGATGCGGTTGCAGACGATCTCACCACTGTGCGAACCGAGAATGGTGCTGGTGGCGCGAACGCGGATCTCAACGCTGGCTCCGATGCCAGTGCCGGTGCTGGAGCTGGCTTCAATGCTAGCACTGGTGCTGGTGCTGGAGCTGGAGCTGGAGCTGGTGCTGTCGGTAGTGGCCACACAACGGAGGGTGCGAGTGAAGCCAGCGCGTCGCATCAAGCCGCCGACACAGCGACCGCCGCGGCTGTGTCCACCACGAGTGGCAACAACACGGACCTTTTTCCGCCCGAGCCCCGAGCCACTGCCCCCTGTTCGTCTCCATCAGGGTCCCCACCACCTGCCCACGACGTGGTGTTTGTTTCGCCGCCGTCACCCCCGCCTCGCCCCTCCTTGTTTGACCCCTCCGTCAGCGTGCCGTCCGCATCGCTGCCGGCTGAGCCACGGCACGCAACGGTGCGTCCGTCAACGGTGCGTCCGTCCCCACTCCCCGCCCATCATCCCCACCAGCCGGCCCCAGGCCAGGGTGCGCGTGGCGGAGGCAGCGCGGCCGAGCAGCCTGCGCCACGCCCGCGTGTGGCGCACACCACGTCCACAACACGCCCGCTTGCATCACATGGGCAACAGGCGCAAGCGAAGGCGCAAGAGCCAACGCAAGAGCCAGCACAAGGACCAGCACAGGCACAAGCACCGGCGCCAGCCCACGCGCAGGCGCAGGCGCACCACGATCATGTGCCGCCCCAACCGTCCCTGCTCCCTCGCGCCGCGCTTCCCGACACGCCAGCAAACGTGGCACGCGCTGTCCAAGCACGTCGCACCACCGACGCGCTGGCGTTGTCGTTGCGCGCTGCCGGTGGCGCACGTCCACTGTCTCCGCCCGCCACCCCACGCAGCATCGATGGCCGGCGGCATCACCAGCGCCGCCATGACACCCGCCATCGGCGTGTGCCCACGCCACCGCGGTTAGGGTCAACGGCGCCGTTGTTATCGACAGCGCAACAACAGAAGCAGGGGCAGGAGCAAGGGCAGGAGCACGAGCACGAGCAGGAGCAGTGGGATGCGTTCAGCAGGCCGGACGGTGAGGATGTGCCAGTGAATGCAGAGGTGCTTGCAGGTCCAGGAGGGTTGGGTGGGGGGACATCCTCGTCAGGCTCAGGACGGGACAAGTGGGGGCGGGACGGTGGCGCAGCTGGCGAGAGGATGAGCACACGAGGCGTGGTGGGGAGGGGGCGGAAGGTGGCAGAAGAAGCAGAGTTCAGTGGCGATACCGGTGACGAGAACGGCAGTGAGGGGGAGGGGGGGGAGGGGGGTGGCTACCTGTCGGACACACCCCACCAACCCACCTGTCGTAGCATTCCCTCCTCAAACCCCACAACAACAGCTGCCGCAGCAGCACCAACGGATGGCGTCGGTGGTGGTGGTGGTGCTGCTGCTGCTACTGCTGCTGGTGCTACTGCTGCTGCTGTCCCTGCACGTCGCACCGGAGCCCCACCCTCGCCGACTCCGACTCCGACTCCGGTACACACACCCCGCACACGCCGAGGTGTCCGCCGGGGTGCCGCACCTGGCTCTGCTGCCCGCCGCATGTCCACCCTTCGACGGCTGTTGGGTGCCCAGACACCTCCCCCAACCTGCTGCCGCAAAGCAGGCCCCCGCACCCCGACGACTGCCGTGGCTTTCACGTCGGCTTCGATTTCGGCTTCCGGCCAAGATGGAGTCCACGACGACCACGCTTCTGCTGCTGCTGTTGCGGGCCTTGCCAACCACGACGACGACGCCGCGCCTGCGTGCGCGTTTCGCAACCGTGAACTGGCGTGGTGGCTGGGTGCGCCCGAGTCCCAGCTCCCCGCGCACAATGCCGCTGTGGTACTGCTCCAAGCCTGCCCCCACCTGCCGCTGTGGCTGGTTGCCTCTCCCGCGGGGCCACCCATTCCGTCCCACTCCCTTTCGATGTCACAGCCTTTGGCACCCCCACCAATCTCCTCATCCTCGCCAGGCACCACCACCACCACCACCGCTCGTCGACGTGGCGCCAACGTGCCTGCACATGCACCTGCGCCTGTGCCGATGGTGCCTGCGGATCCCGTTGCCGGGCTGCCTGCGTTTGCGGTGCCACCTGGGCTGTGGTTTGACAGCGAGCGTGCGTGGGTGGAGGGCGTGGCGACACGCAGTCGTGGGTGGGGCAGTGCCACCCTCATGGCTTGCCGCGTGCTGGCGGTGTCGGGTCGCGTGGAGGATGTACAGGCGATGCACCGCCTGCGATTGCGCGCCACGGCTGTGCGGCACCAGCTTGTGGTTCAGGAGCACCTCATGGGTGTGCCTCACAAACCTGTCCTGCCTCAGGTTCAATGTCGGCCGCAGCTTGGTGCGGGTGCGGGTGCGGGTGCGGGTGCGGGTGCGGGTGCGGGTGCGGGTGCTGGCGTTGAAGAGCGAAAGGGTGCTCCCTCTCCGCCGTCCACGTTGTGGGATCGCTTGCGCCGCCGTCCCAAGGTGGAGGAGACGGCTGCCACCACATCATCCCTCGTCACACCCTCGCGCGCTCGGTGTCGTCGCAGCAACAACGGGCGCCGGCACACAAGCAACAAGGCACGCGGGCAGACTGGAGCACTGCGCCTGCACGCTGACCCGCTGCTGTTGAGTGTGGTGCCTGTCACACCAGGTGGTGGTGGTGACACCCCCACTGTATCCACCCCCTCCACAGCCACAACGCCCACATCACCTGTGGTCTCGGGCTGTGACACTGATGAGGATGATGGCGATGGTGGTGGTGCCGCTGGTGCTCCGCTGCCATTCCCCATCGTGGTGCTGCGTGCACTGCTGCGCAAGCTGCACCTGAAGACGGTGTTCGCTGCGCTGCACATCCACGCACGAGAGGCGCGTCATCGCACGCGCCTGCTGAGGGTGCGCCACCAGCGCCTGAACCAACAGCGGTGCAGCCGTGCGTTGGTGGCCTGGTTGGTGGCCACACAACGGTCCCGGGATGCGCGACGTGAGGCCGCACGAATGGCTTACGCTCGACGTCTGCGCTGGGGACGGCGTGTGGTGCGCGCATGGCGACGTGCAGTGTGTGCGGAGCGGTGGTGGGTGGTGCAGCTGGGCGTGTTGCAAGAGGCACGGCGGTTGCGCAGCATGCGAAGAGCGTTGCGTGGTTGGGTGTGTGGGGCGCTGCTCGCAAAGGTGAGGGACTGGTGGCGTTGTGGGGGTGTTGGGTGTGGGGG
>Ga0213833_1001784_pt1 | contig 14761 bp, 22 predicted proteins | sample SWATP21_FD_160575 | JGI IMG/M metagenome (GOLD analysis project Ga0213833, IMG submission 160575) | Coastal seawater microbial communities from Marineland, Florida, United States - SWA TP2 #1 | ecosystem: Environmental > Aquatic > Marine > Coastal | place: USA: Florida | collected 2016-08-14
CTAAAACAAAAAAAAAAAAAAAAAAACCGAAACAACCACAACGTCACGCTCGTGCCTGAGGCAGCCTGACCACCACACGCCCAACACCGTTGCGACACCGTCGCGGCACGTAGCAAGCGCCACCAAACGCGACGGAAGGCACTAACCTCATGAGACTTGTGAGAGAGGAGAGAATTTCACGCTCCGCGATGGTCGCTGCGCACACGAGGACCAGCAGCATGAACACACCGAACCGGAACTGTCGTCCCATCGTCGCCACGTCCTGCGAGCGCGTCTTCGGCACCAACTCGCGACGGCTCTTGGCGCCGTGAACGCTGCCTGGGCTACCGCCGACACTGCCACTGCGGCGTGATCCTGACGAATACGCGCTGGCCTCTTCGGATCGTTCGGTCGTGTCGTACATGCTGGCGAGCTCAGGGTCAGCCAACACGTCCGTGCAAAACTTGGCGTAGATGGTGCCCAGATGCTTGCCTCGCGGGTGCTCACGGAGCAGGCGGTCATAGCGACGAGAGGCCTTCTCCACATACAGGTTGGACGTGTCAATGAGCGCACCCATGCGCTCGGCAGCGGCCTTGTCGTTGACGTTGAGCGAGCCCTGCACGCGCTTGATGTGCGTGAACAGGCGGCGGCGGGCCACCAAAGCCTTCTCGTGGTCTTGGATGGCTTCGTCCAGCTCCATTGTGTACTGCTGCAGGCCTGCCTCATTCACAACGTCGCCATGCTCACGTTCACTGCGCAGGGAAGCGAGTGACTCCTTGGCCTTTTGGATCAAGAACTTTGCATCAAACGAAGCGACATCCTTTTCCACTGAGTCGAGCGCCGCCATCGCAAGCGTGAAGTCGGAGGTGTAGGCACGCAAAAAGCGAGCGTACTCCATCTTGATGACAGCGATGGCATCAACATCGTCCTCGAACTCGTCAATGCCCTGAGTGAATAGCCACAGGCATCGCTCGATACCAGCAGTGGTGGGCACAAGGACGCCATGGTTGCGACAGCACACCAGCTCTCGGCGGTGGCGACGTCGCATCGCCACACTGTCACTCGCTTGCAACTCTAGGCGCACCATGAGCTCCACGTCACAGCTGAGAGCGCCGCCAAAGATGCGACGCAATGTAGCGCCGCTGGTTATCGTCCCCGATGAATCCTCCGCACCACCGGTGCTACTGCTGCTGTGCAGTAGCTTACCAAGGCTGGGACCATCGCGAGCTGCCTCTCCGTGCTCGGAAGTTCCCATGGCAAGCGGCATCCTGCTGGCGCGGTACCTCGCGGCGGCAATCCCAGCCGTGAGCTTGCGGATGTTCTCGCTGGTTCGAGCTGCGGGTGGCGGCAACGCTTCCACGTCCGCCGGTGTGGACGACCCCCGCAGGTTGGCGATCATGAGTGCACGGAAGGACGAGTGCCACTTGTGGAGCTGGCGATATCTCGCGGATGGCAACAAAAGCCCCCCCACCGCAGCAAGCGCAAACACCGCCAGCCAAGCAAAGGAGAACGCGTCGTGACCTTCCAGGGAGGGGATGAGTTGCAACAGCAAGTTCCCCAGACACAGCGTTCCGGTCGCCGTGTACACACAGCACACCAGACGGTTGGCAATGTGGCTGTAGTATGGCAATGTCTAGAAAGCGAAGGCACAGCAGGGTCGGGTCACACCGGCGAACCCACCAAGCAACTCAGAACCCCCACGTACCACAACAATCCGCGCGGCGAGGTAGAACGGGACCAGGGTACAGATGGCCGAGACAACAAGCGTCCAAGAGGGTGCAGCCACGGGCAGCACACCTACCAGGAGACGAGCAAAAACTTGGCGAGCGCCTGTGCGGCCCGAGACGGTGGCGTTCATGCGGTCCGAGTTCGGGTCCGACTCGAAGCGCAGCATCGCGTTCGTCATAACAAGTGCGCCCCACAGGAGCAAGGCAAGCACACCAAACACCCCCATCAGAACGACAGAGGCGCCGGCGCACGACAAGGGGTCATCACCAAACAAACGCGAGTCGGACACAGAGGCACATGCAACCGGCGAGGCCAAAATCGCTGACACTGGAACCACGGCGAACCCAGACAGGTACAGCACGCGGATGGCGAGATAGGTGGCAATTTTGACAAAACTATTGGCAGGAAGCCCGCGTGAGTGGTGATACGCAATCCAAACGCAAGACACCACGAGCAGAAAGAGCGGAACGACAAAGCCAAGGAACCTGAGCCGACACGCAGCAAAGTCAGTGAATGATGGATCACTCAAAATGCGATGGCAGGCACGAACAATGCGGTGTAGCTGGCAGACGCTTCTTTCAGCAGGGCGACAGGAAGGAACACGTTTCCCAACCACTCAAACGCTGAGCCCCAAAGCACAGCGTGTGTCCCCAGATGAAGAAAAGTGGCAGCAGCGAACAGTTGCACTGCGTCGAAGACGTGAAGCAACGCCTCCCACACAAACGCGGTTGTGGTTTGCTTGGTGTTTCGTTTCTGGAGCAACCGCGGCTCCTCCAACGCCAACATCAGGTTGACAACGAGTCGTTTTGCTGTGGCTACAGCGCCATTCTCTGAGGCGAAGCTCAGAGCTGCGGGCTCTCCCATGGCGACCCCAAAGTGAATAACCGGTGTGTGTACACGCGGTGACGTTGCGCTCAAACAAGTCAGCAAGCATAGCTGCGCTGGCTTCCACGCATCAACAGCTTTTTATGACACGTAAAAAGGTTTTTTGGGGACCGAGAAGACATAGCGGGATGATAGTATTTTTCCTTCGCCACGCAGCTGCGGTTTCTTGGAGCGGTTAGCATGCGTCTCGCTTCAGGCAGTGTCTGCGTTACCCTCGCCATATGTTTCGCGCTTTGTGCTGAAGGAGCAGCTGCGGCTGGGACAACCAGTTTGAGGGGTGCTGCGAGCGTTGGAAGCACGGACAAGAGTGTGTTGGCGACGCTGCCTGCTGTGGAGACCACGCTGGGTCCTGTCGTCGGCTCCATCGTTTCAACGTCAGCTGGACACGCTGCAGAGTGGCTGGGCATCCCTTACGCGGCATCAACAGGTACGCAGCGGAGTGTTGGACGCCTGTTGGGCGCTGCGTGAAGTGCGAGGTGGTGACAGTTGTGTGCGTGCTGCTCGCCGCAGCCGCCGAGAACCGATTCATGCCCCCACAGCCTCGTGCAAAGTGGCACGAGGAGTTTCAGGCCACTCAATGGTCGCCTGGCTGCATTCAGGTCGGCGATGACCCAGACGTGCCCAAGGTCCAGTCCGAAGACTGCCTCACTGTGAACGTGTGGGCACCAGCGGATTACTCCCCTGCGACCTCATACCCAACCATGGTGTTCATTTTCGGCGGGTACGCTCGCACACATGCCGCCATCACCCGCCCTCTACAAGTGCCTACGGCTCATTCACAGTGCTTGTGTCCATTCAATGTGTGCCTGTGGGCTTGCAGTGCCTTTGTCGAGGGAAGCAACCGCGGGCCCTTTTCCATGTATGACTCCAGCTACATCGCTGCAGATCAACCCGTTGTTGTTGCAACTTGCAACTATCGCTTGGGTGAGCTGGCGTGTTGCAAGTTTTGCATTGTCATGGCTTTAATTAATCAGTGATGGTTGCTCATGTCCCTGTGCGTGCAGGCCCGTTTGGTTTCCTCGTCACGGATGGTGTTGCTGGAAACATGGGCCTGCTTGACCAGGCATGGACATCTGCGTGTCTGTGTGCTGTGGTGCGTGCTGAGTATTAACCAAGCTGTACTGTTTCGACTGTGTGTGTTGGCTATTATGGTATTTCAGCGTTCGTGCATGGAGTGGGTTCGTGATAATATTGCCAACTTCGGTGGCAACCCGGATGAGGTCACGATCTGGGGCGAAAGTGCGGGCGCCATGAGTGTTGGATTGCACCTCATTTCTCCTGGGAGCGCTGGATTGTTCAACCGTGCCATTATGGAATCCAATCCTGCTGGCTTCAAGTACCGCGACGTCAAGGATCAAACGGACTACGGCAACAAGGCCTGCTCTGAGATGGGGTGCAAGTGCGTCCGCCACACCTGTTGGGTGCTTTGTTGTTGCTCCTTCTGATGTCGAATCACACCCACCCCCTTTGTGTGGCGCCATACCAGGTCTCTCTTTGGGTCCTGCAACGTCACGTGTATGCAGCATCAATCAACAGCACAAGTTTCCAGTGCGTGGGCCAAGGCTGCCAAGGACAAGGTTGTGCTGGCAGAGGCGAACTGGGGCAACTGGTTGGAGGCTTCTCTTGGTGCCACCCCAACCGTGGATGGTGATATTGTCCCAACCACGCCACAGCAAGCGCTGCTCAAGGGTTCCTTTGCGAAGAACGTAGACGTGCTGGTGGGCACCAACCAAAACGAAGGTGGGGTTCCGGTGCCCTGGATTTTGTGTAATGGCGACGGGTCTCATGCATGTAGTTGTGGCACGGGTCACTAACTTTGGCAGGAACCACGTTCGTGTACCCACTGTTCAACGAGACTCTTGATAAACTTGAGTGCGTAGGAGGGGTGTGGTAGTCTTCTCACGCTTTTGTTTGCCGCCCTTAGGGATGCAAGTTTGTGTGTGCGCGTGTTTTCCCGTTCCGGTTGTAACGTGCCCGCCTGCTCCAGATACTGGGGACTGATGAAAGGCATTTACGGCAGCCATGCTGATGCTATCATGGACGCGTACAAGGTGTGTTTCATCGTATCTTGCGCGTTGTTCTGGTGTCGTTGGCTGTGAAGCGGCGGTGTTCCTCATGTCCTGGTTGTGCTGGTGGTGCTGGCAGAACTTCACCAACGTGCCCAGCGACGACTACCGCGATGTCATCGCTCGTATCATCACTGACGGCTTCTTCCGTTGCCCATCGGAGCGGTTTGCGTCAGCCATTCGTGCACACGGTTCGAGCGCCTATGTGTACACGTTCAATCACCCCAACTTCAGTGGCCGCCACTTGTTCGACTTGTTCGGCGTCCCAACGCAGTGCTACAACAAGACGTGCCACATGGTGGAGCTGCCGTTTGTGTTTCACTTTTTGTCCTACCCATCAATGAACTACCAGTACGTTCCACCTGGGATGTTGCAGTCTATCGACGCGTGCGCAAGAGGAGTGCTTTGTGCCTCATGGTTGGTCGTGTGAACAGGATGACTTCCGCGGAAGACTCTCTGTCGCAGAGCATGGTTGAGTACTGGACTTCTTTTGCAATCAGCGGCTCCCCCCAGTCTGCCAACAGCGGCTTTGCTTGGCCTGAATGGGACCCTACCGCCCGCGAGAACATTGTCCTGCAAGAGAGTTTCGAGACAGAAAACAGCATTGATTTGTGCACTTTCTGGGACGACCAGGGATACAATTTTTAGAGCGACGCAGTGTGTTGTTCCAAACTCGCTCTTCATGTGTTTCAAATTCAAATACGCGCTGCATGCCGTCGCGTGGTTTGTGTCTACCATCCTCCTTGTGGTGGTGGTGGGAGTTGATCCACGCGCTGCATGTCTGACAGCATTATCACGGTTGCGCTTTTTCACTTGGCTAGTCCTCGTCGTCGCCTTCGCCTTCCGCATCATTCTCCTCAATCCACGTCAGAGCATGCTCCATCACGTCGACGCCTTCTGTGTCGTCCACCTCCACATCTGAATCCGACCCACTGGTCATTTCGTCGGTGTCGCCGGCTGCCTTGAGGGTGGCCAGGGGGTCCAACCCTATGCTGGTCGGACGCCGAACGCGCTTGCGACGACGGAAGTTGGGTGGGGCGGCGGTGAACGAGTCGGAGCCAGCAGGCGCGCCAACCCCACCAACTGCCACTGCCACGCCACCGTCGGCTGGCGGTGTGGAGGAGGAGGGCACAGCGGCTGCACCCACCAACTCCGACGCCGAGCTGTCACGCGGCGAGACTGGTTGGCTGGCGCTGGCTTCGCCAAGCGCACCGACACCACGCGGAGCCGCAGCACCTGCATGGGGGACACCGGCGGGGGATTCCAGAGCATCGGCGTCTGCTTCTCCGCCTTGACGAGTGGCATCGGGAGGCGGGGTGGTGATGATGGGTGGTTGGACGGGCAAGGAACGTGCGATGCCGGTGGCCTCCGACACTGTGCGGCGACGGCCCAGTGTCACCGGCGAGCTTCCCGCGATGTGATGGCGGCCCGGGTCTGACGCAGCCGAGTCGGAGGCGGCAGAGGAGGTGGGGCTCACGCGAGGCAGTGCGTCTGCATGTGATGCACGGCGGCGTGTTGCCTGGATAGAGTCCGCGGCCACGTTGTGCATGGGGGCACAGCCGCCTTGTTGGGACATCGAAGGTGCCGGTATGGGAGGTCGGCTGAGGTCGATGCGCGCAGCGCAGGCGTGGCACACTCGAACCAGCGGCGGTGGTGCGGACGCCTACAGGCACACAAGGAGCACAAGGAACGCGCACAACAAAACGCACACGCCCACGCACATATCACACACACACACACACACCACACGGACGTGTCACGCGCGTGCCACACGCAGGGCAGGGCAAGACATGGGGGAGCCGACACAGCACAGCGACTGCGTGCCAGCGCGCTTCGCAAACACCAGTGCAGCCCCTTCTCACCTCATTGAGATTGGCCCCAGGATCTCGAGCGATGGGCAGCCGGCGCTGAAGAGAACAACATTGGCTACAGAACGTGTCACCGCACGAAGCGCAAAACTTCCTGCGGCGGTACCAGTTGAACACGGTCTTGCACTTGCTACACTTGCTGGAATCAAATTCAGCCACACCACTCGACTCGGCAGCTTCTTCGATGTTGGGGAGCGATGGTCCATCGAACAGCACAGCAGAAGCTATGTCCTGCAGGGCGTCATGGCGAGTAGCTTGGGCAGACCAGCCTTTCAGGGACGAGGTTTGCCAGCGCACTCGGCTCGTAGCAGTGTCCCAACGGAGGTAGTACCTGGGATACACGCCGTGCACCACACACCATACCCCACACAACCAACAACCACACAACGACCACAACACGTCAGCAAGGGTCCAAACACAAATCCCTTGCTCCCCTCCTCCTCCTGAAGCTGCCCTTGACGCACTCTGACCACAGTCGCAGGTGGCGAAGAGACGCGGACGGAAGCAACACAAGGCCTTGTGCCCACACACGCCGCTTGGCGCCGCCCCGCCGACGCGAAACTGGCCGCAGTGTGGCTTCAGGCGGCGATGCGTACCTGGCACAGCACAACCAAAAAAAGGGTGGTCAAAGGCACACGTGGCAGAACCACCAAACGTACGCACACAGACCATTCTCACACAGCCGCACACACACACGGAGGGGGACGCACAGGGGGTTCAAGTACAACGGGTTGTCGCCGTTCAAGACAGCCCACACCGACACCGACCGCAGTGACAGCGCTCGCTGTCGCCGTTCACGCTCCGAATTGAAGAGAAAGGTACCAAACCACCCTGAGTAGACGTGATCCGCCAGGTGGCACAAAAAGGTGGTGGAAAACTCGAACGCCCGGGAAAACTGGTGGCACAATTGGTGAACGGCATCCAGGAACTGCAAGAATATGGGAGATCGCTCGCTGGATTGAAATCCCTTGGAGTTCCAGCCGCAACGATCGGCAAATTTGTGTCCGAAGGACAACCACTCTCGTTCCACAAGCACTTGGAAGCCTTGAATAGTGCGGTAGTACCTGCCACAATAGCCAGCCAGCCAGCCAAGCGCCTACTGTCAGGGACACAGGAGCAGAGCGAGCTGACAGAGCCACGCACGGGTCCATCAGGAGTTCCGCCAGTGCAGTTACTTGTGACGTGCGATCCCATCCGTCGCTGCAATGTACGAGCACGGACACGCCAGCTTGATCCACATTCTGTGACACAACCATGACATATGACATGACATGACACACCAAGTGGATTCACAACAACGCGCAGCAGTGCAACGGACCGAGACAACCATGCCAGCAGCGGAAATGACGCGGGACAAGTGGCTGAGCCACGTGGATGTCACTTCCAGCGCAACCTTGTCATCCGCAAAGTTCCTCGCCACACCTGCCACCGATGGTGTGTTGCACACCGCACGCATGGCATCCAAACTCTTGCGCATGACGTGGATGTTGCCAATGTTGCAGAACACCAATTCACAGTTGGGGTAGGCTGACCCGGACCCCGTGTTCTCAAAGCCCTTGCCCTGCGTTTTGTTCGCCCTGGCATTCAGCTTGGGACGTGCGTCGGCAATTAACAATTTGTTTGCAGGAGCGCGTGACGCTTGGCGAATCGCGTCAAGCAAAGCTTCGTCATAGCTCGACCGGTTGTTGGAGAGCCCAACCTGGCGAACGGCAAAGAACACAGCCACACATCACCCATGTCATACGCAACGAGCGCGGTTGTGTCACATGAGGCGCGAGCGTACCATGGGCTGGGAAGAGCGAGTGATGGTGGCCCCATTCACTGGATGCCGCCACGAAAGCACTGGCAAGCGGTGCTTGCTTCGAAAAGTCGAAGCATGCATGAGGTGCTCATCGTCTATGCGAGCAGGCACAGCAATCACGGAAGGGTAGACAGGGCAGAGTGCATACTGTGCGTTCGCAGCTGACAGGCGCCACTGAAAATACAACCAATGCAAAAAACCCACGTCACAAACCCGGATCATCAGCGACACGGAAGTCAAAGGACGAGACCAAGCACCCACGCGACCAGCACCAGCGCCAAGCGTACTTCGGCGTTGGGAATCCCCATTCGACCAAACTCCTTGACGGGGTCGTACACATTCCAAGCAGCAGCGAGACACTCATAAGCACCCACGAGGTGGTTTTGGAGCGAAACAAGTGGCATCGCTGCACGAAAGGAAGCCCGTCGTGAACGACGGGCAGTGGTACCACTGGTGAGTGACGCGTCGCGAGACAAGCTCGGTGTGGCTCGCGCTGCTTCGTGCATTGCTTGGAGCACGATAAGTGGGTCAGTGTGCAGGTTGGAATGGCTAAAACACAGGGCACAGAGGCAAAGGTCGGTGAAAAATACAGTGAACCGTCCACAACACAACACACACAAACACGCCTGCGCCAACGAAACGCACGTCTCAGCTAGACAGAGCATGTTGATGGTGTAGTGGTACAACCGAGCATAAAAGCGAGCCGCCGTGGCACGAGCTTCCTTGGCATAGAAAGACTGGGCACCATGGCAACGCAAGAAAGCAGGACAGGACAGAAGGGAAAACGAGAAAAGAACGTCAGAGCGGCGCTAGACATGAACATGAAATGTGAACGAAGTGAGCCCGTGCGTTTACCTTCTGATCGGAGCTAACAAACGACTTGGGGGCTGGGTACGGGAACAACTTCAAGTCCTCGCCGTGAAACAGGTCCAACACGTGAGGATTGGCTGATCTGCGCCCGGAAGGGTCCGTGTCGGCTCGCTTTGTCAGCTGCCGCCACTGTTCGTCCGTAGCCTTGGTGGAAGGAGGGGGCACCTGACAAGTCACAGCGCACGAGTGTCATCGAACCATGAACGCCTGGCGGTCCCAAACAAACACGGACCGTATGCACAGGCTCAAACAAAAAAACTAGCGTTCGGAAATCTTTGCACAGAATCTGGCACAACACAAGCAACATGTGGCGGCGGTGAAGACCAGTCAAACGCCGGCCCCCGCTCACATGTGCGTACTGTGATGGTTTCCAACTGTGAAGTGGCATCTCGGCCGGCAGTTACCGTGGCGATGTGTGCAAGCGGAACGGATGTGGAGAGGTCTGCAGCCTGCGGGAAAAAAGGGGCATGGATGAGACCGTCCGCGTCATCAAACACCACGTTCACTGCAGGCAGCACGTGACACTGCGGTCCATACCCAAAAGCTTGTGTCTTCCCTCCCCGATCCGCTAAGACTAACTTCCACAGTCACTTCGCCTGGCGCACTGGAGGGCAGTCCAAGACTTGAAGCAGAAACGAAACCAGAGTCAGGACCCGAGCCTGAACCAGACCCAGCGCCAGCACCAGTTCCAGCTCCGGCACTTCCGGCTCCCACACCAGCTCCAGCTCCGGCGCCAGCACCAGCATGATCAACCTCGTCCACACGTGGTGTGGTGTGGGCACTCTGTGGAACACTGGCACTCGTGGCAGCCGCCTGCATAGCTGGGTGTCGCACGTGCTCTCCGGTTGTGAGCGTGTCCGTGGCAACAAACAACAGACGGTAGTTCGTCAAGAACAATGTTCCTTTCGTTGTCACCCCGTTGTTGCCCAAATGGGTACGAAGGGATACTTCAGCCAGGTCTTCCACGCTGGTGTGTGCAAGGCCATGAAATATCAACAAAGTGGTGCCGCGACAAACGGCCACGTGGCAACAACGTACATCTCCGATTGCTCAGTTGGCATGCAATGCAACACTGCGGCGGCACCCTTCAAGACTGACGAAGAGGAGCGAGAAGAGTTGCTGCTCCTTCCACTCACGCCCCGATAGTTTGGCAATCCAAGCGACTCCTTTGACGTCGACATTCGCATGGACGCAAACGACAAAGATCGGCAAAACGCAAATTGGCTCCACATAAATTGGTCTCTGCGAAGTGACCGGCCACGGAACACACACGATGAGCAGTGGGAACAAGAGCAAGCTAGGCCACAAGATTGACGGCTCGCACCGTGGGAGCGTTGTTGAAAATTCCAGGAAGATACGCCCGGAGATACGACTCTTGCTGCTTCGTTTGCCAACTGGGTGCCTGTAGCCACACAAGAGGCGAGTAGGTGTGATTGCAAGGAGAGTTTGATTGCAAGACAGCAGCACCACCGTACCATTCCTGGCACGGCGTGCTCGACACGTGCGACATCGAGATGAGACAACGTCCCAAAAAGTCATGCTTCCCAATCATGTCATGGTCGAATACATCCACTCTCACAAAGCGAATGCGTCGAGAGAAGGGAAACTCAAACGTCTCGTCCCAATTGGGTGACAGGGTCTTGAAGGCAATCCTGGTGACAGTACATGCAATCAAACTTGGAACGACACACCCAAAGCATGACAATTAGCGACGTACGCTGTTCGCGCTGTCACAGTCCCCACGTGGATTACTGCGTATGGATCGCTGGTGCCGTTAGAATCCTTCGCTGCCAATCCTTCCCCAGCGATGGCACGGACACGAAGCACGCCAATAGCCTGTGTACGGACCAAGCCACACAACGACAGAAAACAATGCGCACGCACACGTGATGAAAGCAACCCTTCGCCCCTTTTTTGTGTTTGCTTTGCTTTTTCACCGGCGTCGGGTCCACACACCTGAAGCTCGTGACGCATGAGTTTCAGCTGGCTGGCGGTTGTGCCCCGTTTGCCCCACAGTCGTTGCGCCAAGGTCTTGCTTTCGTGGGTACCCTGGGAGGGAACAACTTGTGGGGCGGGAACGGGGGCGGCGGGTGGCACAACTTGTTGGGCCTTTGTCTCGTGGGGAGGAGCCGGCAATGCGGCCGGAGCATCGACAAGCAACGCAGCACACCTGCGAAGCCACATGACATGAACGGCGGCCACCACCGAACCAGCCAACCCAACAAAGGACGGCGGGGAGGCGTGAGAGGCACAACGACAGCCTGTAACATACACAAACACACAAAAAGAAAGAGCCGAAAGAACAAATCTATCACGCACTGTGAAATGGCAAGAGCCCACTCCTCCGCAAGCGCCAGTGTGTCAAAGCTCAACACAAGCTTGCTGCGGCCAACGTCGACCCGCAGTCCGAAGCCGTTCTTCACAGGGATGTTTTGACCTAAGCGAAGCCACCAAGCGATCAAACCTCGTCAGGCTTCATTGAATTGATGAAGCACCAACCACGTCGAACGAAACACAACGAGGGCAGGCTACACGGAGCAGCCGCAACGTTGAACCTACATGTCGCAGAGGCGTCAAGCTCAAGAAAACCTGGTCAAACGGCACAGCTCAGTCAGTGCCACTCATTCACGCTCACCAGTACATGTATTAGCAGCCATCGCAGCCATGGCAGCCACAGCAGCCACAGCCCCACGCACCTTTCTTCCTTCCACCTTCCTCGGTGAAATACGTCAATCGATCAGCTGTCAGCACAAAGTACCGCGTCTTCCAACTGTGAAACAGATGGCCTTGTTTCCGTAACACGCCGGTTTTGATAACAGCATCATCCGCCATCGACTCCAAGTCTCAACCCGCCGCCAAGTATCACTTGGCCGGGGGATGGGGGTGGATGTGTGGACAACGCCACGCTGTGTGTGCGACTTGGTGTGTGCCCGGATGATCGTGTGGACTTTAGCCATAACCAATTGTCACTGTCGGCCGCGATCCCGCGTTCGGGATTGCTCACCATTCATGAGAGCCCTTCTCTCCCGCATCACGATGTTACGCACATTACTGCAGACAGTTCGTCCGCCATCGTCCATGCACAGCGCGGCGCGCTTCTGCGCTGAGGCGAGCTCAGGGGTTGTCGTGCGAACTGGTGCGAAACCCCGCGTGGTCATCCTTGGGACAGGGTGGGGTGGGTTTGCAGCCGCCAAGCGCCTTGACCACGATCGGTTCGACGTGCACGTTGTCAGGTATGAACGGGGTGGGGTGGTGCTGCTCTTTGTGCTGCTGACGATCGCGGTACACTCACCACAACCCGCTTTTTGCAGCCCCCGCAACCACATGGTGTTCACGCCCCTGCTTGCCTCTTCAGCCGTAGGAACTCTCGAGTTTCGCGGGTACGTGCGCGTTGTACTCAGTGAAACGAAGAAAGTAACCTTTTGCCCATCATCCATTCCCCACTCCCAGGATAGCTGAACCCATCCGCAGCTCTCGCCCATCCATTCGTTTCCATCTGGGTGTGTCAGTGCAGCAGCACGGCTTCTCTGGTTGCGATGTGCTTGACGTGAAACTAATACTATCTCCCTGCGCTGTGACTTTGTGTCTTGCGCGTCGTTGTCTATCATGTGGGCAGGCAAGTGTCGGCATGGTACGTGTATTGTGTCTCCAGCACGCAGAATTGGGACCCGTCTCACCACGTGCGGGCTGCAGTGGACCCAAAGGCCAAAGTGATCAAAGTTCGCACCAATCCCGAACGCCCTTCCTCTGCAGTTGAGCAAGGCACCATCCCGACGACCGAGTACAGCATCGAGTGTGTTCATGTTCTGGATGGTGGTACACGGTGGTCCGAGCTCATAAACGTTTGGCGCAGGTACGACGCCCTTGTCGTAGCGGTAGGAGCACGGTCGAACACATTCGGAATCCCAGGTATGTGAGCCGATTGTGGTGCAGACATGGTACTCCACACCCATCGGTTGGGGTTGCGCGTGCCTTGTGTGATCAGGGGTCAAACAACACGTCCACTTCATGAAGGTAAGCGGTAGGTGGGGCGTGGTGGCTGTCATCATTGCCACGGACCTGAACGCAGTGCCGTGTAGGAGCTCTCTGACGCCCGTGGTGTCCGAAAAGGAATTACTGAGTACGTGATGCACCGCCGAGTCGAGTGTCGCGCACGGTCCATGTCACCCACCTGCGGCCCATGTCGTGCCACAGGTGCATGGAGGCGGCGTCACACGACAGTGTTTCTGAGGAAGAGCGCCGGCGGCTGCTCCACTTTGTCGTTGTTGGAGGTGGGCCCACTGGTGTCGAGTTTGCTGCGGAGCTCAGTGACTTCATTCGTGAGGTCTGGGGCGGCTGCGTGCTTCGCCGAGTGTCGATTGGTGTGGTTTACCTGGTCTGCCGACGCAGGATCTCCGCCGGTACTACCCGCAACTGAAGGATGAAATGCGAGTGACGCTGGTTGAGGGTCGTGAGATTTTGAGTTCCTTTGACTCCAAGCTGCGTGAATATGCTTCACGCCGGCTCAAAACAGGCGCCGTTCATGTTCGAACGGGTGGCAGTACGTGAAACGCGTGTCCAATCGTCGGCAGTGGTAACGATGTGCTGGCCAGATGTGCAAGACATTTCAGCTACACAGATACGACTCGACGATGGTGAGGTCCTCGACTACGGCCTCTGTGTGTGGTCAACAGGTGTTGGTCCACGCAAGATAACTGGTGGGTTGCGGCTTTGTGTGGGTGTGCAAGAGTCATTGACCGACTCACTCGACTCGACGCAGACTTGCTCGATCCGGAGGTCATCGCGAAAACTCCAGCGACACGGCTGGCTGTTGACCACTACCTGCGTGCATTGAAGCCAGATCGAGTATCATACACCAAGGAAGGTCACCTCATCGAATCTTCCTGCTTCGTTGGAGATGATTCCGACACATGGGACGGGTTGTACGCGCTGGGAGATTGTGCGCACGTCCTGGATGGCAACTACGCGCCCATCGCGCAAGTGGCAGAGCGTCAAGGACTTGTACGCGAGCCTTTTTTGGTTGGTGCGCTGGCTGACACCTACGCCTCACTTCGTCTGCACATGCACATTTGCCGGTGATTGCAGTGGCTTGCGGATTCATTGAACGACATGCTTGCGTCCGACGGACGCGTTTCCAAAGACAGACCCTCCGCGCCGTTTCAGTACAAGGTACGTCGTTTGCCAGACAGGCGCTGTGATGTGTTGCTGACTCGACTCTGCACGCTCTGCACTGTTCAACAGCACATTGCCTCGTTGGCATACTTGGGTCGCTATGCAGCCCTCTCCGATTTCACCGGGAGCGACTACGCAGGCGTGAAAGGCGCAAAGCTAACCGGCACGCTGAGCTGGTTGTTTTGGCGCTCAGCGTACTTAAGCTCGTTGGGAAGTTGGCGCAACCGCCTACAAGTGCCTATGGACTGGGCAAGAACCCTCATTTTTGGCCGTGACGTGAACAGCTTCTAGAGGACAGCTTGCGCCGGCAAGGCCCCCCCTAACCTAACCCATTTTTTGGCAGTACGGCATAGTTCGAGGCATGCCTACCTGGTTTTTTACGATACGCAAAT
>Ga0213833_1001785_pt1 | contig 14755 bp, 22 predicted proteins | sample SWATP21_FD_160575 | JGI IMG/M metagenome (GOLD analysis project Ga0213833, IMG submission 160575) | Coastal seawater microbial communities from Marineland, Florida, United States - SWA TP2 #1 | ecosystem: Environmental > Aquatic > Marine > Coastal | place: USA: Florida | collected 2016-08-14
GGTGGCGTCGCAACAGCCCAGGTCCAACCCCAGGCCCAAGACCGTGCTGCTGCGGCTGCTGCTGCTGCTGCTGCAGTTGTTGTTGTTGTTGCTGCGTGCGCCGCACATCCGGCACCGCGGAGACCATGTTGACGACACGTTCGACTCGCACACGCGGGACCCAACTGGGGATGCGGTACGCGGCTGCATCCACGGGCACGCTGACTGCGGCGCGCTCACGTTTGGCTTGTCCATGAACGGTGGTGGAGGCGTCCACACGCACAGCATGTCCACGCCGTTGGTGGGCAGACAGCGCACTCGATGCAGTGGTTGCAGCAGCCGTGTTGATGCCTGTGGTGGTGCCTGTGGTGGTGCCTGAGGCGGTCATGCTGCTGCTGCTAGTGCTACTCACGGCCGCCGCCATCAGGGTCGCCGTGCTGGCCGTGGTGGCGTGGGGCTGGGTGTCGTCCGGGATGCCGAGGTCGGCCAGGACATCCATGCCCAGACACGAAAAGTCAATGACAGCACTTGACGTGGCACCGTGTGCCGTCGATGACATGGCGGACGACGCGGCGTTGGCGTTGGAGTTGGCGTTGGCGTTGGCGTTGGCGATGGCGGGAGTCGTCGCCATGCGTTGCTGCCGGCTGTCGCCGCTCTCCTCCGCCTCTTCCTCGGCCGTGGCCGGGGCAATGTGGGCGTCCATCACCCCAAAGCTCCCGTGGCTGTGGTCATGCACCCACGACACGGTGAGGCACTCCGAGTATTCCCCATGGGTCGCCAGCACCTCCACGCCTTCGTGTTGCACGTGGAACGACGTGTGGTGCTGGCGCTGCTGCTGGCGCTGCTGCGGTCCTCTGGTGGGAGACACAGCCGGGCGGCCGGACACTGCCAACCCGGACTGGTCGCCCGCTGATGGTGGTGCGGGTTGCAAAGGTGCAAACAAGACGTTGGACGCAGGGTCGACACTCCTGCCCATGGTGGCGACCGACGTGGCAACAGACGGCGCCCGAGACGACATCGTGGACATGTGTGACTCCTCCGCCACAGACAGGGGGCGGGCTTGGCGGCTGTGCGGCGCCTGGGACAAACCAGACCGCGACACGGACCGAAAACTCATGCGGCGGCGGCCGTGTGCGCCGCGGGAGTGCGAGCGGGAGGTGGCACGAGACAGGGGTGGTGTGGACAGCGCGGGAGGGTGTGTGGCCACGGAGCCGGAACCGGGCCTGCCGGCGGTCTGGTGGTGGTGGTGGTGGTGGTGGTGGTGGGCGGAGCGCGCGGTGGGTGGCGAGGAGGACGGCGAGTCCACGTTGACCGACATGTGAACGGGGCCCGTGAGGTGGGGATGCTGCTGCAATGGGGGAGGTGCAGAGCCGCCGTACACGGGCGAAAACCGGCCGGAGCTCATGCGCGAAGCGCGCTTGGGAGACGACGACATGGGAATGGAGTTGGAGGAAAACTGGGACCGAAAGGTGCGGGTGCCCAGTCGAGAAGGCGACTCGTCGGGGCTCCACACCGACATGCGTGAAGCAGAGACGAGGGGGGTTGTGGCACTCAACTGGGACTCGGGTCGGCCGTGGGTGGAGGGCAGGATGTCCATTTGGACGCCGGACTGGTGGTAGTCGGCATCTTCGGACGCAGGGGGGTGGAGCTGCTGCCCTCGCACTCTGCAACCAAAGCACAAGCGCACCAAACACGTCAAGGGGCACCTGGCGAGTGCAGGAGAACAGCACGCCGAGTTCAAACCTGAAGAACGGAAATCGTGCCGTCCACTCTTGGAACTTGGGCTTCGTGTGAGCAAACTGCGGCCGGTTGTGGGTCTCAAAGTTGTGCCGCCGCTCCAAGGAGTACCGACCGCGCGTAGGGTGGGGCTGTGGACTTGGCGCTCGAGCCACCCCACTGTCGCCGTACAAGCGATCCTCCACATCCTCCAGCAGTTTGGCAACGTGCTCGGTTGCCTGCGCAAATACGGCGTCAGCACTGCCGACAAACAGTCCCGTACCAACAACGCCCGTGACATCCACGCACCTTTCTATCATGTGCAGCGAGAGTCCCTTCCTCATACATGTCCTGGTCAAGAAATCCCATGTTCGAGAAGACGAAGGGGGTCGAACTGGCCACAAAGCAGGCAGAGTTACACACAGCACACAGGTGCGCACTCCCATTCAACACCCCCCACCTAGCGTGCACTTCTTCCTCGACCGAGCTCGCACTTCCCACGCTGTGGCCATCTCCGTGGCTATTCATTTGGCAAAAGGGGCTGCACACAAACAGCCCGGCCTTCGTGGAGGGTGTGGATGTACGCTCACAGTGACATGACCGCGCGAACACGCCAAAACCGCCCGGTGGGGCGTTCTTGAGCCAACAGTCGCGCTCACAACACACCCACAACTAAGGGCCAAGATGCAGCGCCTTCAGAAGCAACCACTATGCTCCATTACAAGGAACAAAGCGGGTGGGACTGAGTCATAGCTGCTGCTGCGGTGCTCGGATGATGGGCCGGGTTGTCCTGAGCAACTTGGACACTTGATGTCGATCTTTTTTCTGTTTTTTCGGACTCCCTCAGCTGTTACTGCCGTCACATCATGATTGACCTTGTCAAAGTCCGTTTCGTCTCCCGCTTGTGACACCGCATGCGCTGGCTGCGGTGAACGTGTCAGCACGCACCATGAGGGGTCAGAGGTACACACGCCGTTGAAAGTCGTCACTTTTTGCCCTTCCAACACGTTCACGGAGGGCCGTGCCACACGCTCGCAGCGTGTTGGACACGGGGAAGCGACACCATGGCATGGCCAACCTTGTCAGGCACGTTCACGTTCCCAACTGAGTCCACCAGCCTCATTTCCCACCGAACCATAACACTGGACCGACTTCCCCAACGATTGACAAAGGTTGTGAAGGAACTCGAAACCCAGCTTCGCAATGAGGAAGTCGACACGTTGTCGTACGAAGGCACGCTCATCACGGACTACCAAACGTGGCAACGCGTCGTTCTTCGCTTCTGGTCATCAGCGGGCACGCGAGAGCTGGTGCGCGTGAGAGCAAAGGCGGACACGTTCCGCAAAAGCCTGGGCACTGACGATTCCCAGCCCGATCCAACCGCGGTGTACACAGTGTGCCACGGTCTGTGGGAGTTTGCCTGCCGACCCGAGCTGCACGATGTGGTGGTGGAATTCGCACCGAAGCTCACCCAGATCCTGAACAACCCCGACTTCGTGTTCACCCACTCCACGGTGGCGGCGGTATTCGCCGCTCTGGCTGTCAATGAGGCCTACGTCCCAAGATTCCGGGAACACGACCTGCTTGGTGCGCTAGTCACCGCGCGGCGGGTTGCGTCTGAAAGGGCATCAGACGCACAAGCTGCAACCGCCGCGACGACAACATCGTCCAAAGGTGCCGCTGGGTGCCAGGCTGATGGAAAGCGCGAAAGAAGGGCCACCAAGCGTGAAACAGCCAGACGGAACGCACATGATCACGCGCATGCCCAGGCCACTTCAGACGGGGGTGAGGCGGGTGCGGGTGCCGGCATGGGTGCGGGTGCAGGTGCGGGTGCGGGTGCGGGTGCACGGAGTCACTCACACCACACCAAGAAACGTACCACCAAGGGTTCTCTGAGAGGCGAGTCAAGCAAGAGTCTTAAGCATGGGCGAAAGTCAAGTGATCCTCGACTGGACGAGTACTGTAGTCTCGTCATCAGTCGTCTAGCAAACCACCACGAGGGTCGAAGGCTCCTGGTGCAGCATGCGGAGTTCCCAAACCTTGTCGAACATCTCATCCAAGGTGGAATGCCACCAGCTCGAAGGTACAACAGGGTGTGTTGGTTGCTCACAAGATCGCAGTGGCTCATCACTTGTTCAGTGCGACAGTTTCTGCCGTGCTACGCTTGAGCGTGTTCGAGCCCGGTAACTTCATCGCGCTTGTGGAACAGCTTCATCTCTCCCTGTTTGATCCTGACGAAAGCAACACGGCGCTGGTCGATTGTGATGAACTTGCATCAGTTCCTTCCATTTGCACCGCGTTGTGCAAAGTACGGCGCATCGCACGTGCTGTTGGGATGTTCACCTCACCCCACCCGCTGTGTCCTTGTGCCTCAGTCAAAGCGTTCCTACCAAGAACTCATGCACCCATCCGCAATCGTGCTACTAGCCGACTGGTGGTATCTCGTGCATGAATCTGCGGCTGACAACGAAAGCAGGACAGCAAACGCGTTGCAGCGCAAGGTGTGTGGGGCATGTGAGAGTATGAGAGTTTGCATGTCCCTTCCATGCTCACACACTCGCTGGCCAGAAACGCACGACGCTGGGCATTGCCATGCAACACACTTGCTTGGGGCTTTGGGCCTCCTTTGGGTTGTGGGGACTGGTTTTGCGTGCCTCCACTGCAGCCAAGGCGGCTCGGCGAGCGAAGGTCGAGATGCTAAAGCTTGAGGAATCCGGGGCTCAGAGAGGAAAGGAAGGGCAACTGCAAGAAGCCAAAAACAAGCACCGCCGAACGCAGTTCTTGGCCGAAGAAGCCATTGCCGACGCTTTGCGCGCAGGATGCCCGGCTGTTGAATGGAACAAGCGCATCGCTCCACCACAAGACATCCCCACAGAGTCTGAACTGTTGTTCATGCTCCAAGAAATGGTGCGTTACTTGGCCACATCCATCTATCAGGGCAAAAGCTGACAGTCACCGTTGTGTTTGTTCAGATCGCGTCGCGTGACCCTGTCGTCGCCCAAGGGTACGCACATGATGTTGTGGTGGTTGTGCTGTGGCGATCAACAAGGACTTACTGAATGCGGTTGGGATGTGCAGAGCTATGGGAATCCTTGCCGCCATTCCTTCTTTCCCGAGCGGCCATGATGTGGTGCGGTATCTGGTGCAGAACAGCATTCTGGGCCCCATGCTGCGCCGTGTGCAGCAACGATACAATGTTACAGAAAGGTTGCAAGAATGTGGTGTGTATGCGGTACGTTTACACGCTCAAGTGTATGATACGCTGCTGCGTGGCTCCTGTGACACCACGAACCACAATGCAGGCTGCTGCCATTGCGACGACACCCTACAAGGAAGTGAACGAGGCCCTTTGGTCGGCCAACATGCAGGACCTGTTTATTTTCACGGTTCGGTGGCACATCAAGGAGATCAAAAGCTCTCGAAGACGACGAGGTGAGCCATGGGAGAACGCTGGTGGCGTGTGTCTGCAAAACGTTTCACAGCCATGTCGCCAGAAAACTACCGAGGCAAAAAAAAGCACCGACCTGCACTGGTGAAACTGAATCTGTCATTGATGCGAGTCGCAACAGCGGGCTTGATGTGGATGTGCACGTGCCACGGACCACGACGAAAAGCGGCCGTCGTCCATACATTCATGCTCGCGCTCAAAATTCCAGACATTGGTACGCCATCACCACACCCACCCTGAGTCTGCCCCACCGCACCGGCGCCTTGGCTGACGTTCGTGCTTGTGAGGGGGGCAGTTCTGGCACGGTCAGCCGCCCTTGGCCTGTGGTGTGTAGCCCAGAACAAGCGCAATCGAGCGGAAATAGGATCCAGTGGTGGTGTCCAGCTTTGCTTGCGTTGGATGGCAACGCTGATAGCACTCCCACCAGCCGAAGCAACCGAGCCCGTTAGGCGAGTAGGCTCGAAAATGTCGCTGCTGCGGGGGTCACGACACCCTGAAACTATTGCGGAAAGCTCCGGAGAAGACTCTGACAGCACGACTGCAGATGCGTTGGGTAGTGACAGCTCGGAAGAAGAGGATGATCCTCTCCGCAACCTGGTGCATGAAATCGTTCAGCAGGCGTCCCAAAACAAAACGGCGGCTGTGAGACTGCACGAGGCGTTGGCGGGGTGTGTGTGGCTGTGCATGTTTGAAAAGGCCAACATCCCCCTGCTGCTGGAAGAATCTGGAGTCACCATTCTGATTGACACGTGCCAGGAACCCAGACCCAAGATTCAAAACGTTCAGGTGCGCCCTGTCTCCAACGTTGTGCTTGTGCGTGCCACGTAGCGCCTCCATTAACTTTGCTCCGACATACTGACACAGCGCATATGCATGTCAATTCTGTGGTCACTCACGACCCAAGGAGCCGTCCGCAAGATCCTTGTTGACTCAAACTTCACAGAATCCCTTGTGCTGATCGCGCATTCGGCACTCATGCGGCACGCTACTCGCGTGTTTGCAGCGAGCTTCATGCTTGTACGATGTGTGGATCGAATCGTTGGAGTGCCGTGGTGTCGTGCGTGACACTCGACATGTTGTGTGTGTGTATGCGAAGGACCTGTTGCGAGACGCCAAGAGCCGAAAGCGCCTGCGGGATGGCGTGGCAGATCATTTCCACGAAGCCATGCTCGTCAAGTTTTTGTACAGCCATGACGAGGAAATGCAAGAGTGCGGCCGTTTGATGGGCAGGCGGCAGATACAGTTGCACCAGTCAACTCACCGGTGTGTTTGTGAGCAGGTATGGGGCGCGGGTGCTGGCACAGTCATGCAAAAAGACATCGCAGAAGAAAATTGTTGCCAAGCTCGAAGGGAGCGCTGCTCTGGCAAAGCTGCTCTTGCACCCAACGAACGACAATCTTGTGACAGCGGCTCTCCACGCTCTGCTCAATCTCTCCACCGAGCCAACGAACCAGGAGCAAATTGGGCGGTACGTGCAACGGCACTGATGCTGCAGACGTACGTCTCACACTGATGGTCGTTCTTCAGACTTGCTGTCCATACGCTTGCGCGGTTTGCGCAGAACAACGGCCGGCCTGGCCGCCAAGACTTTGCTGCTCGTATCATTCGAAACATTGGCAAGCATGCTAAGAATCGAACTCCGATGTACAAGCAAGAGTTGCTGTTGAACACTCGGGCCTGGCGAAGTGACCTAGAATGGCAGCGCTCGCACATGCACAAGAAATCTGTCGTTCCGGAGCGGTACTCTGCAGGTACTCATTCGTCTGTTGGACGTTTCTCACGAGCCGCAGCTCACAGTTCGAATGTGCATCCCAGACAACCCTGTCGGAGGGACCTATGCTGGCACCCCAGCCGTGTTTCTCACGTCAGGCGACCCCGCACCTGAGCCGCTTCCGATTCACGAAAAGTACAAGAACTGGTGTGCTGCCATCAACACCCCTGGGTACGACCCACTGGTCGAACCTCCCTCACAGGTTCACGCTCACGCATCTGACACCACGTCGAGGTCCAAGCGCCGACACCCTGTGTCTGCATCTCTCCGTGGCATGCCATCGAAGAGCCGCGGCATGTCCGCATCCACCACCGACATGCGTCGTTCGGCAGCGCGAGGTGTTCCAACCAGTCCCGTCGCGATTGGGCGGCAACGTACACGCAAACGTCGGCCGGGTACGGCACCTGCCAAGAGGCGAGGCCAACGCAGCCGGCTCCACAGCAGCACCTCCAGCACGCGAGTATCGGCCGCCGCCGCAAAGAGGATGGAAGCGTGGCGTGGACCAGCCACGGTTGATGACCGTGTGAAGCCGCTCGAGCTGCGTCAGCGCATGTGCGGGCGACTGTGGGGGCCATCAACACTTCGGCCCAGTGAGCAAGCACGCCTCCATCGAAAGGCAGCGCCTTCGCCGCTGCGACGAAAGAAGTATCTCGGGTAGGACCGCATACCGTCGTTGTCGTCGTGTTGTGTGTACGGTTCCAGGTGACCAAACTGTGGATTTGATTGATGGGCACGGTTTCATTGAGTAGGTTGGCTATGAAACTCCATTCCAGTGCCACCAACGCAGATGCGTACAAAGACAAGTTCAAGGGCATTGGTGAGGAAGTAAGCCAGGATGTTGTGGCCATTGCCCAAGGCCAAAAGGACAAGGCAACCGTGGTACACTTGACAGAGACGGACTCGGAGATGTGGAATCCCGAGATTGTGTCCTATCAACAACCACAAGGCACGCCATACCACCAAGACACAACAGTGGTGCTTCGTCCGCGAACGGCACGTCACAACATCACGTTCCGGGACACTTCGTTTCGATTGAGCAAGCGGCTTGGAAAGAAGCACAAGCACTTTGACTCGCGCCGGGACGCACCAACACGGCAAGACTTTGACCAAGTGAGTGGCCTTGTGTTGTTCATGGTTCGTGGAATCGGAAGGTAACACTGTGGGGGGTGGGCAGGATGAAGTCGTTGTTCCATCTTTGTTCGTGAACGCCCCTATCATGGGAGCGACTGTCCGCATGTCGCGCTTTGAACACGTCGAAGGGTGTCGCGTATGTGAGGGCCTGTACAAGCACTACACATACCCAAACGGCAAGACGGTACACTTCTACCACGATGAGTCACTGCACGAGCTCCTGGTTGACACCTCGATGCAACTCCCGGACCCACCCACAACCTTGGAGTCCATCTTCCAGCTAGGATACCCTGCGGTTGAGGTACTGGGCGTGCCTCGTGCAGAGGACATCCCGTCCACTGTTCTCCCACCCGTGTCCAAAGCGGCGGTTCCGGACTCTCACACCTTACCAGTTGCGTCTCACAACTGCAGTGGGGAGGGATGCGGTCTTCTGGGTGTTCTTCCGGACGACAATTTGATCCAGGTACGCCGCGTCTGCTGCAGGTGCCAATTGATGTGTCCTTGCTTCACTCCAGTCACTTTACTGCGGTCAACAGTTTGATCTGGTCACTCGTCCGAAAAAGAAGGTGGTTGTTGTGGACGAAAACACAGCACCTCCCGCCAAAAAGTGGACGCTTGCCGGCTCTGTGTTCAAGCCTCGCAAGAAAGAGGCCGCCTCTCGCGACTTCTATGACAGGTAAGCGACGCATTAGCCTGAAGTCACCCACTGCCTGATGCCTATTCGTGCCCATCTGAAATTCGTGCCCATCTGACCTCTTTTCTTTCACACAGTGAGCGTGTGGTGCGTCGAGCGTTTGAAATCGACTGGGGGAGGGTGGTGGAAAAGGGGCGCTTCAAGCGATTGATTTTGAAGGCTGCAAAGGGAGACGAAGAAGAGCTGGGTCAAGTGATGCTGGTGGTGAAGAAGTACTATTCTCTGCTTTCTGACGCCTTCGAGTACTACGGTTCGTGCGAGTGGTGGCACCCTCAGCAACACGTGCCACGCTGTTTCTTGGCACTCGCTCGTCCTTGACACTGTGCCACGTTTGTTTGCACAGCTGCTCGCGGCACAGGCGCCTCCTTCTCGATGTCGCTGCTGTCCTACCTGGAATTTGTGGAGGACTGCAACATTGAGGATGACCGGTCCAAGTTCTGTCGCCGTCAAGACGCGGAGATCGTGTTCACTGTCACAAACCTTGAAGAAGACCCCTCCAGTGCTGCAGGCGAGGCAAACGCGGACAGGGCGTTGTGTCGGTTTGAGCTGCTGGAAGCGGTGGTTCGGTTGGCTATCAGCAAGTACCTCAAGGTGGGTTGTGGTCAGTGTCGCCTCTGTCGCGCAGGGCAGCATCTAACCGGGAGTGCTTCGTCGTGCGTGTGTGGTTGCGATGCTCAAAAACAAAAGGGCGGTCACACAACCGACGTTTCAGACAGTGTGGCGATGCTGTGCGAGCAAAACATCCGACCGTACCTGGAACCCATGCAAGACCAGTTTGACAGCGACGTGTTCCGCAAGAACCGCCTGTACTCGTGCGTACACGCCCCCGTTGTCCACCCGTGGTCTTTGCACCTCTCACCAGCTTCTGATGTGCCGATATGTGACAGTGAGGACGTAAACCGAGCGTTCTTGCCTCACATGCCCATTCTTCGAGCGCTTCACAAGAAATATTGCAAGTTCAAGTCGAAAGTACAGCAGCTGAAAACAGCCAGGATGAGCTTGTCTGAGTGGATCAAGATGCTGTCCGACGCCAACATGTTCAACGATGTCCGTATTGCGTGACCGTGGCGTTTCTTACTGTCACTGAACCCGAGCTTCTTTGCAACAGGACTTCACACGCCACGAAGCCAAACTGGCGTTCGTGTACAGTAAGATGAATGTGATTGACGAGTTGAAGCACTACGGCGCGTGGACAACACTCACAGTTACCGACATGCTTGAAGCGCTTGCCCGCGTGTCTGAAATGGTTTCCATGCCAACTGCAGAGGACTTGGCTTCCCAACAAACGGACAATGCGTACGTGTACTTCAAGAAGATTGACAGCGATGGAACAGGTAAGCGCTGCGTTGTTTGCCCTGCTTCATGGTGACATGGCGTAACGCAGTACATGTGTGATGTAGAGCACCGTCGTCGCCCTTCGTCAGAGTTTGGCGCTCCCAAAACAAGACCATTGGCAGAGAAGATTACACGGTTCCTTGAACTTTTCTTCGGGTCACTGGACAGGACAGGGGATGGCAAGTTGACGATTGAAGATCTGAGGTCGTGGCTCAAGTGACAGTGACAGTGATGAGTGCTCCCCGTGGCAAGATAGATAGCTTGTTTACATTTACAACGTTTGCTTTGCCTACCACTACGAATGCTTCCCGTGCACGATGTCATGGCTACCACATCGCATGTTGCACCTGCCCTTGTCCAAGTGGTTGCGAGAAAACAGGGACTGTCGAGCATGGGATCGTCCGGCTCTGGAGCGGCTGCGGTTCCTGAGTTTGAGCTTGGGGTGTGCATGCATCGAACCGCGGAGACTGAGGCCCATGCGGTCCACCCGCATCTTTTCTTCGCTCATGCCGACCTGGCGGAAGAGGGGACCAAGGGTTCGGCACAAGTCAGCGCACGACCACTTGACAGCTTGCGCGAACAAGTGAGAACCCCCCACACATAACGTACAAACTCGAAATCAGGTCCTACAATCAGACTGTCTTCTGCTGACTTTTTCACCTTCTTCTTTTCGTCCTCCTTGGACACCGTCGTGGTGCTGGTGCTGGCTGCGGGCTTGCGTGGTGTCGCTTCGGTGTTTGCAAACCGACGCACGCGGAGTGCGGCGGCAGCAGGAGCCAGGCTCGGTGCCACGCGAATGGAGACCTCATGGTGGTAGTTTGCAAACTTGAGGTGGTCTTCCCGTCGCTCCGCAGACTCGCGACCGCCGAGAACGTCACCCGACGTGATGGCGACGTAAATGGTGTGTGAGGACGAGCCGGCACTAGATCTGGAAGCATAAGAGACGGGACGCACACACAAGCACGACAGAAAGGTACACGGAAGCATGTGGAGGTGAGGTACGGGCACAGCAGTGCACAACAGCATGTTCAACTGGGACGCACCCTCGCGAAAGCACGATATGGCGACTGCTGTCGTCATTCTCTTCACGCGGCATCCCAGTCACCATGTCAAGATCACCAGCCCTTCGATTGCCAATCACAACACCCCACAAGTAGCTGCTTGTTCATCAGGTCGCAGAAAGTGACAACAGGAGTGAGTCAAAGTCATGCCCCGGACACACTTCAGCAGGAAGAAGGGGCGAAAAATACAGCAACACGGGGACACCTACTTTGATGGTTCTGGTGCAAACGGGCCGACGCCAGCCATCACCGAAACGCAGCCGCGATCCAGATACGTTCCTGAACCAGCGGCGCCGGAATTTCCACCTGCCTCTTGTCCACCAAACGCAGCGCCCCCTGCGCCGACTTCGATTGGAACAGACAAGCCGCGGTAGCTGACATCGATGCGCAGTTGGGTGTCCTGAGAGAGAGCACAGCACACGCACACACGTGATGTGATGATGGAACACACACACGGTGACCACACATGCAACACCAACACTGGGAGCCCCACCCCTTCCCTCAACGCACCGCCTGATCAGGAGCGGTGATGGTGAAAAAGCATGAAGATCTGTGTCGCGCGCGAAGGGACTCATCCAGCCACTCGCCAACATTATCCGAGTCCGCCTTGTTGCAGTCGATGCGCAGCGCACGCCGCTGAGTGTCTCCGCCCGGCGAACTCGTCAAGCGGCGCGACCCGGACCCGGAACGTCGAAGCATGGGCGGTACGCTCCCCAACGATCGACGCATCATGGCACTGGGGTTGAGCAGCGACGGCGGCGCGCCACCTGCGGACGCATCACCACCACGGCTGGACGGGGTGCCGGGTGGATCGTCGATGTAGAAGCCGTGTCGCAGAACGTTGACCCAGGTTTGGGCGTCTTGCTTGTCCCGGAACAAGAACGACGCACCACCGCCACCCAGCATGCCAGAGGCGGCGGACACCACACGCAAACCCTTCATCCAGGGCTGCTTCTTCTTCTTGCGAGACTTTCGACTTGCACTGCTCAAGCGATCCGCCATGTCTTGTGCTGGTTTTGGCGCGGGTGGTTTGATGGGCACATTGTGCAGCTTGGCCAGTGACAAAAAGCCTTGCACCACCGCACGGCTGCGCGCGACCAGAGTGCATCAAGCCATGCAAGCGTACGTAAACCCTCAACATATCATGTGGCAACCACGCGACATCGGAAGGGATGTGACGTACCGTGTGCTGGATTGAAGGCGATCAAACTGACGCATGAGTGTGTCAAACCGGGTTGCGACCGCAATGACCTTCGATCGGTCGTTGTGGGTCTCAAGATTAAGAGTCCAGGCAGCACCGTACAACACACCCTCTCGTTTCACAATTGGCTCCATGTGCCCCGCAGCCACCTTCTTGAGGCGCTGCAACACTTGGTCATGCACGCGGGTGCCCGCTCCCTCGGTCATGGGGAAGTGGGAAACCAGGTCCGGGTCCAGCCGCAGGGGGTACCGAATGTGTTTCGGCTCCACGCGGAACAAGTCCGCGATGGCCGCAAGCGTGGCAAACTTGGGGTTCATCACGTGGTGCGACGCGGGGACTGCAGCGGTGGTGTGTCGCCCCAACAGCGCCGGCGACACTGAACTGTTGGCGGACGAACGCCGGTGCCCACCCGGACTGCGAGACGACGTGCGTCGTCCACTCGGGCTCCGGACTTTGTCCTCGACGGCCTTGACCATCGCCGCCTCCGCGCCGACCTCACCGGCTGTGTGCTGCGCCGCCAAGTCCATCATGTTGCCGACGAACTCGGATTCTTTGAGCGACATGCCGAGGCCGAGGCTGTCATCTTCGCACGCCACGTCAGCAGCCCGGGTGGCGCGAAGCTGGAGGTGTGATCGAACGCACTTCCACATGCGGAACCCAAATGCAAGTCCGGTAAAGGGCACAGCACGGTGATCCCTGCAGAGCAAGAGTCGCAAACCCCAACCACAACCACGACCACGGCCACGGCCACGACCACAGCCAAAACAATGTGTGTCACATCACAGCAACGGAGTACGGACGCAGCACCACCCGGCTGGGGAAGCACCAAGGAGGTGCACAGCCACACGAGGTACACACCCAGTCGTTTCCGCTCACATCAACACCTTGGACGTACCATGTCGATGTCCCAATGTAGTGTCGCAATCGCACCATGCGCTTCGGAGGTGGCACGTCTGACGACGCCTCTAAGCATCCATCAAAGTAGAGGCGGCATTGCCCCAATGTCGTGCCAACCACAGCCAAGTGCACCCACCGGTCTTGAGCCAGCGGCGACCGCGAGGTAAGCGACACCCACTCCCCTTGACGCCGCACCGCCCACGTCACTTTGCCAGAGCGACCTTCAAGCCGAAGGCTGCAGCAACCGTCCTTGCCTTCTTCACCCACTGTGAATGGTCCACGAGGTGACCGCACGCGGCGTTTCTTCTTCTGCTGCACCACCAGACAGACAGGATGAGCGTCCGTGCATAAACTACCACCCGTCCCCGCCACCTTCCCCACAATCACAACAACCACACAGTCAGGAACCACCACACCCTACCTCTGCCTTGTTGCCACCCCCTCCAGCAGACAACATGGACGCTTGGGAGTCTCGCCGACCACTGGCGCTCCCCGCACCACTCGCACCCTCCACGCTCCCCGTACCGTCCTGCCCCACCCCTGCGGGTGTACCTGGCGGCAGTGTCCCATCCACACTACCACCACCACCACCACCACCACCACCACCACCACCACTGCCACCACTGCCGCCGCCGCCGCCGGCACCAATTCCGCCTTCTCCAAGCTGAGACGGCGTGTCGGCACCCGGAGTGGCCTCCGATGACGCAGGGTTGGAGTCAGTAGCCACCACAAGTCGGGCTGGATCGCCGTCGGGCCCTGCCCAATCCGCCATGTTGATGCTGCTGGGGTCCAACCCGCCGCCGGGTCGCAGTTGGTACTGAGGGAGGCGCTCGCTGCCGAACTCTAGTATGCGGCTTTCGCGGGCGTTAACGGCCTTGCAGTTGACCCACAGTTCGAGGGTGAAGTCGGTGCCACCAAACTGAAGCGTGCGTCGCCCGCGTAAAGCAGCAAGTAAGAACGGACAACCAACCAACAAACAGCAAAGTAGCAAGTAAGAACAGACAACCAACCAACCAACAGCAACCCAACCAACCAACAGCAACCAAACAAGAAACCAGGAACACAAACAAACCCACGTCGAACGCACCAGCATGGGTGGTAACCTGATGTGTGCGCCATTTCCGTGGGGGAACTCCACCACCGGGTGCACCCCAAACGCCGACGACAGCGACGCGCTTGCTTGACGAGACACAATGGCAACTGGGCCAGCACGTGGCTTGTGAGTATCGTACGGGTCGAACGTGGAGCGAGTGCCCGCAACATCCTTGCGAAACGGCACCACCACACGATTGGTGCGGTGCTCGTCGAGGTAAGTGCGCGGTGGGCAAGGCAGTGAGGGCACGGTGACGCCCTCCTTCACATCACCAGAGCCGGCAGCCACCTTGGTGCCCTTTCCATGCCGGTCCTCAAAGCCAAGCGACTCCACCGGCGCGATGGGACGCCGTTGTTCCGCAGCGGCGATGAGCTCCGGCGGTTTGGCCTTCATCAAGGATCGGGGGGTGTTGCGGCGAGGTACAATGCT
>Ga0213833_1001787_pt1 | contig 14751 bp, 16 predicted proteins | sample SWATP21_FD_160575 | JGI IMG/M metagenome (GOLD analysis project Ga0213833, IMG submission 160575) | Coastal seawater microbial communities from Marineland, Florida, United States - SWA TP2 #1 | ecosystem: Environmental > Aquatic > Marine > Coastal | place: USA: Florida | collected 2016-08-14
CCCTGCTGAGGAGGCTGCCCCTGCTGAGGAGGCTGCCCCTGCTGAGGAGGCTGCCCCTGCTGAGGAGGCTGCTCCTGCTGAGGAGGCTGCTCCTGCTGAGGAGGCTGCTCCTGCTGAGGAGGCTGCCCCTGCTGAAGAGGCTGCTCCTGCGGAGGAGGCTGCTCCTGCCGACGCGGAGGCTGCAGAATGAGCATGTGCAGTGTAGATGTGCTGTACAGAGAATACATATTTTGTTCTTTGAGTTATTACCCAACATGTGTTCCGCCCCCACTGCGGGGGACACCTGCACCGGCACTTGTACCTGCACCCGCGCCGGCACCAGCACCAGCACCAGCGCCAAACCCAACACGAGGGTGAACCGTTCCAGCGGGAAGCGTTGGCCCGTCACCAACGTGCTGCGTGTGCTGGATGTCAGGTCTCTTCAAGGCCGGGATACGAGGCGGGGGTCCACTCGCGATGTTCCACATGCACACGGTTGCGTCCCACGAACCACTGTACAACGTCCCCTTCTCAAACAGGCTCCAGTCTAAGCCCACCACGAATTCGGAGTGGTGCTGTGCGCGCTGCAGCAACGCATTCTCGCGGGTCCAGTTCCACACACACACCGTCGTGTCGCTGTCATGGGCATCGGCGCAACAGTGAGCATCGCACGAGTTTTGTGCATCCGACCCCAAGCACGTACTACGACGCCGAAGCAAGCACATCCGGTTCGTACGGTGAGAATCGAATTTGCCGCACAGCGTATCTGTGTCCAGCCAGCGTCGCCACAGGCGCGCGTTGCTTGCGAAGATCCTGCGCCCGCAGCAACAACATTTACAACCAGCGTTAAACACAGCCGTGCATGGTGACAAGGCATTGAAAGGGCATCATACCCAAATGCGAACCAACTTATCCACCGATCCTGTGGCCATCATGTACTCGTTATACTTGGACCAGTCCACAGTCATTATATCGTCAGCGTGGGCGTGGGGCACAGACACAACTGCTTTACCGGGAGCTGCGCAAGACCACACATGTGAGAAGCTCAGTCTTGAGAAATCCACCAAGCAACGCGAGCCACACCTACCCTTCGTGTCAAACACACGCAGCATACGATCGCCAGCAACAGTGCACAGCACCGTGGCTGAGCGCGGGTTCCACTTGGCGTCGTAGACGCTTTGGCCATGGGACGCCAATGTTAGTTGGGAGGCAGGATGTCCAATGCGATACACCTACAACACATTGCATTGTATCCCCCATTAGCAGCGCAAACCACCGGCGGCATGCTCGGCTGCGTACCTTAGCTGTATTGTCCCAGCTGCCCGATACAAACAGGGACTTGTCCACACAGTTCCAGTCAACTGATACAGCCTGCGCAACGCTCTCATCAGCACCGCGACCTACACGCGAGCACAACGAGGAAAAGGTACCTCTTCCTTGTGTTCGCGAAATATGGCGATGGGGAACCCATCTGCTGCTGTGATGTCCCACACCTGAACTTGCAGAAAAGGTGAGACCAACAGCACAGCTGGAGCTTGCAGACACGACAAGTACCCGAATTGTGGCATCATTGTGGGCAGTCACAAGCTGCGAACCAGCACCAGTGAGATACATGTCAACCACATCGAAACGGAGGCTACGAACTTGATTCGGGTTGCACTCACTCCACGCGACATCCGTGCAGCCTTCTTGTGTGTAGAAGTGCCGAGCCTATTCACACCACCGGTTAACGCTTCGTGCCACAAGGATGGGACTTCACGCACCACAGCCAGCCTCACCAGTCGAAATCCAGCGGGTGTTCGATCTAGAATGCATATCTTTCCGTTCCCCACAAGGCCGTAGTACTGACAGCAAGCCAAGACGACGCGCGAAGCAGAAAACGGGCTCCCTTGCACCTGGTAGTAAACGAGATAAGACCACCTAGTCACGCCACAACAAATTCCAGCCACGCTCTCACCCCAAAAACGCTATACTCCGTCCGAAACACAACCATTGCGCCAATGTTCGTCCCTCATCAAGGCCGGTGCCAGCGCTGTGCGACGGCGCACAATCTTGTGCATAGTTTGGTGATAGTAAGATACCACGATGACACCTCAAAGTTCTTGAATTCAAGCATCAAAACAGAAAAGATTGGACCGCCAGGTGGCTGCTGACACCGTCATGTGCTGCTTCGCAACACCGATCTGGGACACTGTGGCCACTGCAGACCGTGTCAGACCTGGACCGAGGCGCTTGTCTTGGTCTCGTATTGCAGGTTTGTAGACATCAGGGTGCGTGTGCATGTGGCTTGAAAGCATTACAACGGCGCTTGCTGCGCAGGACTGAATTGCCTTCCCTGGTCAAGAGCTTCTCCATGGACACAGAGGCGTCTCCAGCCTCCACACAGGCTGGTGGGGCTGCGCGCTCCCCAGCATCAGCGGCCAAGCATCAAATGAAGCGACACCGCCGACGCACAGCGCCGACATCCACTACACGACCATCTGAGCATCTGAACCTCAAGCCGGGCGGTATCCAGCTCAAGTGTGCGTGGGCACCGGGAGGACAAGCAAGGCGCAGCAATCCGGCTGGGCACGAGCTGTTGTAACACTTGGGTTTCCTTCTTTGCAGATATTTCGACGCCGCCTCACAGCTTTGAGGCCACGTTGACGATCTCGAATCCTTCCGAGCACCAAATCATGTTCAAAGTCCGCACCACCCATCCGAAGCGCTACCTTGTGAAGCCTCGTCGCGGCGTCATTTACGTTAATTCTGTTGTCAATGTTCGAAGTACGTTGATGCATGTACGACACGAGTTCTGCCACGCTCACGGTTGTTGCAGTCCTCGTCAGCGAAGCAGAAGCGGAAGTGCTGTACAAAGCACTGCGGTCGGGCAAGACCATGCCTGAGTACGAGCGCTGTACCTGCTCCCGCGTTGCGCCTCTTCTCACATACAGGACGTGGCTGCAGGAATAAGTTCAGAGTCGAGAGCGTTGTGGTTCCCACAGACGTGTTGGAACGGCTCACGAAGGCGAGCGGACAGGAGCAAGCTGAGATCAGCACCACGTTTGTGCGTGGATATTCTATGGTTCTGAAATGGGTGTAGCTCTGTTTGATTTTGTTTTTCTGTTTGATCCTGGGGCGTTAATACAGTGGAAAGACGCCCAAGCTACGGGAGCGATTGCGTGTGACACACTTCCTGTTGTCATGCCCAGTCTGCAGGCGACGAACGTTGAGGTTTGTCATGTTCCCTTGAGTGTTGCCAGCTTCGTTTCAGGTGTCTGATGACAGTGTGCTTCTCCTGCAGAGCGCACCGTCTCGTGACAACGAGCAGCCCGCATTTGCCCCGGCGCCAGCTCCTGTAGTTCCCCCAGTGCCCGCAACCACCACGGCCACAGCCCAGCCCAGTGCTGCGAACCCCTTGGGCGGACCTGCCCGTGTGGTCAAGTTTCCACCGGTTTGTAGCGTGCTGAGGGCTGGCGCGCAGCGGACATTGTGTCACACGCTGTACGTGCCACAGGCAAGCGCTTCGACTTCTGCTGCCCCAGAAACAAACAACAATGCACCAGCGCCCCTGACACCTGAAGCTATGGAAGAGCTCCGTGCCCACTACAACGATGTACGACGGCGTTGAGTGTGCACCGACTACTCTCGTTCCTGTAACAAGTGGCTGTTCTTTTGTTGCGTTGCAGCTTCTCCGATTCATTGTCACGGAGTCAGCCCGACACGACCAAGAGCTCACACAAAGAACGATGGAGCTCGAAGCTGCCAACAAGCGCATTGAGGACGCGCAGGCACGCATCAAAGAGCTGGAAGACGCAAGCGGTGGCTTGCGCCGAAGGAATGTTGGCGGCGCCAGTGAGAGCAAGAGCGAAGACAACACAGCTGGTGGCGAGTCTTCTGAAGTGAAGATCGTCAAGGTTGGGTTCCCATTGTGGCAGGTGGTCTTGTTGGCAGTCATTATGTTTGTTCTGGGGACGCTGTGGGTTTCGTCGTCATAGAATAGTCTGCGTAGTGGGTGATGCAAAACCCAAGTCAAAAATACTTCCAAAGAGACGTTCCGAGTCTGTCACGCCACTTGGCCCGTTTCGAACACCCCCAGTACAAGATTCGTTCCGACTTGACAAGCGGCCAGATTCGCGTCGTTGTGAGTCGCCCACACGATGGTAGTGCCCACAACAGCTTGAAACTGAGTGCTTTGGTGCTTCGGAGTGCATCAACGCGGACTCAACATGAGCCGGGGCTCCCCGCGTGTTGTAAAAGTGGCTGACGTGTGGGCATCTCTTCTTGTTCGCCTTGTTCCACTCCGCCAGGTGCGCACGTGGTCTTGACCGGCTAGGAGTGTGACAGCGAGCGATTATTGGTTGCACGATATTGCTTCCGTTGTTTTTTGCACTCGCTGACTTTGCGTGGTGGCGGCTCGTGACACGCCAGACATCCCGCTTGGCAGCACAACGAACGTCAGTGCTCATCGCTGACACGGTTTTCCTGGATAAAAGCGGGTACGCAGTACATCGCGAGCTAGTTCCCAATCCAATGATCACAGACCACACCTCACATAGAGCTTTTGCCCTGCTCAGGAAACCAGCAGTGTGGTACTATTCAGACCCCCGCAAGGGCCTTTGCAGAGCACCCTCCGCAGTACGCGTGGTGATTGTTGTGTTGCTTGCCTCACACCAGCTGACAAGCGGCCCCTTTCCGCAGTCCGTGACGGATGCAGACGTTCTATCCAAGTTCGAACAGCAGTGGAGGTCGACAGCACACTCCCATCCTGCGCCGAACGCAGCGCCGTCTTTCGTGGGACGCGTCAAGTATCGCGCAGGTGTCGCGCCGCTGGAAGCACTCAAGGTGAAGGCCACCATTGCTGTTGTCGCAATTTACACCTTGAGTCGTTTTGCTGATTATTTGTGGTGGTGTGGTGGCGAACAGGCGTCATGGACCACACCGAGTTCCGTCGCTCCAGATAGTTCCTTCACCATGGCCGGGGCGACACCGTTTGTAGTGCAAGCAGTCCACGCGCCGAAAGACGACACACGGTTCCTGGTGCTGCTCACATCCACAGCCCCTCCGTCAGTGGCGCAAAAGATGTCTTCAACACGCAAATCACAAGAAACCCGAGGGGGGAGACCCACTCACAAGCCCCAGCGCAAGCAAACTCGCGCACGTCCGCATCCACGCAAACCGAGAGCGTCAAGTAGCGCGGTCGCTTCTTCCCAGCCTGCCCAAGCGAAGAACCAGCAGACCGAACCCGTCAAGCAAATCAAAGCACAACTGCGCAAACGACTGGACGCGTGTCAGACGCAGGCGTGGGTGTGTCGAGCGGCAGCTTGCTCTTTTGCAGCACGCTATGGGCGCCTGCGCCAAGGAGACTCCGGTGGGGCTACAGGGGATGAGAGGACCAACGTTTCCCAGGACGGGACAGTCGGGTGCGGTTCAAGCTACCTGCAGGCCGCGGCAGAGGGACTAAAAGGCTGCAGTGACGTTGACCCTGAACTTGCTTGGGAGCTTCGCAACATCGCGGTTCACATTGCTACCCAAGTCAATCGACACACAGGTTCTCGTCTCACCGGTACGAATGCGCAGGAAAAAACATGCTGGTGGCGTTTCGGTACTCACGTAAGGAACGATCTGCTGCGCAGGTTTGGGCTGTGAGTTCGTTGTGAACCAAACGTCAACAAGCAGTGCTGCCACGTTGATTGGCTTCAGTGGTGTCCAATGGGCTGGAATGACGCCAAGTTGGGACACCTGTCGCGCAGTAGACGCAGATGCGTTGCTGCTTCACTTGCTGGCTCGTTCATCCGGCTTTACGGTCTCCGCAACGCCTCCATCCGTGTGTTCGGTGGCTGCTGAACCGAACACTTCCGGTCGTCACGCTTCATTGAAGCCACAGCGCTCGTTTCGTGGCCGGCGTCGGTTGGCTGGGGTGCCGAAGGGAGCCACACCAACTCCGTTTGAGCTCCCGCCGGCTGCCTCAACCGACCCCGATGAGGCAGCATCAGGCTGGGAGCATGTTCCCGAACCACCCACGCCAAGACCCAGCGGGCAGATTGACACATGCAGCCTGCCATCGCATGGGTCTGATCCAGTTGAACCCCATGGTGACAGCATGGCGGCATCCCCACTCACGTCGTCCGTGTCGCCACTTCCACGGCACAACCGAGGGCTCAGCAGGTCGACAGTGCTGGAGGTGTCCACCGAATCCAGTGCCCGCGCCCCGAGCCATATCTCTACGCCTTCGCCCTTGACTGCTTCCAGGTCGCCGACCATGCCACCACCCGAGCATAATCTTGTCGGAAACGAGCAAGTGCAAAGCGGTGAAGCACTGGGTGCTTCACCGCCTGCGAACATTGAGGCCGTGCTACAGCAACTTGAGCGACATGTGGCTGGCGAGGATGTCGAACTGCGGTTTGCAGAGGGAGAAGATGATGTTGCGCCCTTGGTGTTGGCTGCGAGCCTTGCTGGGGTGGATTTGGATGACGCCGACGAACTACCCTCGTTAGAAAGCCTCATGGCTCGTGCGCGTGCGCGGGGTGTCTTGGAGAGGAAGCGCAGGCAGCAGAAGGCTGGTGACGTTCGGCGTGTTGTGACGGTGCGGGCCATGCCGAAGCTACGACTAGGGACACGGCCAGAGACCGACGCCGCTGGAACAAAGCCCGTTGCACGCACCAAACCTGGCGAGGCACTCATCCCGAAGCCTGTGTACCTTCCAGAAGCAGCCCGCAAAAAGCAACCGCTGTCTCCCCCGCGCGCGCCGCCCGCCAAACCAACCGTGTCGACGCCCGTTGTCCACAGGAAGAAGAGACGGCGGGCGCGGCCTGCTTCTGCTTCTCCTCTCGGCCGGCGGTCGCCCCTCCGCAGCATCCCCTTGAGCGATGGCCGTGGTGGCAACACCAGTTCATCACACCAGCGGAGCCAACCGAGGCGTCCTCAAACGGCGCGGCGGTGGCGACATCAGGGCGGATCGGGACGACCTCCCAGTGCCCGTCGCCAACATGAGCCGCAACGCACTCCCTCTGCAACCCCGCCCTCGCCCACTGGCACACGCAGCCCACTCTCCCATGCCAGGCAGCGCTCGTCGCCACTGGGGAGGCGGACGGACCTGGCTCCTCCTTCCGCGCCCTCCTCTCGACCACAGAGGCAACAGGCAGCCCCACCAAGCAGCAGGGGTCGCCGAGTGGCTGCGGCGCGTCGGTTTCACACGAAGGGGTGCTACGAGCGGAGCAAAGCCCATCCCCAGGCACAGGCTGCGCGCCCTACCGGTGCCCAACCCCGGTCACCTTCGTCCCGTCGAACCAACGCCTCCGTGATGGCAGCGGGGGCTCGTCCGCCACCAACCTTGACTATGGCACCGGCGAGCGGCGGTGCAGATGGGCAACAGGCCAGACGCATGGCAGACCTGGAGGCGCAGTTGCAGGTGCTGAAAGAGGCGCTCCGACATCAATCTCAAGAACGTGTGTCGGCAGAAGCGAAACTGGGACAACTGTCTGTGCGTGTAGCAGGGTTGGAAGCAAGCAAGTACGTATGCACGTGTTGTGCTTTGTCGTTCTCTCTCTGAGAATGGTGGTGGCGTATGTTGACGGTGCAACGGCAGGCAACACACACAGCGTGCGCTGTCCAAGTCCATTGCCGCACATAAGAAGGAATCTGACGCGTTCCGAGAGGAAGTTAAGGTGATTTGACGTGCATCTTCGAATTGTGGGAGGACTGTTGTCATCATTCATTGAAACGTGGCGTGGTTCTTGCTGCAGGGGTTGAAGTCCACGGTGGCCGCACTGCGCCAGGAGCTGAATGTTGCCATCACCGCACGAGACACGCACGAAGTTGCGGCAAAAGCAGCACAAGATGCACTACAAGCGGAACGAAAGGTGGCGCTGTCATTGCTCACGGACATGAGGTCACGGGTAAACTCGGCCGAGTTGGTGTCCTCGACGCTTCAGCATCGTGTGAGCAACCCATGATGATCAGATCTGTATCTTGAAACAATACGCTGTACGACACGACTTTATTTCTAACTCTTGCCACCCCAACTTGTGTGATGACATGGCAGCAGCTACTTGGTTGTGGCGGGCTTCGGTGCCGTAACACCTTCTTTCAGAATGGTGAGAAGGCGAACCATGCGAGCAGCCACTGCACAGTGCTCCTTGCGCCCGTCTCGGTTGTGGTTGTGGTGGTTGCCAGCCCCAGCTGCAAACAAGACAAGCAACCGGCACATGGAGGTCGAACGTAAGGCGACGCCGGGCACGCGCTCGTCCACCATGTTCCGCACCACGTACCACCCACAGCAAACGGGAGCATGCCAACGTCCAAACAAGCCTGCAAACGCAACGCGCGATACAGGTTGTCTTGAACAGTCGTGTTCCGCCGGTACAAGGGCGCCCCACCCTTGAACACCTCCTTGCACCCTGAACAGGAACCAAACCAACCCACACCCAGCCAAACACTACTGTCACGGCCGCGAACACACCACCAAACATCGCATGTACACTCCAAGCGCGTACCTGTGCAGACGTGGTGGCGAGCACTGTAGTAGCGCCCCTTCTTGCCACTGTGGGACTGGTTCCGCACACGTTGCTCCACGGCAGCATACTGCCGTGGGAACAAATGTGTGGATGTGGCATGCAGGAAAAAGTGACGAGGGTCGCGCACACCACCACACACGTAGTTCTGAGGACGGCCATTTCTCCGCCGGCGGCGCGGTTTTGGCGGTTGGTCTGGTCTGGCCGCCCGTCGAGATGATGGCGCGCTGGTCGTCGGCAGGACGGCACGGCTGGAGCGAGATATAATAGTGGACATGCGCACGTCAGAGTGCCCTGTGCGACGAAACACGGCACTGCCCACGAGGCAGCCGGTTCTTGTGAACTGAACCTCGTCGCGGCTGCCGGCAAAGGGGTCTGCTTTGTCGCGCGCTGACAGGGGGATGGCGCCGTCCGGGTAGCTCCCGACGCTTGCCGCCTCCTCAATTTGCTTCAAGATGGTCATGGGCTTCTTGCTGTTGGACGCGCCGCGGGCATCCGAAGGTCCCTGCCGTTTACGCTTGGTTGGCCGGGGGCGAGTGTTGCGCCACGGGTGGAGTTGAGCCTCCAAACCCCGTGCAACCGTGGCCAGCGACGGAACGGGAGCTTTCACACTGACGTGTCTATTGTGAAGCTGGCGCAACAGGTCGGCCGCGGTGGACGCGTCTTCAAACCCCACGCCGACTGTGGCTTCTGGCTTGGGCCAAGCGCCAGACTCCGCAGCGAGCTGCTGTTCACTCCGGGGGGTGTGGTGAATGTCACGTTCCTCCACGGGCGGAACTTGGCACCCTTCCGGCACAATGCAACGTGCGAACTCCAAAAGGCACGCAGCATCGGCGTGGGCGGCGGTCACGTCGCACGACATGGTCGGAACACCGGGGCGCAGACGCAGAGCGGGATCGAGGCGCGGGCGTGCCCCAGAGAACAACGCTTGGCGCGGGCACCCAAACCTCCGTCCTGTCGCCACTACAGAGCAACTCGAAACGAAACAAGGCAATACGCACGAACGCACTGCCGTGGGTATGCACACTCCCTGAAAAGAAACAGAGGAGTGACAACGGAAGTGGGGCAACACGCACGGGAAGTGGGGAAAAACGCCAACTGGGGGGACGAACAAATTATGAATGTAAGATGAAAACTACAGGACGGCGTGATGACTGATCGGCGGCACCACTCCGTGCACTCGACACATGCGCACGAAACCCCCCTCCGTGAGGTAGGCACCAACCGCGTCTTCCTTATGGCCTTGGCTGTTGGTTGACAAGTGTGTTCTTGCCGTGTCACTACCAGAGCTTGGGACATGGCAGTACTGGTCACAACCAACCAACCGGACAAGGCAAAGTGAGCACTGACAGTGTGTGTACCATGGTGCAGCAAGCATAGCAGCAGTACAAGTAACCTCACCTGCCGAAACAAAAGTCTCAAAAACTCCGGGGGCAACTTTGCCATCACTTTGTGATTGGAGGGAAGCAGGTGGTGCATCATGCTGAGGAACGTGGTGAGGGAGACACCCGGAAGCTGACCCGGCTGCACTTGTTGCCGCGGCGAGCGCAGGGGCTTGCGCATGCTGCGCAGCCGTTTCACGGTGGGCTTGCGCTTGAGTCGACGGTACACTGCGTCTGCCGGCGAGGATCCAACCGCATGGTGGTGCCACAGCTCCCGCCACGTGGACACGGCCAGCTGGCCCGTGGACGCCGCGTGTCGGAGGTACGCACGCGCTGCCACGCGGCGGGATCTATGCGACGACGCTCGTCGCGCCAGCACCGCATTTTCCTTGGCTTTGGCCTGCTGCAGTCCCTGTTGGACGGCGTTGTCGACGATCTCGCTGCGGCGGAGGGCCAAGCGACGGGCGGATTGCCCCAGGGACCGAAGGTATGCGGCGGCTGGGGCGGTTCGTTCTTGGGTGGACAGAGGGGGTGGGCTTGAAGGGGTAGGGGCGAGCTGCGTTGGCGGGCGGCTGCGCTTGAGGCGAACACGCACAGCAGCTGACGACTCCTCTGTTTCTGCCAAACCCTGTGCGTGCTTGACAAAGGAACACAGTCGCTCGTGTCGCAGCAGTGCGTTGCCTGCTTCGTCGTCTGGAGCGTAGCATGATGGCTTCTTCTTCGTGGGGCGACGTGCGATAGTTTCCTTTTCATCGCCTGACTCACTCGAGTCGCTGTCTGTTGGTGCACGGCGTGATGCCCCATGTCGGGCTGGCAGCCCAAGAGCAGCATCACGGGCAGCGTGCTCCTCTTCCAGGGTAAAGAACTGCTTGTACACCTCGCGCAGCTCGGTGGTGTAGATGGCATCCATCTTCTTCCAGATGTTCAGGCACACGCGAAGGAACTTGTCCAAGTCCCACTTCGTCTCACACTGCGTCGCGACCCGCACGGTTTCATTCTTTTCCTCAATAGCATGTCCCTTGATATGGGTGAGTAGCACTCGGCGAACGTCCGCTGCAAGGGGGAGCTTGTCTGTCCACAGTGGGATGGGGTGGGTTTTGTACCTGAGAGACACCTCGTGAGCTGAATTCAACATCACCTCCAAACGCACTCACGCACGTGTCATCAGCTCTCACGACTGGAAACACGTCCTCCACAACAGCAAAGGCATCTGTTGTAGTGATGTAGCAATGACCTTCTTGATAATGCTCCAGCACTTGTTCCAAAGTGTCCACCGGAATCAACCGGGCCAAGATCTCAAGGATGAAGTCTGCCATCCGCGGTGAATAGCTGTTCATGGGAGCCATGCACACACACAGTCACACGTCAGCGGACGCACACGTCAGTGCGCAAAGTCAAACGCAAAGCAACGAATGAACAAGGCAGATGACAATAGGGTTTGCGTGGAGCCAGGCGACGTACGTGCGAGAATTCAAAATTCCACACAGTTCGCCGAATAACTTGACACGCCCGTGCTGTGGTGCCAACTCCGTTGTACTCTTCTTCAGAGACACAGTCATCGCAGTGACGATGGTGTGCAGTCCGAATGTTGTTTGTAGATGAGACAACACAAACTCTGGGAAACTGCGGCGCGATTTTCCCTTCTTGTCGTAGCTCAGGTCCTGCATGCGCTTGTCGTGCAGAGCACTGGCCATGAACCTGTGGTGCACACAAAGTTAACAACCAACTCCCCCCCCCGCCTCTGCCCATCTCGGCTGCGGCACAGAAAGGAAAGAGACGGTACTACGTACCCAAGTAAGCGTGGTGTGGAAAAGTTCCTGCCTAGGTTGGGGTTCGCACGGAGTTCCTCCTGCGTGGGGGGCACAAACTCGTCCCACGGAAGGTACATACTATACAGGTCCGTGCATATCACCCCATCATACTTGAGCTTGAGGGGTCGGAGTGTCGAGAACCTGGGCTTCGAAGGCCCCAAACGCGGCCCGCGTGGCACTGTCGGCTTGCGCCTCAAACGAACCGGCGCCGAAGCGGTGGACGTCGGTGTGTCCATGGACCGATGGGTAACTCGGCCGGCGCGGGACCCTGGTCGGCCACGCGCGGCCTTGGCTCGCGGCGGTACATTGGATGGCTGCCTGTGACCCGTGGAACGTGTACCACCGGAAGCTGTGGGGTGGGCAGGAGCAGCGCTTGCACCAGCGGGACCTGCGAGCGGCGAACACTCGGCACGCGTTCGCTCCAGCCGCAGGGCCTCCACAAGCCGACGGCGCAGACGGCTGCCCGACTTGCCCATGTGCATTGCGATCGTGCCCATGCTCTGGCTGCTTCGCAGGCCATGGCCCTCTGCGACCTTTTGCAGCGACAAGGCACGGGATGCCATGGCCGGGGAATACCTGGTACATGTCACACACACGCCCCGCCAACATGAGTAGTGCGCAACCAAACCAAGTGCGCGTGGAGATACAACACGACATGACAGGACATGACACGACACGACGCGATGCGATGCGATGCGATGCGATGCGATGCGATGCGATGCGACACGACACGACACGACACGACACGACACGACAAACGGGCACACACGTACGACAGCTCCTTTTGTTCTCGTTCCGACGTGCCTAGGGGAGATGCCAGGCCGCCAACGGTGCGACTGGAGTGCCACACGTTCGTCCACTGCCTTACTGCACTCGCCACAGGCGCCATGCGCCCGCTGGAACTCTTCCACTGCAGCTTCACCCGTTCTCGGATCTTTTCGTGGAACGCCGCTTGCTCCGCCCGTCGCCGCTCCATCTCACGCGAGTCAGACGCGCCGCTTCCGCTCCAGGAAGCCCGCGACACCAAGTCCTCCGGCTTCTCGCGTTGGTGCTGGTGGCCGCTGCGGAACATGGTCACATTCAGTGTCGTGGTAGACTCGGGCTTCTTCTTGACCACCACCTTGCGTTTCGAGCGCGGTCGCCGGCGCGTGCGCTGCTTGTGCGGCAGTGGCTTGCGCCGGCGGCGCGCAAAGTTCGATGCCGGGGCGGTGCGGGGGCGAGTGAGCGTCTGGGCCTTCGGGCCACCCGCGCGTGGCCCCTGGCGACCTGGAGAAGCGGGTGATGCCTGGGCGTGGATGGCGATGGGCTTCCGGGGGCGGGGGCGCCGTGTCCCAGACGTGCGCCTCGTCGCGATGTCGAAGTCGATGTCGGGGTCCGGGCCTGGTGTGGCATCTCCGGGAGAAAGCGGTGTGGCTGGCTTGGTCGGCGACGATGGCGGGGGTGGTGATGGTGCTGGTGACGGTGTTGGGGGTGGCGAAGGCGACGGCGCGGGGGGGCCCGTGGAAGAGTCCCGGCCCTGCTTGCCGTCCGCCTCCAGCCACGCATCCACATCCGCGCCGGTGTGGACCGAGTGCACAGCGTCTTCTCCACCATGCGCGACACCACTCATGTCACTGTCGTGCGTGCTCAGCGGTGGCGGCGATGGTGCTGGGGAAGGTGTGGCTGAGGTGGTAGTGGGCAGTGGCGACTGGTGGCGCGGCTTGGCAGCGGGGGATGCAACTGGCTCAGGTGACTGGACTGGCGACGGGGAGTGCGTCGGCGACACTGTTGGTGTAGCGTGGGCGGGTGCCGGTGAGGGCGGTTCCCTGCTGGTGTGGGATCGTCCGGACTTTGGCTGAGGTGAGCCGCTGGGCTTGACAGGGGACGCTGGTCGCGATCGGGTGCTGGACCTGCTGCCGCTGCGGCTTCGCCTGGACTTGCCCGACCGTGTTGCTTGGGATCGGCGGCGTGTTTGAGGCGAAGGCGACCGTGATCGCGACGCCGCAGCAGCAGTGTCTTTCTTGTTGCTAGCAGCCTTGGCAGGTGACTTGACACTGCGGCGACGTGGTTGGTTTCGGTCTTCGCCGCTGGAGCTGGAGCTGGAGGAGTCGCCAGTGGCGGCCGGTTGGGCACTTGCGGAAGCTTTCTCCCCCGCGGCGGCATGGTCGTCGTCACCAAGATCGTCCATCGTGAACGCTTTGCGCTCCACTGGTGGCCGACACCGTGCGTGTAGTGCCTTGAGCTTGTCATGTGCTGCCGCTTCTTCCATGTAGCGGCGCTTCCACGTATCCAGGGCGCCTTGGACGCCCTTCATACTCCCCTCCAGGGCACTCATTTTTTCAAAGCTCTGCTTTTCATCCTGTCGTTGGTACACCACAGCGATCAGCAAAACAACAAAAACAACAACAACCAAATACACGCAACTAGATAGTGAGCACACCAATCGTTGAGCACACAGCATGTTGTCACCCCACATTGCACACCTTGTACAGTGTTTGCCACCGTGACAGTTGAGTCGCCAACATCTTGGAGTGGATGTGCGCCGCGTCAAAGCGCGCACGCAGTGTCTCGTTTTCTTCTTCCAGAAGCCGCATGTCCGTCTGCGAGGTTGGCGAGCAAGCGGTCGCGTTGGTAAAAAACATGAAAGCCGAACAACGCGCATGCAGACCACCCGCACACACGGGCCACACATACACATACACACAACATGCCACTCCCACCTTCATTGCCTGTTGCTCATCCAACACTTGCAGCATGTGGCCGCGGACAGCCGCTTCCTTCCGAAAAAGAGTGCGCCAGTCGTTCCGTTCCTTTCGCAGCAGTCGAACCTGTTGCTCCAGCACCTTGACGCGTGACCGTGCCACATGCATGGACTTCAACATGGAGTGGTTCTCTTGAATGCATGATTCTGCCACGACAACGGTCATGGCATCGTTGACCCTGTGTCATCCAGGCATTCGCCCCGACACCAACACAACAGCTTGTGAGGGTGAGAGTAACGACCGAAGCACAGCACAGCACAGCACAGCACAGCACAGCACAGCACAGCACAGCACAGCACAGCACAGCACAGCACAGCACAGCACAGCACAGAACACCACAGCACAG
>Ga0213833_1001788_pt1 | contig 14751 bp, 9 predicted proteins | sample SWATP21_FD_160575 | JGI IMG/M metagenome (GOLD analysis project Ga0213833, IMG submission 160575) | Coastal seawater microbial communities from Marineland, Florida, United States - SWA TP2 #1 | ecosystem: Environmental > Aquatic > Marine > Coastal | place: USA: Florida | collected 2016-08-14
GGGGGGTACCGAAGGCACTCTACGCGAATGTAATGTTGTGGCGTTCGGTGTTGTTGTGTGTGTCTGCGTGCGCGCTTGTGCGTGCAGCTATGTGTTGGCAGACGCGTTGCGGGAAAACATGGACGAGTGGGGCGTGCCGCACGCACTGACTGCGTCCGAGCGGGCTGAAGAACAGAAAGTAGCCGATGAAAAGGCTGCACGTGCCCGTATGTCTGCATGGGAGTTGATGCAAGAAGGTGGCGGGGCCGAATCACGACCGAAAAAGGCGGCATCGACTGCAGAACACACCAAGCACGAACCTGTGTCCACAAAGCGCAGTGGGGGCAAGCGTTCAAAAGCAGAGAAGCGAAAATTGGTGACTCGGCAAAGGCAGGAACAGGTGCGCGGATGGAACTGGGTGGATGTTGTGGGACACTTGCGCAAAACAGGTTCCAAGGCGTAAGCGTTTGTGTGCGGCTGTGGCTGCCATGATACGTCCTCGCCTTGGTTTGGGTGACAGTTTGGGCTTTGGCACACACACAGAGTTCTGTGGCCAGGTTTCCGTTTTTCGTGTGTGCTCCTTTTGTTTCGTTTGCGTGCTCTGTGTTGCGGACACACATTACAAGCAGCGCATCTTTCGACGCCGATATCGTTTCTTCCGATCAGCACACGTGGGACTTCAGTGCCAGTATTCTCCACTCGTCTATTGTGTCCACTTGGCAGGGGTGCTTCGACACTTTGCGCTTTCGTTCGTGTATAGCGTGTGTGGTGTGCAGCCATCCGCCATAGCGTCTCCAGCAGTTCGCTGCCACGTGCTGATTGGTATCTTGCACCCCTTTGACCCACAGCACATACCATCTGCGATCAGTGATGCCGATCACCACGGCACGGGGCGCAGCGAACCGGTCCGCGTAAGCACGTCACGTCAATTTCCACAGTGGCTCAGCGTCACACACGTCGTGTCCTGCAGACGCTGATTCGGCTGCACCGATGTGCGTGCCGTGCACTGTTCCCAGCTTACAAGGTAGTTGAGGTTCACGGTGCCGCTCTCTGTCGTGTTCATCCCACAGCCTGGGGCATGGCCACACCGCGCGAAGCTGCCGTACGCCGAGCAAACACTGCCGGTTCATCGAATCGGCCAGCGATGCATGGCGCTGGCGCTGGCGCTGGCTCTGGCGTTGGTGTCGGTGCTGGTGCAACACAAGTTGTTCACCGACGGCTTGGGCGACCCGACGCCGCAGCAGAGGACAGTCAGGACGTCCTGCGTGCAAAGTCAGCGCCAGCAGGCGCAGCACCCGCAGCAGCAGTTGCAGAAGCAGCTCAAGCATCAGCGGAAGCGAGAGACGAAGCTAGACGTTCAGATTTTACGAGCAACGAAACACCGCGTGCCTTTGGTGATCCCTGCGTTCCACTTGACGTTGGGAGCGTGTCGACGGAGCATTTCCAGCAGCACCTCATCGCTGCCATGTCGCAGCATTCCTTCTGCCTTCTGCGAGTGGGTCCAGAGCAACAAGAGAGTTTTCGAGCTGCTGCTGTGGCTGCACTGCAGTTTTTCGAAGCCTCTGTTCCAGGGCTGAGCCCCACTCCCTGCAGCAATAGCATAGCCTCTTTTGGCGGTTCCTCTTCGGTCGAGGGTGTGAAGAGTACACCATCACCGCTTCTGCGACGCGTGTTCGAAGAGTGTGACGATGTTCCCTTGCCAGCTCGCCGCAGACGGGGGACGTTGGTCAAATCTGAGAGCACAAGCAACACTGATCGTGTCGGGGGGTTGTGGGGCTACTCACAACCGTCGACTGCCAAGCACCTTTTCCGCATCCGGCGTGGACCTAGCAAGCTGTATCTGTGGCCGCGCCACCCCCCATCCTTCGCCACACATGCCATGGCAGCCATGGCACATCTCGAAGACCTAAACTTCGCGTGCTTGTCTGTGCTTCTTGCCGCTGTCGACGACAACGGCCGTGCACCACGCTTGGATGCGGCGGCGCTGCTGCGGTCATACTCGGACACATCCCATTTGGCGGGACGCAGCTCAGACTCCGCCCGGTTCCTCCACTCGCCGTTTGACTTCTTTTACTACCACAACCACGACTACGTGAAGCTTGTGCTGGCGGACACGGTTGATGCGAAGGTGGCTGCGGCACGTTCGCCCAACTGCCTGCCGCACATCGACCCAGGTTTCTTGGGGTGCATCCCCGTCTCCACCACGGCGGGTCTAATGATCCAAGACAGCAGAACGAAAGCCTGGGTGGATGTGGAAAGTCTGCCCGGCGTTCGGCCGTATCGTGATGTGATTGTGTTTGCTGGATGGACGCTGCAGGTGGCGTCTTGTCATCGCATTCCGGCGGCGGTGCACGTTGTGAGAGGCAACAGCCGACCGCGTTTGTCGCTTGTATACGAGCGCCGGTTGGAGGACAATGGAGACGGGTTCGCAATGGAGTGTGCGCGCATCAAGAAAAGAAAACTGGGCGAGCGTAAGTAGCAGCAGAGGCAGGCTGCTACTGAGGAAAGAAGGTGCGAACAACCACCTTGTGTCCACCACAGCTGGCATGCCCGCCCCCATGCAGCGGCATTAGCTTGTGTGCCTTGTTTGTTCGGTGCGCACTCCTTTGCACAGCAGCTTGTACAGGAAAGGAAATAAAAGCACCTAGCAAGTGGGCTTTTGCCGTGCCAGCCTGCGTTGTAGCGAGAAGGTTGCGGAAATTTCGTATTTTTGTGAGAACGAGACTGCATGTTGGTTACACAATCAGGATCTTGCTTGCCTGAACAACACGGGCGCGCCAGACCGTTGTGGCGTGCTAAAACCGACGAGAAGTGAGGAGCATGGAAGATGTGCATGTTCATGTTCGCCTCCATGATGAACCACAGCAGCCAGATGAGGGCCTTGCCTCCGACAGGGACTGCCTGCCGCCTGTCAAGCAACGCTCTGTCAGTGGCGCTGCAGCGAGTGGCTTGACGGCTTCACAGAGCGCCTCTGCCCCGGTTCCGGCCGTGTTGGCCCGGCGATGGGCAATGTTAGCTTTCTTTTCCATGGTGACGCTTTCAAATGCCGCTGCATGGATCACGTTTGCCCCAATCAGGTGGGTTGGTGGTTGGTGTGGTTGACACATTGAAGCGTGTGTACCTCGCGCGTGTGTAACTTTCTTCTTGCTGCAGTGATATTGTAGAACTCCACTATGATGCAACTGCCTTTGAGGTCAACTTCTTATCGCTAATCTACATGCTGGCCTACATTCCGTTTGTGTTTGTGGCGTCTTGGCTTTTGGACAAGTGCGTGCGTGTACGTGTGTGACCTTCTTGCGAAACGCATCTCACAAAGTGTGCTACTCAGACACGGGTTACGCCTTTGCGTGTTTGTCGGAGCATTTGTGAATGCCGGTGGCTTGTTCGTTCGATATGCCGGATCGAACAACTTCTTGTGGGTTGTGGTGCGTTCGTTGTAGCATGGTGGTGCCTTCATCAAAGCGAGAGTAAGTACACGTCCTGACGGTACATCGGCGGTTGTTGGACACTCGAGCAGGTGGGCCAAACGTTGGCTGCTATCGCACAGTCTTTCTTGTTGGGAGTTCCAGCACGCTTAAGTGCGGTGTGGTTCGGGCATGAGGAGCGCAACCTGGCTACGGCTCTCGGTGTCATGGCCAATCAGGTGCGTGATTGCTCGCGTGGCAGTTGATGGGCGGTGACTGCGAGGTGGTTTTCTTACTTGTAGACGACGGTGTCGTGCTTGGTGTGTGTTTGGTTTCAGCTGGGGGTCGCTGTGGGATTTGTGATTGGACCGCAGCTCGTGTCCACGGGAAGCGACATGTGGAAACTGCTGCTGGTGGAGGCCATTTTTGCGTGTGTGTGCTTCGTCTTCGTGGCGCTTTTCTTTGCGAACGAGCCACCTGTCCCCCCAAGTTTTGCAGCTATCACAACCGCCACCCCTGGGGTGTCTCGCACGTGCGTACCTCCCACACACCGTGCCGGCCTACGCCTGGCTTTGTACCTCACCCTCGCATCCGTTCTGCTCCATCCCGTGTGTCTCGCACTGTGGCCGCCACTGCACCGCTCAGATTTCGGAGCCAATTGGCGGTTCTGACAGGGAACAGGTCCTTCTTGTACCTCCTGTCAGCCTACGGCGCAAATGTGGGCATGTGCGTGTGTTTGTTCTTTCTTGGTGGCGACGGGCGGCTGTGTGCAGGTGTCTCATCCTCGTGGCGTGTTTCGCCTGGCCGGGCTTGGCTGTGAGCAGGTACTACGCCATGTCCACATTCATCAACCAGATTCTTCAGCCCCATTTCCCTTCGCAAGATGTAGCGATTGGGTGGATCGGCTTTGTTATTGTCGTGGCAGGTACGTTTTGTGCGGTACGTGTTGTGCAGCGGATGAGGGCGCTGATGACAGGGCGCGTTGTGTGCGTGTGTCCAGGAATTCTTGGCGACGTCGCGATCGGCGTGTACCTGGACAAGACACACCGCTACAAGGCAGGGTTTCTCGGTTGCAACGGCGGGGCGATTGTTTGGTACGTGCACGGTCTCCGGTGCTGTTATGAGAAGTGTGCCGTGATCATGACGTCTTGGTGTCTGCGGGTGGTGGATTGTTGGTATGGCGACGTTGTTTTCGTGTTGTTTGGCCCCATCAGGTTTGCACTGTTCATCGTTGCGGTGCATCTGGAGATGCTGTGGCTTGTATTCATTGCGGCTGGGATGGTGGGACTGTGTGGTACAAGTGTGCTGGTTCTTGGACTGGAGTTTGCAGCTCAGGTTCGCCTTCTTTCGGGTGGTGTCCAACCCCGATGAAATCTCATGTGAGCTGCGTGCGACCCGATCATGCACAGATCACCTTTCCCATTGCAGAAGCCACCAGTTCAGGTTTGCTCAATCTGTCTGCACAGATGTACGTCGGTTGGGCACTACCACCTTGAGTAGTAAGTTTGGATGACATGACACGAAACGTGCATCGGCAGATACGGGGCTGTGCTGGTGGGAGTGTTGACACTAGTAGAGACGCATGTCAAGAACGGCATCACAGTTGTGAACTGGACCCTGGTCGCCGTTTTAGTGGTGGCGCAAGTCATGATGCTACCGGTGGAATCTCGCTTGATGCGCAACGAAAATGAGAAGAGCTACAGAGAGCGTGCGTGCTGTGTGTGTTTGTTTGCATTGATGTGTCGGGGTGGTGCGGGTCGCTCGAAGTCGTTGGCGCTGACTCGCTGTTGGGGCTTGCGGCGACCCCACACAGAAAGCGGCTCGGTGCGTACAACCAGCGTGACCAGTGGCAAGGGTGCTACCACGGATCCGAGGCGGCACCTCCTGACCGGACATGCAATCGTACGTGCCATTGTGTGGTGTGGCGTGGCGCAGAGGTGGTGAGGATGTCGTCACAGGTATGCTCGGGCGTGTGTATGCTATGGTGTGGCGAATGCAGCGTCCTGGATCCGATCCGTACACATTGGACTCGCCGCAACCGAATCGGAACAGGCACGGCAGCCACGAGTAGGTGGACAACCTTGCTTCCGTGAGGCAAAAGCAATTGTGAGGGTGTTCACAGGTAGCTGGAACGGAACGAGTGGGTACTGCCGTGAAAATGCCACAGAACCTGGGGGGTTGGTTGATAACGTGCAACGGTTGTTTTGGGTTGCGTGTGTTCGCAACCACCAACGAAAACTCTGCTACTGCTAGTGGTGATGCGACGATACTCCAAGAGACAAAAATAAACACGCCCATTCATGCAGCTCACTCAAGTGTAACCCAACGAAAGATAACACTTCAGCGGTGCACCACTAGCACGAGCCCAACAAGCACAAACGGCTTGTGCGATGATGATGATGATGATGACACCATCTTGACTGCCGACTACGACTGCGCCGCCGCCTCCAGCTTGGGTTGTGGCTTCACCGCGCGGTCCTTCTCTGACTCCGTCTCCACCAGGCGCGAGGGAGGTGAGGCAGAGGTCGGAAGTGGCAGTTGCCGCGCGCCAGATGCGCCAAGTCGACGAGCAGGGGAGGGAAGCACCCGCCCAACCGTCGCCACTCCCGACGGGCCGCCGATGCCAGCACCAGCACGAACGCCAGCACTCGCACCTACACCGACGTCTGCACCCACACCATGGCCATGTGCCTCTGTTGCCTGCGCCTCAGCCACCTCCGTCTCCGTCTCCGCCTCTGCGTCTGTGTCACCTTCCGACACGCGGGAAGGGATGGCCGACACGGGCCACGGTGTGCGGTGGGGGTGGGTGGAAGGCGTGAGGATGGTGGTGGCGGGTGTGGCTGCGGCGAACGGGGTGGGTGTGGAGGACCATGCACCCGAGGCCGCAAGGACGGACTCGTTCAACGCGTTACGCAGTGGCTCGTACCTGGGTGTTCACAACCGACGCCCAATCCGAACAATTACATGAGTCACCAAGAGAAAAACAAAACAAAACAAAACAAAACAAATCAAAACAACCAAAAACAAGAACCTCTCGGCTCGGAAACGCATACCCACACACACACCACTACACCGAGATCACGCACTGCGCTTGGTTGAGGGGGATCGACTGTCGCAAGATCGAGTCGAGCAAGGCAGCTGTTTGTTCCGGACTGAGCATCTCTGGCGTGATACCACTCGCTTCCAACCACTGCGGGGGTGCCAGCGCGGGGCTGTCTTCTCCATCCGTTTGCACACCTGCGTGCGACTGCCGGATCACGTGCACACGTGTGCTCCTGGCGGTCGCACTTGCGGTCGCACTGGCAGCCGCAGTGGCATTTGCACCGGCACTGCGGTTGTCCACCAACGCCCGTCGTGCGGAGGCAACACACCGCACGGCATACTCCTTCGCATCACGACGCAGTTGCTCCAGCCGGCTGTCGTAGCGCTGGCGGCACCGCTTGTGGACCGCAGAGATCTTGATCGCCAGCTGCGCTTCGTACTCCGTCTTCAGCGACGCAACACGGCGCTGCAGACGGGCTTCCATGTCGCGCACCGCTTGCACAGAGAGGCGACGGCTGGCAGCCTTATGTCGCTGCAGCAAAAGAAAAGACAGGGCAACAGCAGCAGGCGCGGCACAAGAGAAACGCCCGGTCAGCCGCAAGAAGCGGAGAAAACAACAAACAACAAAGAAAACGAAAGGTCACCGTCGCGCACACCGCCACACCCCATCACCACACGAACACTGCAATCAATATCATACATACAAACAACACCCACCACATCTACAACCACAACCACAACCACAACCACAACCACAATCGCAACCACAACCGTAACCACAACACCCACACGCACCGACACCTCCTCCCGAGCTTCGCGCCGCGCAGACTCCACCAACGCATTCACTTGCACAGACACCTGCGCATGCGCAGCGGCGCTTGCACGCAGCTCCTCCACCACCGCATGCTCCCGCGCCGCCTGTTCCCTGGCGTCGTGCAGCTGCTGTGTCACCGCCTCCACCTCCCCACGCGCCTGGGCACCCACCTCGTCCCGCACCCGCGCCACAGCCGTCTCCAACGCCGCGCGCCCCTCATCACGCGCCGCCTGCACCTGCTGCGAGTGCACACGCCGCAGCTCCTCCACCTCCGCCGCGTGGCGCGCACGCACCTCGGCCTGCGCCTGCGCCACCGCCTGCGCCACCCGCGCCTCGGCTTGTTCCTCCCACGCACCACGCGCGGCGGTGAGAGCGGCGGCCGCGACCGCCTGTTCCTCTGCCCGGGCCGCTGCCACGGCGGCCGCCGCGGCGCGTGCCGCAGCGGCCTTGGTCGCCTCGGCGGCATGGCCGGCGGCGGCGGTCGCGGTGTCCTCCAGCCGCGAGCGCTGCTCCGCCAGCCGGCTGTGGAGCGTGGCTTCCCAGGCGGCGTCGGCTTGCCGAGTGGCGTCCACCACCCGCGCCCGCCACTGCGCCGACAGCTGCTCCTCCATGTTCTGCGCCACCGTGGCCAGCCGCGACCGCAGCCCCTCCAACTCCACCCGGTGCGCCTCACGCAACGCCTCCACCTCCGACGCGTGGCGGCGACGCGTGGCGGCGCTCTCCTTGTCGTGTCGCGCGCGCTCCTCCTCCCTCACCCGCCCCACCTCCTCCGCCACACGCGCCTCTGCCTGCGCCTCTGCCTGCGCCTCTGCCTTCGCCTCTGCCTTCGCCTCTGCGCGGGCCTCTGCCTTCGCCTCCGCCGCCGTCACCGCCGCGGCCAGCCGCCGCGCAGCCGCAGCCTGCGCACACCCCACGGCGTCCTCGCCCACCATCCGCACCCGCTCCAACGCCACAGCGTGCTGCGCCACCAACGCCGCCTCCCGCGCCCGCGCCCGCCCCTCCACGTCCGCACGCGCCTTGGCCGCCGCCTTGGCCGCCGCCGCCGCCGCACGCGCCTCCACCTCCGCCGCCACCGCCGCCTTGGCCGCCTGCGCCTGGTCCGACAGCGCGCGCGCCGCTGCGGCGTGGGCGGCACGCACCTGCGCCAGTCGGGTGTCGGCGTCCCGCGCGGCCTTGGCCAGCGCCGCGGCAGCGGTGGCGCGCCACCGCGCCTCGGCGGTCGCAAGGGCGTCGGCCGTGCGGGACCACTCTTGGGACCGCTCTTGGTCACGCGCCTCCGCCTCTGCCGTCGCCACCGCCGCGGTCACGGCGGCGCGCAACTCCGCACGCGCGTCGGCCACCGCCGCCTCCAACTGCCGGCGGTGCTCGGCTGCATCGGCCGCTCGCGCCGCCTCTGCCTCCGCACGCCACGCCGCACGTTGTTGCTGCGCCTGGTGCTGGGCCTGGTGCTCGGCCTGCTGCTGGGCCTGCTGCTGCGCCCGCTCCACCTGCGTGGCCGCCGCGGCACGGGCTTGGAGCAGCGCCGCTTCGTGTGCGACGCGGGCCGCCTCCTCGGCTTCCTCCCACCGCGCCTGCGCTCGACGCTGCCGCGCCTCTGCCGCCGCCTCGACACGGCGGGTCGCCTCAGCCACCGCCTCGGCCACCGCCTCGGCCAGACGTGCCTCCGCCTGCGCCGCCGCCGCCGCCTGTGCCTCTGCCACACGCGCCGCGACTCGATCCGCCGCCGCTTCTCCGCCACGCCGCAGCGCCTCCGCCACCTCCTGGCGGTGCTGGGTGGCCACCCGCGCCGCGGCGGCGTCGGCTTCGGCACGCACCGCCTCCACTGCCGCCCGGTGGCGGTTGGTCAGCCTGGTCTCCACCTCCTGCCGCGCCTCACGCTGGGCGTCACGCACCGCCCGCCGCATCGTCGCCTCCACCGCCTCGACGGCTTCACGGTGCTGCGCCGCCAGCCGCGACCGTTCCTGCTCCCACTCGCGCTGCGCCTGGGCGTGCCGCGCCTGCTGCGCCTGCTCGGCGTGTTGCTGCGCCCGCTGCACCTGCTGCTGCGCCTGCTGCTGCGCCTGCTGGGCCTGTTGCGCGAGGGCGGCGGCGAGCTCCTGCGCATGTGCCGCCACCACGCGTGCCAGGTGTTCCCGCGCCGCCGCCTCCGCCTCCGCCTTGGCCGCGGCACCCGCACGGCGGGTGGCGTCACGCACCGCGTCGTCCAGCTGCGCCTGGTGCGCCGCCGTGACACGGCGCAGCTCCTCGCGCCAGTGCCGCTCCGCCGCGTCACTCGCACGCCGGCGGGCGTCGTCCACGGCTGCCGCCAGCGCGCGTTGGTGCGCGGTCTGTGCGCGTGACGCCTCGGCTTGGGCCTCTGCCGTGGCCGCGACGCGCGCCGCGGCAGCGGCCTGGCGCTTGGCGGCGGTGACCGCGTCCTCCAGCGCCGCACGGTGCTGCGTGGCCAACCGCGCCGTCTCTTCACGCCGCGCGGCGACCGCGGCGGCGGCGGCGCGTTCGGCCTCGCTGGCGCGCCCCACAGCCGCCGCCCGCTCACGCCCCGCCGCCTCCACCGCCTTCTGCGCCTCCACCTTGGCTTGTTGCGCCTGCCGCTGCGCCTGTTGTTGGGCCTGCGCCACGGCGGTCGACAACTCCGCCCGGTGCGCGTCCGTCAGCCGCCGCACGCGTTCACGCAGCGCCGCGTCACCCTCCGCGATGGCCTCGTGGCGGCCCGCTCGCCGTGCTTCCGCGACCGCCGCCGCCAACTCCGTCGCCGCTGCCTTCGCCGCTGCCTGCGCCGCCGCCTGCGCCGCTGCCTGTGCCTCCGCCGTGGCATCACGTCGCGCCTCGCGCACACGCTGGCCCACCTCCGCGTCATGTCGCCGCGCCATGGCCTCCACCTCGGCCTTGACGCCCGCCTTGGCCTCCGCTGTGCCCCGGGCATAGCCCTGTGCGACCCCCTCCTCGTGCCCCCGCGCCCGCGCCGCCGCCACTTGCTCCTCGCTGGCGCGCAGCCGACGCGTGGCGTCGGCCACATCGCGTTGTGCGCGCGCCAGGCGCTCCTCCAGCGCCCGCACCCGTGCCTCCATGTCCTCCTGCGCCACACGCTGCGCGTCACGCGCCTCACGCTTGGCCTGGGCTTGCACCGCCTGCGCACGCGCCTCTGCCGCCGCCACACGCTCGGCGCACTGCTGCCGCACGCTCGCCAGGTCCTCCAGCGCCATCGAGGCCGCGGCGTGGGACGGTGGCGTTGGCGTTGGCGTCGACGACGACGACGACGACGATGACGCTGCCGCTGCTGTTGCCGCTGCTGTTGCTGTTGCTGTTGCTGCTTGCGCCGTGGCTTGCGCCGCTGCTGCCGTGGCGTGCGCCGCTTGTGCCTGGGCCTGTGCCTGCGCCTGCGCCTGCATGGCACGCTGCGCGGTTTGGCGCGCGATGGCAAGCGCTTGGGTGACCTCCCGGTGGCGCTGGTCCGCGTCACGCACCGCCGCCCGCGCCGTCTCCACCTCGTCCTGCATCGCGGCCAGCCGCGCCTGCCACGCCGCCTCCACCCCGCGCCGCGCCTGGTCCTGCTCCGCCTCCAGCCGCGCCCGCGTCGTCGCCACCGCGTCCTCCACCGCGCTCTGCACCTCCCGCTTGAGCCGCGCCATGGCGTCCCGATGCCGCCGCGCCAGGCCCTTCAACTGCGTCGCCGCGTCCCGCTCCGCGGCCTGGCGCGCGCGCGCCTCGGCCGCGGCCACGGCATCCTCCACGGCCGCCGCCCGCGCCCGCGCCGCCTCCATGGCTGCCTCCGCCACCCTCGCGTCGCACTCGGCCTCCTGCAGGCTCCGCGCCGACTCGAGCCGCGACGCCGCGGCGGCGCGCAGCCGGCGACACTCGGCCTCGTGCTGCGCCGCCAGCCGCGCCGTGGCCTCCACCAGCCGCTGTCGCGCGGTGGTCTCGGCCGCGGCGCGCCCTTCGTCACGCCCCTCCTCCCGCGCCGCCAGCAGCGCCGCACGCTGCGCGCCGCGCGTCTTGTCCCGCACCCGCGCCTCCGTCTCCGCCACCGCCGCCGCGACCGCCTCCGTCACCGCGTCGGCCACGGCCTGGCGCTGGCGCTGGCGCTGCTGCGCCGCAGAGGCAGAGGCAGAGGCAGACGCGGCGGCGGCGGAAGAGTCCGCCTCGTCCTTCCACCGCCGGTCCAGTGCCGCGACCTCCGCCTTCCACCGCCGGTCCAGTGCCGCGACCTCCGCACGCCGCGCGGCCTCCAACTCGCGCCGCAGCGTGGCGAGGTCCGTGGCGTGGTCCTCGCGTTGCTTCGCGACCGCCGCCGCCACCGCCTCACGCACCGCGGCTTCGTGCCCGGCAGCGGCCGCGGCCAGACTGGCGCGCGCCGCGGCGGCCTTGCCTGCCCACACCTCCGCCTCCGCGCGCGCCAACCCCAGTGCCTCGCCCGCCGCACGCGCAGCGGCGGCGTGCTGGCGAGCCCGCGCCTCGGCGGCCTCGAGCGCCGCTTGCAGGCGCGCCACCGTCGCGGCGTGCTCGCGCTGCTGCTCCGCCGCGCGCTCGCGCTCGCCTTGGCGCTCACGCTCCACCTGCCCCGCCGCCGCCGCCGCTTGTTCGCGGAGCGCGGCCGCCTGTTCGCGGAGCGCGGCCTGGTGGTGTTGCTGTTGTTGTTGCTGGCGTTGCTGCTGTTGCTGCTGTCGCTGCTGCCGCGCCTGGTGCTGCTCTGCCGCCGCCGCCTCGCGTTGTGCCTCGCGTTGTGCCTCGCGTTGCGCCTCGCGTTGCGCCGCACGCTGTGCGTCTGCCAAGGCAGACCGCGCGCGTTCCGCAGCGCGGCGGGCGCGTTCCGCAGCACGTGCCTGCGTGTCACGCGCCTCCCGCAGCGCCTTCAGCTCGGCCAGGGCCTTGGCCAGCTCCTCCAGCGTCGCGCGAGCGGCGGCGGCCTGCTGCGCCGCCGCCGTCGCCGCCGTGGCCGCCGTGTGGCGCGAGGCGGCCACCGACTGGGCGGCGGCGGCCATGGCTTCGCGCTCCCGGGTGGCACAGCGCTCTTGGGCGGCCACCACGCGCTCTTGGGCGGCCGCCACGCGCTGCTGGGCCTCCACGGAGGCGACGCGGCGTCCGGTGGCGCGGGCCGCGGCCACAGCGGCGGCCATGGCGTCCTGGTGGCGGCGTGCGGCGGCGGTGCGGGCACGGGCAAGCAGCGTGGCCACGTCTGCGGCGGTGCGGGCCAGCAGACGGTGGCGGGCGCGGCGTGCGTGGCGTTGGCGTTGGCGGTGGAGGTCGTGGGCGTGCTGCTGCTGTTGCTGTTGCTGCTGCTGCAGTTGCGTGCGGTGGGTGGCACGCAGTTGGCAGAGGGCCGTGCGCGCGGCAGCCTGGACAGCCGCGAGCTTGGTGGACCACACCGAAGACAGGGTGCGCGCAGAGGCGAGGACGGCCGGTGCCTTGTTGTTGTTGTGGGAGGTGGTGGTCACAGGTTGTTGCACCGTGTGCGCCGCGCCTCGCTCCCCTTCTTCGCCACTCCTCACGGCGGCGGCGCCAGCACTTCCTGCTGCACCTTCACCCTCACCCTCACCCTCACCGTCGCCTTCACCGTCGCCTTCACCGTCGCCTTCACCGTCACCTTCACCTTCACCCTCACCCTCACCTGCCTCAGCCGAGCACGCCTCCCCCTCCGCACTCCCCCCATCCACCTCCACGCCGCCCGGCACCACCACCACCGTCGCCGCCTGCCGCGCCTCTACCACCAACCGCGCCAACTCCTGCACCACCTCACGGTGCTGGCGCGCATTCGCGTCCCGGACTTGGGCGAGCTCCTCCACCTGCGCCAGCGCCTGTGCCAGCCGCGCCTCCGCGGCGACACGCGTACGCCGTGCTTCCTCCACCTGCCGCTCGCACCGCTCTTGAACCTCTCGCAGTTTCACCTGCGCCGCGTGCTGTGCCGCGTGCTGTGCCGCGTGCTGTGCCGCAGCCACCTGTTGCTGCGCGTCCTCACCACGCCCACCACCGCTGGCGATGTCCATGCCGGCGCCGATGCTGTTGGGGTTGTTGGTGTCCCCGTCACCGGTCGGGCCGACGCGTGGGGGGGATGTGTGCGCCACCGCCACGGCGTCACACACGGCACTACGGTGCGCGTCCAACGCGGTCTTGAGGTCGGCGATGGTGGCGCGCCAGCGCTGGCGCTCCGCGCGCAGCGTGGCTTGCCCTGCGGTGGTGGTGACCGTCACCGCCGCCCGCACCGCTCGCTGTGTCGCGGTGCGGGCCTGCGCTCGCGCCTCGTTCAACAGGCGTTGGTGCTGCGCCCACGGCATGGTCCGTGTGGCGGGGCGAGAAGAGCTGGTGGCGGTGGTGGACGAGGAGGGCGAGGAGGAGGAGGAGGAGGTGGTGGTGGGGGGGACAGATGCGGCTGCACGCGCACGCCAGCGTGCCTGCATGCGTGCCACCAGCACCACGTCCCTCAACAGGCGCCGTTGACGTCGGCGTTGCCAGCGCGTGCTGACGCCTTCCCCACCCTCCTCGTTCTTCTTGCGTTCCTCGTGCGCACGAGGCTGCAGCTGGTGCTGCTGGTGCCGCTGGTGCTGTTTGTCATGTGCCGCTCGCATCTGCGACACCAGCTGCTCCGCAAGCAGCCGTGCGTCCTCTGCAGCTCGCAGGCGGTGCAACGCGTCGTCCCGCGACGTGGCTGCCTCACGTGCCTTGGACTCTGCCGCCGCCAGACGCGCCTCCAGCACAACGCGATCTCGGTGTCGCTGTCGCTGTCGCTGCCGCTGCCGCAGTTCCAGCACGTGTTGTTGTTGGTGCATGGCGTGCTGTTGTTGCCGCTTCGTCGCCACCACACCAGGCGCCGCAGCCGGCGTGGTGAGGTCCACCATGCTCAGACCCGACCCTGGTGGTGGTGACGCCATGGCGCCGCCGTCCATGTTGGAAGCAACGGCGTACGGGGGCACGTCGCCTTGCATCGGCGTCGCCACGCGGGCCACCACCACCGTGGTGAGTCGCGCGTGGAAGACGTCCAAGTCGGCGAGAGCGGTGGCCAGCACGGAGGAGGAGGTGGGCGTGGGGGTGGCGCCGCCACCCTTCCCCTTCTGCCGCGTCTTGCCACGCACAAACGGAGAGGATGGTGATGATGACGACGGTGCCGCAGTCTCGACATCGCACAGCCGCACCACGTGTGCGTCGTCCACCATGGGCACAGCCACGCCCAGGACCTCCTCAAACCGCGCCACCGCGGCCAACCGCCACTGCGCCACACTCCGCTGCCACGCCTCGTTCACCTCGGTCTCGGCATGGCGCGCCGCCCGCGCACTGGCCTCCTCCAGCGACGCCTTTTGGTGCAGGCGCAGGAAGGCCAGGACGTCTGCCGGCACCGCAGAGGTGATGATGCGCCGTGCCGCCTCCACCGTCAGACCGCCGCCGCGCGTGTCGTTGTTGTTGTTGTTGGTGGTGGTGGTGGCGGCGGCGGCGTGTGCAGCATCCGTGCGCCGCTGCAGCAGACTTGCCTGGGCGGGTGTGGGCACGGCGACGGACACCGGTGTGGAGTGAAGATGCGGGGCA
>Ga0213833_1001789_pt1 | contig 14742 bp, 10 predicted proteins | sample SWATP21_FD_160575 | JGI IMG/M metagenome (GOLD analysis project Ga0213833, IMG submission 160575) | Coastal seawater microbial communities from Marineland, Florida, United States - SWA TP2 #1 | ecosystem: Environmental > Aquatic > Marine > Coastal | place: USA: Florida | collected 2016-08-14
CTTCAGCACCTTATTAATCTTTTCTACAGATATAGACAACCTCTCAGCTATTTCTTGTGGCGTTGGTTCTACGCCGGTTTCGTATATGAGTTGTTTCGATGTACGCGATATTTTATTAATTGTCTCTATCATATGCACAGGTATACGAATAGTTCTAGCCTGATCAGCTATTGCCCTAGTTATTGCCTGTCTAATCCACCATGTGGCGTATGTGGAGAATTTATAACCTCTTTTGTACTCAAATTTATCCACAGCCTTCATCAAGCCAATATTCCCTTCCTGCGTCAAATCTAAGAACTGCAGCCCCCTATTTGTGTATTTTTTTGCTATTGATATTACCAGACGCAAATTCGCTTCAATCATTCTCTTCTTAGACCTATTCACCTCTCTCTCAGCCATACGAATCTTAGAGACCATCTCCTTGAATAGGCTTAAATCTGTTTGCAATTTATCTACAATACCATGCATCTTATCTCTAAAATAAGCAATGTACTTGGAATTATCTTTGATGAATGCACGATTCTTTGCATATTTGCTACTGGACATTTTATCAATCCACGACATGCCCACCTCATTTTCTTTATAAATGGAAAGAAAATCAATCCTATTAACACCATAGTCAGACGCTACCTTGACAAGCTGCCCCTCCATAGCAAATATCTTCTTATTCTCCGCATATAGAAACTTGATAATATCCCTAATAAATAATTCATCGAATCTCACTTCACCTATCAGCTCATTTAGTTCTACAAGCAACTGATCATAAGCTGCATCGTTACCATGCAGATCCCCAGCAGAGCACATACTCTTATACTGCAACATTTTCTCTTTGTGAAAAGATAGCAGCTTCCTTCCCACTTTACATATTTCAGACAGCATTGCAAAGATGTGTTCACGCACCTCAGAATCAATATCACCACACGCATCATCCTCACCCTCGCTACTTTCCACATCACTTATATTACTCTGACCACCGCCCCCCTCTTTGTTATCATCATCAAACGAAGCAGCTTCGATATCCTGGGGATACATAGCATCTAAATCTATCAAATCCTGCATACTCCTATCACCAGACATAATCGCATCATAACGCTGGATCAACAATCTTATTGCATATGGAGTACTAAACACAAACTGTATCTTCTTCCACCTACTCTCCTCTATCTTTTTCGCTACCTCTACTTCTCCCTCTCTGGTTAATAGAACTCTGTGCCCCATCTCTTTTAAGTACATCCTAACGGGATCATCGCTTTTAGACACAGATCCATCTGCGTCACTGCTATCAACTGGCAAAGCACTTTCTGTCACCATATCCTTCACATTGGTGATATTTATCCCACTATTTTGCAGCTTAGATATAATCTCGTCCAATTTATCGAAATCTGCGGCATTAGATAGAAAGTGATTCAGCTCATCATAAGTTACAGAGCCAGAAGCCTTATATTTATTAATAAATTCCTGCAGGCTTTCCTCTGTAATTTGGCCTTTTGTACTACTCTTTTGCATCCGCTGATTATTGAAAATTAGATTATATTTTTATTTCAAAGTATGTTATTTATGACTACTTCTTTGGTTTCAACAACACTATTAAACTCATAGCATCCCAGAAAAATCACAACACACGATATAATACTCAAGGTAATAAGTAATATCTTAACCATCACGTCCTTATTGTACATCCTATTTTATAAATCAAAGTAACCCTTCACTTTACCCTAGAATGAATATTGTTTCAATATATTTCTACTGATTATTATATGCATTACAAACAATCTCTGAGATTAGCAATTATACAGGCTCTTAATATTCACTCCAACACACGCATTTATCTATGCGGCATAGGTGGTATAGGCATGAGTGCGTTAGCTAAGATCCTACTGCAACTGAATTTTAGTGTAGCTGGAAGCGACATGTCTCACAATCATAATTGCACCGCTATACAATCAATGGGTGGACAAATATACGTAGGACATAGTGCTAAAAACGTAGATGAAGGCGACCTATTTGTTAAATCATCTGCTATCAATAACAGCAATGTTGAGTACATGAAAGCACAGCAGCTCTCAGTTAATATTATATCTAGAGCTGAACTCCTGGCCATCATCACAAGCCCCCTCCCAACCATATGTATATCAGGTACCCACGGAAAAACAACAGTAACCTCCATGATCACTGAAACACTCCATCGCAATCTTCTGCACCCTATGTTTGCCTGCGGTGGTATTATTAACTACCTCGATACAAATGCTGATGTTGGCGAACCAAGCGATAACCGACACCTTGCCGTCATAGAGGCTGACGAATCAGATGCAAGCTTCTTACATTTCACTCCATATATAGCAATCATTACCAACATAGATGAAGATCATATGGAAACTTATGCATCCATCGACAGCGTTAGATCCGCCTTCACAAAATTTATTAATAATGTCCAAGATAATGGCGCAATAGTGGGATACCTGCATCCAGATCTCACTATGATTATTAATAATCTTGATCTATCAACAAGACAGCTCATTACTTACAGCTTGGATTCTAAACCCATTAAAGGACACACTCATGTCTTTGCTTCGAATATCCAATATAACAATGATGGTACTACTTTTGACTTAAACATCCATCAACAAAACAACAACATCTTACACACTCCTTCACTAGAAATACCATTATGCGGTAAGCACAATCTTGAGAATGCGCTGGCATGCATAGCCACATTATTCTTTGTGCAAAAAGAGATGAGCCTTAACATTAATTTCAACCATTTGAACCAATTCAGTGGAACCTATAAACGCTTTACAAAATTCGGTAATTTCATGGGTCACGACATCATCATGGATTATGGACATCACCCAAAGGAAATAGCATCCACTTTAGAAGCAACAAGGCAAAAAGTAGGAAGCTCTACTAAAATTATTGCTGTTTTCCAACCACACAAATACAGCAGATTCAATCACTTCTTACATGAATTTGTCACATCTATGCAGAATGCCGATACAGTGGTGATATTGGATATATATTCTGCTAATGAAGAGAATAAACACAAAATATCCGTAGATGATTATATCACTAAATTCACAAATGAATATCAACAAAGGAAGAGCATCACCTATGTCCCAAATGACGCACCAATCTCGCCTACAATCGAATCATTAGCAATGCATCATGACAAAAACATTATCATATTCTTTGGAGCTGGCAACATAGAGCATTTTGCCAATAAATTAATTAACAATGAATAGAATTTACTTTAGTATTTTATCCATCACACCCACTGCCACCTCTATACACTCGCTACTCCCCACCACACTCTCGTTCAACAACATGTCTGGCTCCACGCCGCTACCATCAACCATATTTCCCTTAGGTGTATAATACAAAGCAGTGGTGATGTTGATCGCCCTCCCTCCTCCTATGTCGAATAACTCCTGCATACGCCCTTTCCCGTATGATCTTGTCCCAATCACGCTACTAACTTTGTCATTTTCACGCAACGCAAACACTAGCACCTCCGCAGCTGAAGCAGTCTTCCCATTTAACAACACAACTACTGGCCTATCAACCACAACACCCTTCTTAGCCCTGTATGTCTTGAGCTTTTTGCTCCTCCCCCTCTGAACTAACATTATCTTCTCACCACGCTGAAGGAATAAGTCAGCTACATCAAGCACACTATGAAGCAATCCACCAGAATTATCGCGCAAATCTAACACAACACCATTCACAACATCGCTATTACATAAATCGGTGTAAATCTTCTCAAGATTTTTGGCCGTATTAGCGTCGAAATACGACACCTTCAGATATATCAATCCGCTATCTTCTATCATCTTGCCACTCACAGATGGAATCTCCACCACCCCTCTTTTCACTACAACAGACCTCACATCTCCATCTTGTGACCTTACTGTAATATCTATACCATCGACATCACCACACCTGATATCACTGATATCACGTACCTCCCCCAACTGCTGAACATCCACTCCACATAAGCTTAATATTACATCACCTACTTCTAACCCCGCAGCAGAAGCTGGACTATCATCATAAATATGGACAATGTGCAACCTCTCCCTCTCATCACTTTGCTTCACCACTGCACCAATAGCAGACACCACACCATAGTCTGAGTGACGCTTAGCTGCCTGCTGATACTCTGATACATCCACATAATACGAGTATTGATCCAATTCTCGCACAGCAGCTCTCACCATTACATCAATTAACTGATCCTCATCAACATCCATAGCATAGTGCTTTGATATTATATCTAGCGCATTACCCACTGGATTACCTTTACTGGCCGCAGCAAAGCAAAAAGAAGAAATGGTATAAAAATTGAACAGAACCGCTGATAATAACCAACACAATATCACCATTTTCTTTCTCAAAAGACACACCCTAATGCAATCAAATATGCCCATAACAGCACTATTTAGGATTAATCACAGCTATCACATTAGCCGATTTCTTTAACTCTTTTATCATATTTTGATAATAATCACTATTCAAGTCCTGCGGTCGTACGATATGTTTCCGAAATACCTCCATATACTCCTCTATGTATACGTCATCACCACGTGGATATGCTTTTCTATATCCAGTAAACCACGGAGTATTCAATTGATAATTCATAACAGCTAAATTATCAGCCTTACAGTCTTTCAAAATTTTAGTACGCTTCACAGTAAAAGGATGTTGAGCAACTATAATATTTGCAACTGTACCACTATTCGCATATGCGAGAGATTTAATATGGTCGAAGTGCAAAGAATCACCAGGGAAGCCAATGCCATAGTTCGTAACATACATATTATTCGCAGTTTTATACTTTATCTTAAAATCCAGATCGCTCGTAATATTCGACGCTAAATCGGGCAAATCAATATCATAATCCATGGTAGGATACCCATCATTCATCATAAGCGCTATCTGATTCTTTATATATTCGAGAGAATAGTAGTTAGCCGCCCCTGTGAACGACGATGCTGCCCTATTACGCAGAGACAATCGCTTCGTCACAGACACCACATCCTCTTCTTCTCCCTCTTTTCCTATAAACATCTCGCTGTACCGATCTGATCGATGGTCACGCGCTTTAATAGCAGGAATATAGTCATTCGCAGCACCATCCTTATACAGCACCAACGCAGGTCTATTCTCAATATCAGCAAAAACATACTTCACCATCACCTTATGATTAGTAGGATCTAACCACAGTTTTTTCCCATTTTTCAATCTTACGAGCACTATAGCATGATTAAATTCAGCGAGAGATGGAAGCGAATTACTCGGTGGAATATAATTAGCCCCCCTCCATACTATGGCGACATCAGCATCATAGCCCATCTTACGTAAAATAGCAGCCGTTACAACAGAGAATTCCTTACAATCGGCCATTGCAGTACTAGCAACCCATTCCATGGATCTAGGGAATATGCCACCCCTTATGGTTCTCCAATCCCCCATATAACGAATTGATTTAATAACATCAGAGATCACAGAAGATATCTTATCATCATCATTCTGAATGGATTTATGTTTTTCATAGATCTCCTCTAATAATGGTGGTAAGGGCTGATCCATCACATCATTATATGCATCCTTCAACAGATTACCCATCTCGCTATAAGAAGTATAGCTTGATATATCCACATAAGTTAACATATTATTATCCAAATAATTACCATCATCCTCTATCACTCTCTGATAAATAGGCTTATTCAGCTCTATTGTCATTTCAAATATTCTCCCTTTATATTTCTCCGTTACAGATAACACTCCCAAGGGATCATTTACTATATAACGCAAAGGAATTGCCGATTTTATGGTAATCTTAGAATGAGTTGTATATAATATATCTCCTATATAAATTCTCTGTGCAAAATGCTTTATTGTAGAATCAGATTTAGTAGACATTTTGGACTTCAGATATAACTCCGCTCCAACAACCACATTATCAAATGCGACCATATGACGATTCGTCTGATCGAATCCACTATCTTGCGCGATTACAGCTTTATTTTCCATATTAGATTTCCGCACCTTATACTCTTTACCATCCACTATACTCTTCGCACGCACAACCTTATAAACGCTACTCCCACCATTATAATAAGTAGATATGGTCCCATACATCTCTCTGCCAGACTCATTCAACACCTTAATCTTTGCTTCTTCTGATTTCTTAACACTCCCATCCTTACCAACGGTAATATCGTAATTATACAAATTAAGTTCTGCAGGAGCATCATCGATAGTAGCCCATCTTGCCTCAGCAGATTCAATGCAACATAGAAGCAACAAGGCAATAAAATAAATGCGAGAAAAAAGCAAATACATACTAATTGAACAGAAAATTACGTAGATAACACAGAACGACATAATCATCATGGTAACACATGATGATGGAATCTACAAACCATATATAAATATACCCTTTTTATTGGCTTGGTAAGTAGTTTGAGCTTTATTTAATACAAACGTCAGGTTCGACTCCAGTACAATGCCCCCAAACCCATGTTTATCCATACATTCTATAGTTCTAGGACCTACATAAGGCAGGTTCACCCTCTTGTCTTGCTTAGCCTTAGCAATCTTAATCAGTATGGGCTTTTGGCTTATATCCTGCTTAATCTCCCCACATCGTTTAATCAACGCATCAGTACCTTCAGATGCTTCTACACCTAGAATTAACCCACGCTGTATTACAAGGGATTGCCCTGCATCAAACTGCGCTATGCCCCTCAGAATCTTCACTCCCTGCCGTACATCATCCATGGCAGCATCATTAATTACAACAGAATCAGTGATATTCCCTCGCTGCATGATGATTTCAGGAGCAATTTCTTCTGGAGGAATAATGGTGAATCCCTCTTTTTCAAAGAATTTTATAATAGATAGCAAAGCGGCGTTATCACTAAAACCATATCTAAGTATTCTTGCAAATAGCTTAGCACCTTTTGTATCCATGAATAGCTTAGACATGCCTTTACGTCGAACACCACCAGCAAGTACCAGGTGCTTTATACCTAAATCATTCAAATACTTTAATATCTTGTTAATTTTATGAGTCGAAAATACCTTGTAGTTGACTCCATAGAATATTTCGGGATTAATAAACCCCAGCAAGCCCACCACACAACATTCGACACCACGCTTAACACAGGCATCATATATCTGTCTCGGTAGTAACCCCTCACCGGCAACGATAGCTATTTTCTTGTAATCACCTTTTTCACCACTCATCTATGCAATAAAAATATGATTTTAGTATCTAATATTTTTTACCAGCCATCAACAAGACAGGTCGATCTCTTACTTCTTTCTTGTAAAAAATCAATAATCTCCTTCGCAATCATATTGCTGGAATACTTCTCACTAGCCAATTCTAACCTACGTTTGAAGTCCATATCATCGCTTTGAGCGAAAATGAAATTAAACAACCGTTGTCCAATTTTTATATCTGCATTGCTAATACCATGCCTCCGCATTCCAACTAAATTCAATCCACGCAGTTTTGCTCTATCACCATGCACCATTCCATAGGGGATCACGTCCCTCACCACCGCTGTTACCCCACCAATGATAGCATGTGCGCCAACATTCACAAACTGGTGCACAGCCGATAATCCACCAAGTACCGCATTATTTCCTATGGTCACATGCCCACCCAATGTAGAGTTATTTGCCATGATAACGCCATCTCCTACAATACAGTCATGCGCAAGATGGCACCCAACCATCAACAGACAATCATTACCTATAATAGTTTCAGAGCCGCCACCTGCAGTACCTAGATGAATAGTACACTGCTCTCTTATAGTATTTCTCTTCCCTATTCTCACCGAGGTCTTCTCTCCCCTGTATTTCAAATCCTGCGGTGAAGAACCGATAGTCACAAATGGATACACAACGGTGTCCTCTCCTATCACTACATCACCACTAATAGAAACATGAGACTGAATTTTTACACCGTCCTCGATTACAACGCCATCGCCTATTACGCAAAATGGACCTATCTCAGCTCTCGCTGATACGCGTGCTTCCGGACTAATGACAGATGTACTATGAATCATGTGCTACCTCCTCCCATCTCCTTTATTTATCACGCAAAGCAGCAGATAACATACCCTTGGCTACAAGTTGAGAATCTACATATGCTTCCCCCCATACCTGCCAGGTGTTTAGCTTATAGCCCATCTTTTTCACATGCAAATGAAGCGTATCCCCTGGGGACACTCTATGCTTAAATGAAACATTTTTGATCGCAGCAAAATAAACATTCTTTTTCTTGAAGAGATCTTTCTCACAACCATTAGCGATCAACAATATAGCAGCCTGAGCTAAAGATTCGATTATCAGCACTCCAGGCATAACAGGAGTATCAGGGAAATGACCGTTGAAGAAGTCTTCATTGATAGTAACATTCTTCAGAGCAACGATACTCTCATCACCATCCACCTTTAGCACCTTATCTATAAGAAGCATAGGATACCTATGAGGCAAAATCTCCAGCACATCCTTAATATCCATCACACTCATTTCCATATTACAAACATGATTAAACGACTCCACTACAATGGCACAAAAAATCATTTCTGCAGCACCGTCCGCACAGCATATACAATTATTCCACTTATGTCCATAAGAAACATAGCTATGAACCACATTTTGAATAGTAACAAAATCGTGCTTTCGTGCTTCCTATGTACAAGAATATATAGTTTATTTGCTGCTGGATTTTATTATAAAATCGCTATAACACCAATATAATCATACTTATAATCATTATAATGCCTATGTTCAACAAAATTAAAACATCCATTAATAAAGTCAAAAATAAGAATTCTTCCAAAACAATACAGGAGAAAATCGCTGAAAACTATAACTCATACATCTACACATCAGGAACCCCAATATGGAGTGACAAAAACTATAATAACTTTGCAAATGAAGCATATAGAAAGAACGTAATAGCTCATAGAGCCATGCGTATGGTCGCACAAGCAGCAGCATCAATACCATTTACATTATACAAATACTTTGAAGATGAAAAACACTTACTGGAGCGTCATCCAATTCTCGATATGCTTTCCAACCCTAACCCTACACAAGGAAGTAAAGAATTCATGGAGTCAATATACATATATAAGCAACTTAGTGGAGATGCGTATATACTAATGTCAGGAATGGACGAAAATAACAAAGCTGCTGAATTATATAGCCTTAGACCAGATCGCATCACAATTATAGCAGGAGATAATCTCCTACCATCAGGATATAGGTATTCTGTAGATAGTAGCAACATCACCTACCCTGTAGATAGCATTACTGGCCTATCCAACATACTACACATAAAAACATTCAACCCCCTATCTGATTGGTATGGCCTATCCGCCGTCGAGTCTGCCTTATACAGCATAGATCAGCATAATCAAGCAGGAGCATGGAACCAAACTTTATTACAAAACGCTGCTAGACCCAGCGGTGCGATAGTAGTAAAAAACGCTGAAGGGAAGCCAATGTCCCTCAATGAAACTGAGCGCCACAATTTACGTGAATCAATAGAAGAAACGTTCTGTGGAAGTGCAAATGCAGGAAGACCCATATTATTAGAAGGTGGCCTTGAATGGAAAGAAATGAGCTGGTCTCCTCGTGACATGGATTACATTTCTTCAAAAAATAACTCTGCACGAGAGATAGCGCTAGCTTTCGGTGTGCCGCCACAATTACTAGGAATACCGGGCGATAACACTTACGCAAATCTTGTGGAGGCAAGAGTAGCATTATGGGAACAAACAATAATACCAATGGTGGAATCTGTTGTATCCAAAATCAATACCTGGATTACTTCATATTTTGATGAAGACTTATACCTATCTTACAACATTAATGAAGTCAGTTCACTTGCTGATCGTGTCGACACTATGTGGAACAGACTAGAAAAAAGCAACTTCTTAACTCGTGATGAAAAAAGAAAAGCAGCTGGATTTTCTCCTATAGACAGTGACAAGAGCAAATAAATAGAAAATGGGATTATCGGCTAATTCGGCTGATAATCCCTCTTGATGTAAAAATCATTAGCTGATATAGTTCAATTTTTCATCAAATAATTAGAATTTCGACCCACTATCCATGAAAATAGGAATAATATGTGGTGGACCATCCCAAGAAAGAGGAATCTCACTTAACTCTGCTCGCTCGCTCCTCGATCACATCCCAGCAGAACTGGTAATATTTTATGTGGATCAATCTCTACGCTTTTATAAAATACCTACAGCACAACTATACTCTAACACTCCCGACGATTTTGATTTCAAATTAGACAACACGTCTACACATCTAAGTCGCTCCCAACTACAGGAAGAATTGTCACAGGTCGGTATAGTCTTTCCATCAATCCACGGCGAATTTGGAGAAGATGGTGCATTACAGGATATGCTAAAACAAATGAATATACCATTTGTCGGATCTGATGGCACCACTTGCCGTAATATGTATAACAAGGATAAGGCTCTGCATAAGCTCGCAGTACACGGCTATGACTATTTTCATCGTGATATTATATCGCGTAAAGAGAGCAAGGAATCAATTCAGAAGAAGATACGGCACTTCTTTAATCAAAGTAAAAGTAAAACAATTATAGTCAAACCAACAGCTGGCGGCTCATCTATCGGAGTATTTGCAACAACCACAGTATCAGAAGCATATAACAAGACACAATATATCTTCAATATTCTCAATACCGATGTTTTATTAGAGCCATTCTGTGATGGAAGAGAATTCACAATTGTTATATTAGAAAATAGCAAAGGTGATGCGGTCCCCCTCATTCCAACAGAGGTCAGTATAAGCAAAAATACAATATTCTCTTATCGCAATAAGTATTTACCAGAGTCAACCGTACGCTACCTAACACCTGCACCATTCCCTCTTGACATTATAAGTACAATCCGCGAACAAGCAGCTGCAATATACAAGCTGTTCTCTATGAAGGATTTTGCAAGATTAGACGGATATCTATCTCATGATAACAAAATATACTTTATAGACTTCAACCCAATAAGTGGAATGGAGCAAAATAGCATTTTCTTTAAACAAACATCCATATTAGGATTAACGCATAAAGAGTCCTTAATGTGCGTCATTAATTCAGCCTGCAGACGCCACAAATTACCCACCATACAGCCCAACGCTACCCACCACCATCACCTATCACATAATAAACGCCAACCAGTCGCCGTAATCTTTGGTGGCAGCAATAGTGAAAGACAGGTCTCTCTCATGAGTGGCACCAATGTTTGGCTCAAACTCCAGCAATCTAATAAATTCGCTCCTGAGCCATTCCTACTTGATACAAAGAAAGATGTCTGGCACATACCATATAGCTATGCAGTAAATCGTACGGTGGAAGAAATCGTAGATAATTGCACTGCATCACAAGACATAAAAGCACAATACGCTGATCTGCTTAACGAGGTAACAGCAGAGTTAGAAGTAAAGCACTATAACAATAGAAATACTACAAACTCACCTACTCACTATAGTTTCAACGAGTTCCTACAACACATAAAACAACATTACAAATATGTATTTATAGCATTACACGGTGATATAGGGGAGAACGGCACAATACAAAAGAAATTAGAGGAGCATCAAATTAAATTTAATGGCTCTGGCAGTAAAGCCTCACGCGTATGTATGGATAAAGTAGCTACAGGTGATATAGTGAATGCTATGAAGCATCCTCTTGTATCATCGCTACCTAAGTATAATATATCACACAATGAATTAATAGCAGATGGACACAAAGGTCTTAGTAAAGTCTGGAAACATATTGAGCGCAATGAAAGCCATAACATATTCATCATCAAACCACGTAGTGATGGATGCTCTTCAGGTGTGATAGTCATAAAATCACTGGATGACTTAAAATCCTACGCAAACTTTGTCAAAAATAACACAAAAAGTGTCCCACCAAATACTTTCTATAAACAACCTGACATAGTTGAGTTATCTTCTTCAAGTAACCATTATATCATCGAGCCATACATTACCACCGACGCAATACAGGTCACCAAGCAACAGCTACATCATGAGGAAAAAACGGGGTGGCTGGAACTAACAATTGGTGTAATCTCAAAGAATGATCACCCTCATGCCTTTAACCCCAGCATTACAATAGCAGAAGGAGCTGTTCTCACAATAGAGGAAAAATTCCAAGGTGGCACCGGCATTAACATCACCCCTCCACCACCAACCTTACTTACAACCGCGCAAATCACAACAATTAAAGCACAAGCAACAATTCTTTTTGAGCATTTACAAATCAAAGATTACTGCCGCATAGACTTTTTCTTTAACAGAAAGAACAACGAGATGGTGATAATCGAGATCAACACACTACCAGGATTAACCGCATCCACCGTTATATATCATCAAGCACTTGCTGAGAAAAACACAATATATCCAAAAGATTTGCTAGAATCTATCATTGAGCAAAGTATATAGTATATAAATATATAAACTCCTCAGAATACTCTATAGTGTTTTTCCTCGAATAGAGCAAAAGAAATTCGACATAATACTCTTCGCCTCCTCCTGCATCTCACCAATATACACCTCTGGCATATAGCCTATACAACACATCGGCGTACCACCACTACCACTACCGCCACCACCACGTAGCATATCGCCTCCTATTTGCCCAATATGCGCAAAATCATCCCTTTGCACAGCAAAATACACCCTGCGTACTCTACTAAGAGAAATTGCCTGTGCACACATAGGACATGGCTCAAGCGACACATATAAATCGCACATATCCAAATACTTTGATCCCAGATACGACGCTGCCTTTCTCAACACTATCATCTCTGCATGTGCGGTAGCATCCTGCATAGTTTCCATCATATTATGCCCCCTAGCTATGATGCCTTTATTATCATGCAGTACAACAGCACCTACAGGCACCTCATTACAAGCAGCAGCACACCTAGCCTGCTCAATAGCATCACTCATAAATGAAGTAAAAAGTGTCATGATTTTACATAGATTAGAGAATTAGAAGAAATTTACACAAAATTCAGAAAAAAGGTGCTTTTCTTTGAATTATTATACCATATTTACAATCATGTTATCATAGTATAGACTATAATCTAACGTGAACTATCACTCAATATGGTAATAAATTATGGCACTATCAAATGAACAATATAGAGCAGACTCCGCCTTCTTCGGTGAAAACGCCGACTTCATAGAACAACTGTATCACCTATATACGCAGGACCACAAACTTGTTGATACATCATGGCATAATTTATTCGAAAATATAGAAGAAAATACACAAAACTGTTACCTAGGCAAGTTCGAATTTAGCAACCCACAAATCACTCATCAACACAATCACAATAGTAACAACAACAGCACCGGCAGCTCAGTGCATATCACAAACTTGATACAAGCATACAGAGAATATGGACACACAGTGGCTAAGCTAGATCCATTAATTCTCGATGATAGCAGCAGCTCCCTCCCTGCCCATAATAACACACTACACCACAGCAAGCACTCAATCAGCGACTCAAGCTTAACAGACAGCGTACCCACCGATGTCATAGTGAATCACCTAGGTAAAGCATTTGCAAGCATTAGCGATTTGCAGAATCTTATACAAAAACTACAGCTAACTTATTGCAACAACATCGGCTATGAGTTCACATATATTGAAAACCAGCAAGAAAAAGACTGGATCATCCAACAAATAGAAGGCTCTACAAATAATGATATAGATAACACTGCTAGAATGAGAGCTCTAGAACGTATGGCAGAGATCGAAACATTCGAACGCTTCTTGCATCGCAAATTTGTTGGAGCAAAGCGCTTTTCAATAGAAGGAGGCGAGTCAGCTATTGCAGCAATAGAACACACAATCCACATGATGTCTCAAGATAATATAGATGAGTTTGTCATAGGTATGGCTCATAGAGGAAGACTTAGCACTCTCACAAACATCATGAATAAACCATATCATCTATTGTTCGCTGAATTTGCAGGAAAATCACCATTTATTGATGTCAAAGGCATTTCAGGTGATGTAAAATATCACCTTGGCACATCGTGTGATATCAAAATAAATAACCGCTCTATACACCTCTCACTCACCCCGAATCCATCACATCTCGAAACTGTTAACTCAGTTGCCCTCGGAAGAGCGAAAGCGAAACAGCAAAAACATAAAAAAGATATTGCAACTATTCTTATACATGGAGATGCATCTGTATCAGGACAGGGTAGCGTCATGGAAAGCATCATGATGAGCAAACTCGATGCATATGATGTAGGAGGTACAATCCACATAGTGATCAACAACAGATTAGGCTTCACCACAGATCCAGAAAAAGGACGCTTTGGACGCTACTGCACTGATATTGCAAAAGCTATCAATGCCCCTGTCATACATGTGAATGGATCGAAAATAGATGATATAATAAATGCTGTCAATATAGCCACTGAATATCGTAGAGTATTTCGGAAAGATATTTTTATAGATATAGTATGCTATAGGAAATACGGACATAATGAGGGCGATGAACCTCGCTTCACACAGCCATGTATATATGGCGAAATTGATAAAAATACCCAAGCACTTAGTCTTATTGAGCGCTATAAAAGCCACCTATTACAACTCGGAATATTAAATGAAGATGCCTTCAATCAAAAAATATCTGCTATCAAGAA
>Ga0213833_1001792_pt1 | contig 14736 bp, 22 predicted proteins | sample SWATP21_FD_160575 | JGI IMG/M metagenome (GOLD analysis project Ga0213833, IMG submission 160575) | Coastal seawater microbial communities from Marineland, Florida, United States - SWA TP2 #1 | ecosystem: Environmental > Aquatic > Marine > Coastal | place: USA: Florida | collected 2016-08-14
TAGAACGCTTGCGCACGTATCCGACACAGTTAGAGCCACACCAAGCGACTTCACGGTGCTTGTACGTCCCTCAATTTGCTTCGTGGGCCGCGATCAGTGTTTACCTCTTGTTCACTCGACAACTACCATTGCAGCTCAGCGACCTTCCAGCAGATGCTACGGACCACGAGGCAAGTTCATTCACTTCCATGGTCCTTGAAGTAGGTATCATCTCACATCGCGCTGTGCACGTGCTTGTTGTGTGCGAATCCTGTTTCAGGTCCGCGAGTATTGCAAACAGTTTGGGGAAGTGGCTACAGTGTCCCTGGTCAGACCCCTGCAGCACTTGTTCACGCTCGCAAGCAAGCGAGACGACCTGCGCGAGGACGTGGTCGTGAAACCGAAATCGGTCAGCCTCCAGGCCAGGTGAGTAACATTGCACGCGCTTTCATGTCTGTTGTGACTGTCAAGCCTTGCACTGTGCCTGCTGTGTTGTTTTCTCGTTGGTTGCTTTTGTTGCGCTTTCGCGTAGTTCACAAAGCATGGCGCCATGCTTTGTTTCCGCTTTTTAGACTCGACGAGACACAGGATGCATACCGCGCAGCCGTAGCAGCTGAGTTGTCGCAGCCCAGCTGTGGAAAGGCGTTCGTGTCGTTTGAATACGAGGCAGACGCGAGCAAGTGTCTCGCACTTCTCGGTCGTGGCTGGTGGATGGATCTGTACCTACGGCTGCGGTGTCGCCAGACTCGAAAACCGCGTTTCCGCACCCGCTTCACGCCAAAAGCCCAGGTTCCGCCCGAGCCCACCAATATCATCTGGCAGCATTTGGAGTTTGGCTGGTTGTACGTGCGGAGTGTTGTTGGGTCAGCAAGGGCGCCACCAGTTGTGTGGTGTTTGCCGTAGGGTTGGTTGTCTCTGATCTGACGGCCTCTGGATGGACATTGTCGTGTTCTTGCAGCCACCGTGTCAAGCGACAAGCGGTTGTGTGGTCCGTCATGAGTGCATTGATTCTCGTGTCCTTTTCCCTGGTGGTGATGCTGAAGGAAACGCAGCAAGACGCTGGCACTGTGCTAGCTTCGGTTGCCGCGGTGTTCATCTTCATCATCAACAAGGCGTTGGTGGCTTTGTCAAACGCCCTGTCAAACTGGGCGCACCATCAAACCTACTGTGCGTGGATCTGAGGTTGTGCTGGTTCCGGCACACTGCTCACTGTGCCCGCCTCTGTGCAGAGGGTGTCGAAATGAGCACCCTGCTACAGGTATCCATTTCGCAGGTTCTAAATACATCGTTTGTGCTTATCATTGTGTACGCGGATGACAAAGCTGCCTGGTATGTGCATCTGGTGCTCGTGTTGTTTGCACTTTGTCGCGTCACTCAAACGAGGCCTACCGTCCATTCCCTCAGGTTCCAACTGAATCGCCAAGGGTTGGCACAAACAGCTCTCACGCTGATGGCGTTGAACGTGGTTGTGCCACCTTTAACGTACACCGCGTTCTTTATCCAGCGCAAGCTCATGTCCTGTTTTGCCCGTTGCCGAAGTACCTCCAACCACCTCCCTGAAAACGACGTCGAGCAAGGGTGGTCTGATGTTCACGAGGCCATTCGTGATAGCAGTGGCGAGCAGCCCAAGCACTGCAATGCTGGGGCCAAACGCGATGATGCTGAGACCAAACACGACGCTGCTGATGCCCAGTGTGACACCACTGGCGACGCACAAGCACAAGGCCTCACTGGCGAGCATCCTCGTGGACAAGTGGCGGTGCCATGGAACGTCCAACTCAAGGACACGCTGCGCAATCCCAACATGGCCGCTGCCTTGCGCGGGGCAATGCATAGAGCCAAAGTGGTGTCCCATTCCAAGCCACGAATGGGTGTATGGTGCGTTGTGCCCATGCGTTGTGTTTGTATGTGCGACAGGCAATGTGATGGCGTGCATCGCACGTGCCATTTGGTGTGCATGGTGTGTGGTTCGACACGCCTTTGTTTCAGGTATGGACGATTGGTCCAGACAATCGCGAACGGGCTCTTGTTTGGACTCATGCTTCCATCAAGTCTGTGTCTGCCGCTGTGCACGCGTGTGTGTTTGTGCCATTTGCGCTGTCCCACACGCCACGCCTTACGACACACCTTCCCGCCACTTTTCGTTTCGTGCTTCACAGGCTACATGCTGTCGGCGCTTGCCTTGGCTGTCGCATATGCCCAGGTGCGTCAGGGTTTCGCCCAGGTCCTTATGGGCCAAGGGCGCACACAGTCGGCCGCCGTGGCCATGCAAGTGTCTGTGTGTGACCTCCGTCCCATGCGTGTGATGTTGGAATCTGCTTCCCCAGTTTCGCTTTGCTGTGGTGCATGACAACACGCACTTTCCATCCATGCGCGCGCCACTGGTCAAGCGCGCCGCGCTTGTGCTTTCCACTGTCATCTTCTGCATGCTCATCGCTTTCATCTTCGCCTCGGGTTCCATTGGCAACGATGCGGCTGGTCAAAGCATGGCCGAGGCGTTGGTTGCCTTCATGATACTGATTTTTGGTGTGTATTTGGGTACGTACACCAGCCTTGTGAGCATCGCGGTTGCTGCGCGACTGACGTAAACACTGCTTTGGCTCGCAGTTGTACCATGCTTTTGCATGCAGCGTGTGATCAACCACCTGGCCAAAGACTACATCAAACTCAAGGTCAAGCAACGTCACAACGAGAGAGATGGCCGGGTGGAGCAGTTCAGTCGACTGGAGTTTGCACACACGTACGCCGTGCCATGTTGGCTTCCTTTTGTGTTGTTGTGAAATGAAACGTCACTGTTGTAGGTATGTGAGGGCTCTTCCAAGACAAAGAAACGTGACCAAGCTTTCAGCACAGTGAGTGGCCTCAGCTGTGACCCGTGGGGGTCGCATAGGTGGCGGTTGTCGTCCTGGTCGCGTTGCTCACTTTTCGCTCCATGGTGTTGCGCTGTGTGTATGCAGCCTGGGCCATCGCAAACGCGCTGGCGTGGCTTGGGCGAAGCGATTGCTGTACAAATGCCCGTGTTGTTGTGCAAAACGAGGCACCAAGGTGGCACCTGTTCCAGTCGGGGGCCGGTTCCCTTCACGTCAACCACATGTCTACCCACCTCATGACGGCACGACTGTCGGTGGGGTTGGGGCTGAAGGCAGCGGCGATGGCGGTGTTGGCGTTGTCTCAGCTGTGGCGATACCTGCAGCCAACCTTGCGACTGTATGAATGAACCTCATCCTGGATCCCGCGGATGTCGTGCGGTAAGCACAGCTTGCGTTTGTAGACACCAGTTTGATAATACCACTTCTTGCTAGCTCGAGCAACACAGCTCACACTAGTTCGCTAAACGTCCTCGACCTTTGGGTTCTCATCTTGGGATGCATCAGGCGGCTCGCGTTGTCCTGACGACTGAAGCCCATTGACGCTGGGCGACCAGATTTTCCCACCATGTCAGGTTCTTCACGCAGCACCAGTAAAGGCAGGCGTTCAAAGCGATGGCGAGCATCGAAACGACGCATCGGGGAAGTGCGATACACGGGCGAGTTCGGAGTGATCTGGCATCGTGTCCGAACACGAACCGCGTAGGACACTGTCACGGACTTGCCCGGCTCGCCCGACTCGCCACGGTAGAAGAAACCGACGTGCAGCACCAGACGTCGCTTTGTAAACCCGGTGACGTTGCGTTGTGGAGCGTAGTACCTGGCCGCACAAGAAACGCACGAGCACAAGGTGAGCAACAAGGTATGAGAGAAATGCAGGCGCCACGTCGCTGTGTGCATCCGCCACCACGTCAACGAACAGGTCAACTGTGCTGGACACAGCAACCTCGCCTGGTTCGGGGTATTCGTTGGGCATGTCATGCTCGTCTCTCGGAATCTGCAGCCAGGGGATCATCGCAGCACACCACATGCATCACCAGGCCAGAGCTTCAGAGGCTGCATGCGCTGACTGACACGAAACCCAGCGAGACAGACAACACAGTTCGTTGACGCACGATAACATGACCGGGAGTCACAAAAAGCTGTTCCTCCTTGGATTCTCCGCGCGTCACAAGGTCATACAATCGGACAACGCATTCCACCTGTGGATTGGAGGCTGGAAGCTGCGCACCCACATGCAACGCGTGTCCCTTTGGCGTATCGCGCTGCACAATGACACTGACGACCAAGTCGGGTGGGAGCACGTTCTTTGGACTATCACCTTGCGCATCGCCTTCGCCTTCTGCCCCCTTCGCTTCTTCTTCCCCTTTTCCTTCTCTTCCAGAGTTGTCACCCGCCCCCATCGCCACAAGCACGTCTGCTGACACAGCACCAGAGTCACTCAGGTTGCTGACCTGGGGCATGAATGCCTCCGGTCGCAGCTCCCACAGTTGAGAGAGGTCTTCCTTCGCGTCAACAAACACGTAGTCTTCAAACCCGGCCATGCCTTGGTGCGTGGCGCCAGCCAAGAGCGCCATGCGCTCGTCGGTGTGGGCAGACTTTCGTCTCTGTCGCCTTTGCTGGGGACGTCCGGAGACCTCGGAGAAGTGGCGAAAGCTGAAGCCGCGCTCCACGGTGCGGTATTGCAGCTTGGGTTTCACGCGTGGGCCCAGGTATTTACAGAGCGTAAATGTCTGGGCTTGGAAGTACTCGTCGCCCAACAGTTGGAGTGACTCTGCCGTGACAGCACCGGCCTTGCGTGAATACACACGCAGGGTGTACTGAAACAAACCTCGTTGTGATGAACTTCGGGCACCCACAAATATCCGGTACTTGCGGCGCGCGTGCACGGATATTTCCACAGCCGTCTGTTCTCACACCGGAACGATACGCAGCATGAATATGGTTCCACCGCCCCCTTTTGCGCTCCAACCGTACCTGGTCGCTTGTTTGGTTCTTGATGTTGATGATCATGTTGTCGTGTTCAATCGCATCCAATGGTGTGTACCGCACGCGTGCTCGAGAATCTTTATCCTCCTCTGGCAACACGGCCAACAACACCGAAGACGTGCGCTGCCGGCTGCGTTTGGCAACCGTGATGACTACTTCCGACGACTTGTGAGCAGTCAACAACCACTGCTCAAACCCATCCTGAAGTGACAGAGCATACGTATGTCATGGCGGGCGTTAAAGCAACAGAAGCGTGTGCACTCACCGGATGTGCCTCGGAGAACTGATCCGACATGAGAGTCGCACTCGGCATGTCGGGGAGCCGGGTCCAATTCTCAAGCAACCGACACACAAACACAGAGCTAAAATACTGCACATCGAGCACCAGCGGTGAGACCTCTCGCAGGGGCGAGCACGTCACGACTTTGGGCTTCTTCAACCCCACAGCATGTGCTGGGGGGGAAGACAGACCGCGCAAACAAGAAACGGTGCTACAAAACGAGCACTGTTGCCAGGTCCACGCCACCTCTAAACGCACCTGGTAGAATTCGCCGTACTCCATCCAGAATCGACCGTCCAAATGCACTGAAGGATTATAATCTCCAAGCAAGTGGCGCATAGCAATACCACGGGCAGTGTTCCACACGGATGAGTTTGGACCCCACGTTAAGTATGCAGCATCGAGCTCCACTCGACCGTAGGGATCCTTCAGTTGGAGCATGCGATAGACTCGGCCAGCAAGTTGCACTTCCACGACATTGAGGAGCGCGTATGCGTGTGCTGCCAATAAACCTCGCTTCCGCCACCCTTGCCGTGGTTTCTCGACCGAGGCACCAAGAATTGTGAAGTTGCTGTTGTGGTCGTCGTCCTGGCAATAATCGAGGTGTCAAATCGAGGTGTCTGATCAGCAACGGCAAAGCGGCACCAACAGCTCCAGCAGCTGCACAGACGACGGCTCACGTACAAGATACTGTTGTAGCTGTTGCCACAGGGCCTCTGACACCGCCGACTCGTGTCGACTGAGGTCGATTGTGTGGGCGACACCTCCGGTCAAGGCAGACAGAGCATTGCCGACGGTGCCCCCGTCAATCTTGAAGAATCGTCGAGCGTTAAGGCTCCTCTCATCATCATCAAGCACATCAGGACTACGGAACCAGGCGTAAGCCTTCTCCAGCAGAGGAACCCACAACTGGGTTACGTCGCTGTAGCGGGTATCAGACTGTCCGACACGGTAAATTCGGGAGAAAGCAAGTTCACCGACTTGCCGTTTGCTGTATTTGGCTGCTTCAGCGTCTTTGAACACGACAAGCTGATGTGCATTACAACAAGTCAATGATGAGGACATGTAAGCGAGTAAGTAGACCCTTGGTGGAATGGGAGATTCGTACAGTGTTGTCCAGCGTGATTTTACGCCAGGTCTGAGTTCCCGCGTCGAAAAACCGCACACAATAGCGCCTGCGGCACAGAAACACGAGGCGGTGAGAGGTGCAAGCCGTGTGGAACGTGATGTGAAGGGACTGTTCATTACACACCCTTCACTGTCCACATCGATGGCTCTTCCAAGCGTTGTGTTCAAGAATTGGAAACACGTTGGCTGGAGAGGAGTGTACCACAAGTCAAACTCCGACCATCACCACGCAACACAGCACATGACAGTCCATCAACAGTAGACCACAGCACATCAGCAATACATCGCAGTACATCACTGCACCTACATTGGGCTCGTTGAATGCTTGGGAAAACGGGCCTAGCAACGCCTGCACCTTTTGCTTTTGCTGATCTGAGAGATACTGGTACTTGCTTGGCAAGCCATGGTGTTCGAGCCAGGCTTCACGCTCCTCGATAGCACGCAGTTGATGCGCCTCACGCAACACTTCTTTCGCATTCATCAAACGCCGACATCGAGACCAGCAAGAGCGCGCCTGAAACCAGAACAGGGCAGGCGAGGGGGGACAGTGGCAAACCTCTATAAGCACAAGCGCGCACGTATGTGTGTGCGCACTGCGCGGGTCCGCGGAACGAACCGTATCTTGGACGACGTTCTCGTGCCGCACTCGATGATCATGGTGAGCCAATGCTACAACTGCACCGATGAAGTGACAACTGCCAAGCTCACCCTGGGAACACAACATGCAATGCGAAAACAGAGGGTGAATATGGGTGACACTCTGATGTCGCATTTGTTCGCACGTTTCCACACATGCCATACCTGCTCGATGTTGGAGTATGTTGGGGCGGTTCCAAACGCCGAAGCTACGATATTGCGCGATTCCAAGACCTGAAGAACAACGAAAGCACATGTCCGCAGGCGTGCAGAGTGCAAAGGGTCCCAACAGCAAGCATGTACCGCAGAGTGCTGAGATTCCAAAGGTTGGCAGCAGTGCGAGCATAACGTACCACGTCATAACAGCGATCAAACCCAAATCTGTAGACATTTCTGGTTCCGTTGGGCCACCTCACCATTACTCCTTGGTCACCATACACCCCATCTGGCGACACAGACTCCACTATGCCTCGATTGTTGGCTCCACCGTCCTCATTTCCAGATTGCCAGTCAGGACCTCGCTTCACCTTCATTCCCTTTGCAAGTTTATCAAGGTCGAACCTGAGTTTGGTGGACAGCGCACAACACATGACCGGTGTCACTAGGCCAACTGAAGCAAGTCGAGCGGACGGAACAGACACGCTGCCAACATGTCACACCTATCACCCATGGCTGCAATGTCTTTGAGGGCGTAGAGTTGAAAAAAACTGAGTCACAACGTGTCACACAGTCAAACGAGGAACGTGGCAACATAGAACCACCACCACAGTGGCTCACCTTTCAACAAACTCATTCTCTCTCTCGATACGATCCTTTGCTTGCAATCTGTGCAACCGGGACACGTAGCGCACCGAATTCGCCAGGACAAGCATGCAAGCGTCAGACAGCAAGGGCAGTGAAACAATCACAGACCAAAGAACCAGGCCGGCAGAAACATGCTAGCGCTACATACTCCTTTGCTTTGCGCACGCTTCGCCGCTTTTTCCGCTGGCCACACCAAGGTCATTCGGTTGCCGCGCACATGACACCCAAATAGTGAGAGGAATGTTGACATCGCCGCACCAAACTACGCACCTGCCGATACGCGTCCTCTTCAAGCAGCCACCATAGTTTCGGTCTCCAGTATGCCATCAGCAGTCTCAGAGCATGGGGACTCATCGCTGTCAGAGGGATGCTATCACACGAGTGCTGGCATCACAACGACGAGTGAGTACAGAACCCCCCGCCACCACAACACAATCCAAACAACAACACTACACACCCGCTCCGGATCCGCATAGGTGAACATCGTCGCTTCCCTCTGCCCCAACAAAAAGGCAGCCGCGGGATCCACCTTCTGGATCCACTGACGCCTTTGCATACGAAGCAGTTCCTTGGGGTAGAACTCCAGCAAGTTGCTGGTCGTTGCAAATACTTGGGCGCGCTCCAGATTCGTCTGCTTTCAGCAATTACCATTACAAGGTGAAAATTGCCACCACTCTCGAGCTTGTGCCACGTACCGCTGCCTGTGAGGTGCTCAACACCAGCACAGAGAATCGTGCAACCAGCGTAGCTTCGAATCTAAACTGTTTCATACGCCTTTGTGACACCTCGAGTCCACTTTGGTGATCTCGACGCTCCGCTTGGTCCCACGAGGTGAGAATGTCATCTTGGCTGTCTGCCGGGTTTACAGTTGTGAACGGCGAACTGCTGGCCATCACGTTTCCGGCGTGCACGTGCACTGCACTCTTTCGTGCCGAATACAGCTGCGGTGCAGACAAGAAGCACCGTGCACGAGGAATAAGCCAAGCAGCCCATGCAAGATGGGGCGGACGGAAGCGAACTCAACACCTACCTCCTTCGTTTGTGTTTCTAGCTGAGCCCAGGCCTGCACACAAGCACAAGAGGGACGGTGAAATTCACTGGACAAGTGTGCACGTCAACACAACATATGTGTTGGCACGTACCTCGTTGAACCACTCATACGGGATCGTGGTGACGAACCCAACCACAGTCGCGCATGCGCTCACACTCAACCAGCACATGCCAGCAAAAAAGGCGGAGACTTCGTCATCAGTGATGAAAAACAACGTCGTGCTTCCGTATCTGCTTCCCCATGAGATGATTCGTAGGTGACACAGATGCACGCGCACTGTGTGGAAACGACCGCACACACGCGCGATTGACTGCATTGATAACTACGCACATGATCAGCATGGAGAAACTGAGGAACCACACCACGCCACGACTTTCGCTTGAAACCGCGCGAGTTCGCTGCACCGAGACCGCCGCAGTGAGCCTGCAGTCAGGAAACAGCTCTTTGCGTACTCACCAAATCGACACGAAGAACCGGCGCCACATATCTGGTAAAGCGAACCATAGTTCCCTCTCGAGGTCGCAGGTACTGCGGAGGGTATTAGTGGTGAGTCGCTACGATTCTGAGGCCTTGCGAGGACTGCAACAATCAAGCGAGCACGCACCGTCCATGAAGCATAGAGTAGGGCACTGCACACGATAGCAAAGCCAACGATGACAGATAGCATATGCTGCAAATGCCACGCCGCACCCTAGTGAGCGATTGGCACACACACGCGCGCGCCACCTTCGTTCGTACGTCCACACTGACAAATAGGTACACTGCGACGGCACCGGACAAAAGCAAGAAGAAAGCAACGTAGTTCCAGTTTCCCACCGGCTGAAGCACCACCATCATGATCATGAGCCAGTACGCGATGGCCGCTGCAAAAAGTACCTGCGCCCATGCAAACGCACACACGTTGAGTCCCATCACAAGAAGGGGGTAGGGTGGCTACGAACGTCAATGTATGAGTGGATGTAGCTATGCCGATCCACACCCATGAGGCCATACACGACGTATGCCAGCATCATGAGAGTGAGGGATACAGCAGTGGTGCTGAACATGAGCTTGAAGCTGGAAGGGTCAGCATTCACAGCCACGGGACAAGGCTCCTAGTGAAACGATTGGGCCCCAAAGGGAACACAAAGCAAGGAAGGCGATAACGAACGTTGTGAAGGCGTCGATGATCACACTCAGACATGTGGGCAAGTGAACACCATCCTCAAACGCAGCCATGGAAGAACGTCGCCTCTGAGCAGCACACGACAGTCAGACATAGCCCCAAGCTCGCGAACAGTGGCACCAACCCACAATCACGCCGCACAAAACCGTCGCACAGTGTCACCGCGCGCACCCCCAAATCGGACTGAGGCCGATACACAGATTCGGACACAACAACGGCGCAGACAAGGGCAGGCACGAGTGGAAAACACAACAGCACACATGCAAAACACAAACACGATGACGCACTCTTCTGTCGTGCCTGGCATTGTCGTTGCTCAGCCAGTTGACAAGTACCATTTTGTACGCAGTGCTCAAATCGAGGCTGCGGTTCGACGCACTCCAGTACTCCCGGACCGCAGCCACGTGCCAAAGCAAGACGGGGATGACGATGATGCACCAGACCGACAGCTACACCACGACAACCGCACAGCGCGAAGCACAGATAGCGACACCAACACACGAGAACATCGAGAGACATGAACCGTGCGAAGGCAGGTGTCTCCACACACCCTGTGCCCACTCACTGCATGAAGGTGTGCTTCGCTCCACAGTAAGAAGCAAGAATAGACGTGGTATCCCAAAGTGACAAAGGCAAGAAACAAGTGGAAGGTGTACGACCGAAACCAGGCCCAGAGTTGAGCTACGCTGAGGGCCAGAGTGGTGAATGTGGTGACGAACAAGGCGCCGGCCCAACCAGGCGCGCCTGTTCCATTCAACGCGTCATCCAACCAGCGCGCAAACTGTGGGAACATCCGCAGTGGGGCACAGTGTGTCGAGCACGTCAGCAGAGAGCGCGATAGTAGCACCAACCACAGCCTCAGCCACAGCCACAGCCACTGCCACAGCCATACACCCCTAACCCTAACCCAGACGCAGACACAAGCGACACGTACCGCAGCCGGGAGAAGAAAAAGCAACATTCCTGCGGTTGCAACAGGAAGGCGGTGCACAAAAGTGGAACGACCAAACGCGTCATGAGAGGCTGGAGAGGGTTGCGTGGCAGCCCGGTGGCCACGGTGGTTTCGATCACTAAAGGCAAGGTTTGGGAGGGTAAACACGTGGACCGCCTGGTGTACAGCACACACAGACACCACATCATCAAGCAAAACGTTCCGGGGCACTTTTGAGGCGTGGGTGGCCAAACCTGCGTCATGAGTTCAGACATCGAAAAGAATCTGCCACACGCGACCAACACACACCAGTCATGAGGTGATAACCGCGGTCATGTCAGCCAAGACTCGTACCCGTGCGCTTCCCACTTGCTAAATACCCAGTATCCAGCCGTGACGAAGCTGCCAACGACGGCCCAACAAAGGAGGGTGGGTAAGTCACTGTCTCACCTCAGGCAGTAGCGTGTTCACGCGTGACGTGACGTGCAAACACCACGTACAGGGCCAGTGTGACACCTCCCCACAGCACGATATCGGAGCCAGTGACGCGGTACATTGCGTAAACTAACACCAGACTCGCCACAACTGTGGCAAGTAGGTATGCCACGACAACGACGGACCACGAAGCTTGAGGGGGGTGCCACTGGTACCGTGATTGCAGACTAGCCCTGGTAGACAAGACATGGAAGCACCCATTCACATGTGTTAGCATCCAGAAACATCAGCAACGAGCCACGCACAATGCCAACACGCACACGCCGAGTGTCATACGCAGTACAAGGCTGAACGCCAAGCAGGCAAATCCGACCTCCCACTGGTAGTGCTGCAAGCAGAGACAAAGGAAACCAACGCATGCAGCAAGCCAAAGGAGGTGAGGAGAGTACGCGCCCCGCACACGCTACACGCACGATTCACTGCCATGCGTACCGGAAAAGTGGTATCAAACACGTGGAACGTGGTGAAGTGATATGTGGACTGCAGCGACCGCATGGCAAGCACAGACGCGCCGAACACTATCCACAGCCCGGCGAGTTGAAGGTTTGCTTGAAGCCACGACTCACGTCCCAAGTAGGCATCGGCAGCACTTTCAAACCCAACCTGCTCGTTCACACGGCAACATTTGCTATTCAAACCACAGCGCCCGTGTTGCATGGACACCACAAGGCACGGACTTGGCGCAGCATCCATCGCAGCAGACGGTTTTTCTCAGCAAACCGCGAGGACCGACGCAGGGCATCGTGCGCTGCTTCGCGTTGCGTTTGAACAAGGCCCCACCATGCAACCTTGGTGAGGTCAGGGGACAAGTACCCCGTCAACACAGCGGTCCTGGACATCAGCTGGAAACACAGTGCAGTGGGGGGCATAGCACCAACGCGAACACATCAGCGGGCATGGAGAACGCGTGTTGTGCGTTGCCCCCGACACCGCAGATGCACCCGTACGACGAACCGTGGACATGACCACAAACAAGGCGCATATGGCGAAGTACCAATACCGCGAGGACAAGGCGAAGGCCAATCGCGCAAACGCATCAAGTGCCACGTTGGTGAGGGGCCCTGTGCGGATGTGAACCGAGTACCGGGGCAGTTGGAAGGCCCGCATCAGGATGAGAACAAACGCAATGATGACCCCGACGTAGCGGTTGTCATTTGCAAAGGCAGAGAATTGGAAGGTATAGAAAGCAAACAAGCTTAGCGACCCGAAGTATCCACATCCGACAACCAGGAGAGCTCCCTGTGCCAGCGGCAGCAACACACGTCCGCATTAGAGACATGAGGATGAAATGGCAATCACACGGGCAATATCGCACCCACGACAGCCTTGATGGAGGGAGAAGCTGTGTATATTCGTGCCTGCAAACCAAGCCACCATGCAACATGTGGACAAACAACACCCGTGACGATGTGGGCGGCGACACAGCCAAAGAATAGCATAACAGAAATAAACACAAATCCACCACGCGTGCAAGTGCAGCGCGGCACACATGAAGCACAAGCCACTCAGCCGTACGAACCAGGACCCGACATTGGACAGTGGCGTGATGCGGGAACCCGCAACGTCACCGGCGATGGCACCAAACCAGGGCTCCACAGCAGCCGTGTTTGGCGCAAGAATCGCGTCAATAGACCGTGTGTCGCATTGGCGTTCGCAAATGCTCCACAACCCTCGCATGGTGCGCCGTTTCTGCTTCAACCTCACTGCGCGGAATGCATGATTGGTGCGCCGCAGGGCGTGATAGCGCGGATGGCACGCCTCCTCTGGTGATAGGGAACGTTGAAAGCGCCCGTAGAATGGCATTTGTTGGAAGTGAGACGGGAAGTTCAAGTACCCAAGGCTTCCCTTCAGGCTATGATCCCGGAAGCCACGAACGAATGCCACAAACGTCGTCAGAAACGACACGGTGTTGTCCACCACAAAACGCTCTCGCAGTTCCCATTTGGTGGTTTTGTCGTTCAACGTGGTGGCACGCAGCACCCAACGCCCATCCCACGTTTCAATGCGGTCCTGTGAATGTACTTCCTGTTTCGTGCGCCTTTGGAACAGCACAACGACCTTTTTGCTTCTCCCAGAGCCTGATTCGCGGACAACAGTTTTCAAGTAGTACACACCGTCGGCACTTGCTCCCCGGCTCGAACCAAAAATCTGTGGGGCGCGACGGTGTAACAAGCAAGAAACACTGCACCCAGAGCTGACATGCAGCACGCACCACAATCCGAGGCTCTGATGTCGGACGAAAGTCGTTCACATGGTACACCCGTGCTCCGTGGGTGTACGAGCGAGACGCAGCCTTCAACACGGTATTATGCCGTGGAAGGGGGATTTGTTTCCGAATTCCCGCTTGCTTGTTGTGGCGACTGATCTCAACAAAAGCATTGTGCTTCTGTTGCTCACTGCAACCAACGGCAAAACATAACACAAACGTCAGCCGCAAGTGCTCTAGCACGCCGCACCGCGCAACCGTCGCGGCATCATACTTCAAGTCCACAAAGTAATACTGCCGAGAGCTCCCAAACCTGATCCACACACAGCTCACACGCCCATGTTAACTGTAATGTCGAGGGAAAAGCAGCCCACCACACAGGCACACGCACTTCCCGAGTTCCCAAGACCAAGTTTGTTCCGGTGGGGCTCGGTTCAGGACCAATCGACCGCGGCACGGACTGTCTCCCTGCTCGTTGTACACTTGAACAAACTCCAGCACATTGTTGCTGCCGATATCGGGCACGTAGTACCCATCAAGCTCGAACTTTGGATCAGTGCCTTTCACAAGGAGCATCGTGGTCTTTTTGCTCTCCGATGACACCAAGTCGGGTTTGGGTGAAAGGAACTGCATGATGTTCACGCTTTTGGCTTCCAGTGCTTCTGAAAACTCGAACCACATGACTGCCACAAACTGCATCGTTGTGAGGGCAAGCAACGGACAGACACTACAAACAACTAGGGCTCAGCCTACATTAATTCCCAGAAAGAACGAAGCACCAGTCGGGAAGCTGATGACGGCAGGGGTATCGCGAAACGTGTAGAACGGGACAGCCCAAGTCATGACGACCAGGACCATTGAGGTCAAAAACAACACGGCCAGTGACTGCTGATACATCCATGCCCGAGCAGCCCAGATGGTCAAGCCAAACACAGCCAGAAGCATTGATGTTGGGGCAGTCACTGAAACAAACATCCAGGCATCGGGGCCTGTACTGGTCTCGAAGCAGCTGCAGTGCACACCAACAACGCCACTGTGACAACACGACCCAACCCCCCAGGCTGCCCAACGCACGTCAGCAAATTGTTAGAGAACTTCTTGCTTCCGAGTCTGTGTGGACACCACCACTGCCAAGTCATCGTCGCGTTGCAACATCCGCCGCGCGACTTGTAGCAACACAAACGCGAGACGTACCCAGCGACGAG
>Ga0213833_1001793_pt1 | contig 14722 bp, 23 predicted proteins | sample SWATP21_FD_160575 | JGI IMG/M metagenome (GOLD analysis project Ga0213833, IMG submission 160575) | Coastal seawater microbial communities from Marineland, Florida, United States - SWA TP2 #1 | ecosystem: Environmental > Aquatic > Marine > Coastal | place: USA: Florida | collected 2016-08-14
AACCACAGCCACAACCACAACCACCAGGGCGGGTCACATAACCAAACAAAGGGGGGAACCATTGACGCACCAGGTCTTCATCGGACGCGGAATCAGCGGGAATCACACCGGAATTGCGATCGGGGTCCACTTCGCTGTCCACCCCAGCCTTGCTTGACCGCCGATGGCTGTCGTGCCGCCGCTCATTGTCTCGCACATCACCCGACCACCGAACACCGCGTCCATCCCGATCCCCAGGACCGCGTTCATGTCTGTGGTTCCCTCGTCCATCCCTGAAGTCACGGTTACGGCCGTGGCCGCCGTAGCCGCCACCATGGTGTCGGCCACGCCCATCGTTGTCACGGGCACTTCCCCGCCGGTCACTGCCCCCACGGTCTCTACCACGCCGCGAGGTGGAGTCACGGTCACGGCCGTGGTCGCGATCACGGTCGCGGTCACGGTTGCGGTCTCTGCCTGCGTGGCGATCGTGGTCACGCCGATCGTGCCTGCTGCTGCTAGTGTTGTCGTGCCCCGAACCCCGCTCCGCCCGGTGGTTGTCGCGATGCCGCCGGTGTGGAGACCTGGAACGGGACCGACTGCGAGAGTTACGTGGCATGGCGACACGCGCAAGAGGGAGCGCACACCTTCGCTGTGGAACCCAACCCGCGAACCAAGCCAGCTGGGGTTGTTGTGGTGGGCATCAGGCCGCAGTCCGCGCGATGTCACATTTTCAGAAATAATCACCTCGTTGAGCGGGTTGCAACTCTTTGTGCAAGTGACGCATCGGCACGTCATTTCCCGACAGCGCCCCGTGGTTGACACCGTTGGGTGGGTGCAGGTTCCAATACAACACACCGCGCCGCGCTAGCACACAAATCAGGTTCACCAGTCAGGGCGTTTGTTGGTGTGCGTGCACGTGCACCCGGCTCCACCATGCTGCGAGTGCCTGGTCGCCTCCTCCGCGGCCTTTTCCGGCGAGCCACTGCTACCCGCTGCGAGGTGCGGGCCCTCAGCACTGCCAGTCCCGTGGCGCCGAGTTCCGAATCACCACAGCGATATGATGTCGTGGTTGTCGGCGCTGGCGTGGTTGGTTTGTCTCTCGCTGTGAGAGTTGGTACGTGTGGTGTGCGCGTGCGTGTCGGTGTGGCATGTTGTTCTTTGTTTGTTTGTTTGTTTGTTTGTTTGTTTGTTTGTTTTCCGTTCTATTTGCTGTTCGTTGCGTGCCGTCATCGCGTTCCACCCACTGTGACCAATCTTCGCTGTTGCAGCCTCTTCTCCTTGCTTCCAAGATCGTTCTGTGGCTGTGATTGAAGCTCGAGAGCCGACGGTGAAGCTTCCAGCGGAGCTGGCGTCCGATGAAGACGTGGACCTGCGTGTGTTCGCGATCGCCAAAGCGTCTTCGGATGCATTCCAAGGTAGAATGCCGCCCCCACTGAAACTCACCGCTGTGCACGGCGGCCTATGCCATCATGGCTGGACTAACTGGCGACATGCGGGTCGCACCTGCAGACATGGGCGTTTGGGATGATATGGTGGCATCTCGGGTGGTTCCGTATTCCACCATGCAGGTTTGGGACTCCGCTGGTGATGGGTTTGTGAGCTTCGACTCGTCGTTGGTTGGGCACGACAACTTGGGCCACATTGTTGAAAACAAGGTGTTGCACAGTGCCCTGTATCGGCGGCTGCTGGAGCTTCAGGGTACGTGTGCCTGCTTGTTCAGGGTGGTGCCTTCTGTGGCTCTGACGACGACTCGCTTGGTGGTCGGTGGGTGCGCAACGTTTCAGACCAAGATCGAGTCGATATTCTGTGCCCGACCTCTGTTCGAAGCTTGGAGGTACCCAGTGCTGGTTTGGACGGCGCAACGCAGCTGGCTCAGCTTGAGCTCGAGAACGGCTCGTCTTTGGAATGCGAGTTGGTGGTTCGTTCGACCTGGCAGTTGTCACTCCACTACGACATCCATGACTGTTTGTATGCGTGTGGTTTGGGATGAACAGGTTGCTGCTGATGGGGGAAACTCCCGTGTGAAGCAGTTGTGCAACGTTGGATCTTGGGGGTGGGACTACGATCAGCGTGGACTTGTGTGTGTGGTCAAAACGTCCGTGCCCAACCACACAGCATGGCAGCGTTTCATGCCCTCTGGACCAGTCGCCATTCTGCCTGTAGGTTGTTGCTCCATATGCGCCGTTGTACTGCGCCTCCTGGGTTTGTTTGACGCATTGGCGTTCTTTCGCTCATGCTTGACGCGTGGCTCTGGTTTGTCATGCTCCGTCTGTCCTTGCGTGTGTGTGTGTGTTGCCTGCAGCTTTGGGACGACCTCAACTCCATTGTGTGGTCCACTTCTCACGCCGAGGCAGACCGTTTGGCCAAGGTGCCAGAGGAACAATTCTTGCAAGAGTTGAATGCCATGTTTACCGCTCCTGCCCAACAAGTCGATGTTCCTCCCGTGCTTGAGCCCTTCCACAACCTTGCCAGCACAATGACACGCAACCTGACCAATTCGCCCGCCTGCACTCCGTTCCGAGGGGCGCCGGAAGTGATTGGGGTGCGTGCGTAGTCACCTCGCACGACATTCCGCCTCATATTTGGGCTGGGGCTGCGAGTCACTAACGAACGCTGCTTTTTTTTTTCGACTTGGTGGCACTTGGTTGCGCAGGTTCAAGGTCCTCGTGCTTCGTTCCCGCTGCGCTTCTCACACACCAACACGTGCGTGCCTTGATAATGTTGCTGTTCCTCGTGCTCTTCGACCTCGCCTCGCTCACCCCACTCGCGCCCCTGACATTGCCTTACGTGTGCGGTGAAGCAGGTACTACAAGCCACGCGTGGCGTTCATTGGGTAATGGAACTGGGGTGGTTGTGGCGTTGAGCAGACGGGGCGCTGTGTTGTGCTGGATTGGCGGCGGCCTCATTGCTTCCGTGTTTTGTTTTGTTTTGTTTTGTTTTTCCTAGTGATGCTGCCCACACGACCCACCCCTTGGCGGGTCAAGGAATGAACCTTGGCATTGCTGATGCCAACGACCTGTCCAAGCTGTTGGAAGAGGCCTCCGTGGTTGGCCAAGACATGGGTCGGTCATGATGCGTGCACGCGGCGCCGCATGTTTGCGCTGACTTTGTGTGTGTCTACTTGCTGGTGTGCTGGCAGGATCCACGGCGCTGCTCGAGTCATATGCCAAGCGACGCAAGCCACACAACTTGGGCATGATGCTTGGATTGGATGTTCTCAAGGCCACCATGGCTGCGGAGCCTGGGTTCGTGAGTGACATGCGCAACCTCGGCATGGGAGTGATCAACTCCGTTCCATTCCTGAAGGTGGGTGAGACGGGTGGGAGGGGTGGAAAGTGCAGTCAAGTGTGGGAGATGTAACGAAGGAAAATGGCGTGTTGGTTGCGGTGGATGCACAGAAACAAATGGCGGCCTTTGCGATGGGCAATGTGCCAGTCAAGTTTCCCAGGTAGCACGAAACTCGCTGCCACACTCACTAGTACTGTTGGCATAGATCCACAAGCGCATGAGGTTGGGCTCCGAACAACATGCATGAGAAATGAGAACCAACACCGAACACGACACGTACCGTAACCACACGGTACAAAACAAACACCCCAACGGCCACGTTGGCCAGCCACAGGAGGCTCTCGATAACTATTGCCGCCTCCCAGTACCCCACAACACCCAGGTCCCTGGTTGAATGGAACAACACAGCAAGTGCGTCAGTGCGAGACACAGAGCCACGACGGCACGGTGCGCAATGACACCCACAATGCTTTCGCCGCTTCCAAACGATCCGAGCCAAAACTTCCAAATCCGTTCGTGTTGCCTGCTCCCAGGAAGGCCTGAATCAAACCACAGGCTAGCAAGCAGGCAAGTGCCAGTGTTCCTTGCCGCCTTGCCTCCCGACTGTGGTCTGCAAGACCGCGATACACTGAAGCCAAAAAGGAGACAGTCAAGCACAGTACAAGCAAACAAGAGCACAACGCAAAAGACGAGACGACAGCCAACACAACGAGTTGCTGTTGCTGTATCTTTGGCTGCTTCCGTACGCACCGTTGTACATCGCAAACGTGCCAATGCTGAGCGCCAGAAACACGTCTGCACAACACACAGTGTCAAAGAGAATGCCACAAGTTTGCGAATACAATCGCAGGACGCAATGACACGCACTGAACACGGAGTAAACAACATTCAAGGCTCGATATATGTCATCGTTGCCAACCCCGGCTACAATGATGATGGAGTTCAACACTGGCCACATCACACAGGTGAGCTTGTGGTCCCAGTGCCCAAATCAACCACACACAGCGATTCATCACTCACAGTTCAACATCACCACAGCCAGCAGGAGCAGCCACCACCAGTACACAAAGCGAACGGTATCATGTGCACGCTCGTCCTGCCGCTTCAGTTCCACCAGGTCAAAGTGCAAGATGTTGCACGGCTCGCGGCGGAACGGGAAGTTAAAGTCCTCCCAGTTGATCTTAACTGGACGCAGTCTCGCACTCGAGGAGTGGGACAGGTCACTTGCCAGCTCCGACAACCGCTGGGACGCGGCAGCCTTCGCGGCGTGACTGCAGGCACACCACGCAACACACATCATCAGCTGCACGCAGCCAGGCGCAGAGCGTGGCAGCACTTCACACACAACTCCAGTGAAACGCCAAACCTACCCTGCCAAGTTTGCCATGGCGCGAAACCAGGCTCGGGAGACCGATGCTGGGCCGCAGCGCGGGGGGATCAAGGCAAGCACCACACCGGCAACACGAAGGCGTGTCCACATTGCGGCCGGCACGCCTCTCGCAAGATGAAAAGCCTTTTAATGTCAATATGTCACTATTTTGATGGTCGATCCGATCTTTTTGGGCGGCTGTTGATGAGATGAGAAGAACTCACAGAGGCGCTTGTCGCAGCGCAACGCTCGCGTTTTGGCTGACTGACTGCCACGTCCGTTCTGGGCCTCCACACTCCGTTGTCCGGCCTCCTCCGATCCCAAGCGGGGGTTGTATTGCATTCTTGTAGTTGAGCAACCACGCTTGGACGCTAGTGCCTGGCGTCTGTGCGCCGGCGGCGTTGGGGTCTTGCTGTGGCGATCTTGCAACGGAACCGTCGTGTGACCGTACGCGTGCCCATCACCGGCCCTCGACGGCCTCCCCTCCACCCCGTGCATCCTGTTGCCGCTGCATTGTGGACTAGGTACACAGGAGCAGTGGTTGACGGGGTGAGGTAGTGCCTGTGCGGCTCAGATGAGGATTCCCAGCCCCAATCGCGGCTGTGTCGACGGGTGACACACCCATTCCAGCCACCCTCCACCGGAGGGTTTTCTTCCCAGCCAACAGCGACGATGAGTCGTGACGGCAACCGAATGAGCGCAGATAGTAAGCGCGAAATCGATGGCGGGGACCGGTTGGCTCCGCTGCAGTCGTCGTTCTCTCGTTCGCCCACCAAGCGCGCTCCTTCCGCTCGCAAACTGTCACCGGTTGGCAGCAAGCATGCACTCACACCCAACTCCGGTTCAGGCATGCGGTTTACGTTTGAGGATGGCACGCCGGTGGGGTCAATGTACTTGAAGAATGGTCCCACCATGGATGAGATTTCTAGGACGGGGCCCACACCCCGAGAAAAGCTTTCTCGGGCGGCCAAGCTGGCTGCATCCATGTCTCGTGGCAACTCCTTCATGGCTGCGAGCACGAGAAGCTTGATGTCTGCTGGCAGTCGCATTTTGCGTCGCAAACCCAAGACGAAGAAGCAGCAGATCAAAACCGCGACGCAGATCATGTCCGAGAAGCGGCAGTATTTGAAGTCGGCGCAACTGGAGCTCGAAAAGAAGATGTCGACGAAAAGCTGGCGTAGTGTGCGTGAGAAACAACAGCAACCTCAGGCGCGACCATGCATGGTATTGCGACCGCAATCGCCCATTCGCCTTGGGTGGGACCTCGCAACCCTGTTTTTGCTCCTCTACATTGCTGTGGCGACCCCATTCCAGATTGGCTTTTCGGTGGACGCAACTGGCTTCTGGTTCTACTTGGAAAAGGTGGTCGACGTCTTCTTCATCACTGATCTCATGCTCAACTTTCGCACAGGGTTTGTCGCTGCGAATGGCGAGGAGGTGTTGCAGCCATGCACAATCGCTCGTCATTACGTCACAGGCTGGTTCTGGATTGACCTGCTCTCCTCGATTCCATTTGATTTCATTTTCGCGGGGTTCGTGTTGCTGGGTGTCGCGTACTTGGTTTGTGTTCTCATTCTTGGGTTGTGCGGTACCGTGTGCTTTCTCCAGGCTTGATGACCTGCGCAGTGCAAAGATGCTCAAAGCCGGCCGGGTGGTGAAGGCACTGCGAGTTGTGCGCCTCACGAAGCTAGTTCGTTTCCTCAAGCTAGCAGTCTTCATCGAGAAGTTGGAGGAGCACTTTTCGATCAATCGAAACTTGCTGCAATTGGTGAAGTTGTTGCTGGGCACCGTGGTGATGTGCCACTTCTTTGCCTGCATGTGGATGTTCTTTGGCACGCTCGACATGAACACCGACGGCTGGGTGTATGCTGAGGGAGTTCAAGACCTTCCCGCATCAACACAGTATCTAACGTCCTTCTACTGGGCTGTGGCCACGCTTGCTACAGTGGGTACGTTTGGTTTGCGTGAACGAGGGTGGTTCTTCTGATCGATCCCGCCCCGCTCATCCTTGGCTGTTGTGCACCTGTGCCGCCATTTTTCTTCAGGTTACGGTGACGTTGTGCCCGTGTCTGACACCGAGCGCACGTTCGCCATCATCGGCATGCTTCTGGGCGGCGGCTACTTTGGCTACATCATCGCGACGATGGCTTCACTTGTCTCCAAGTTGGATGCCTCGACTGCTGCGTACCACAACAAGATGGACGCCATCGTGTCGTACATGAAGAGCCGCAACTTGCCTCGCGAACTTCAAATGCGCATCCGGAAGTACTACAAGCATTATCTCGAGAAGAAAACCGCTTTTGATGAGTCACGTATGCTCAGTGAGCTTTCCACCTTTCTGCGGCAAGAAGTGGCCATGTTCTTGATCAACGACACCCTGTTCAAGATTCCAATCTTTCGGGATCGCGACCCCACCTTCGTGGCGGACCTGATCACGGTGTTGAAGCCGCTGACCTGCTCCGAAGGTGATTTTATCATGAGGGAAGGCGAGTTCGGTCGAGAAATGTTCGTCCTCATTCGTGGCGAGTTAGAGGTCTTGCACGATGGACACCCATTGGCTCTGTTGGGACCCGGAAGTTACTTCGGCGAGATGTCAGTGCTGTACGTTGCCGCTCCACACACACGTCTTGTGCGCGCATGTTCATGCCTTCCGCCGTGTGGCTGGGTGGCTGTTGCGTTGCGCTGTGCGCTCACCACCTATCTCCATGCCCCGCAGCTATCAAGAGCACTACACGCGGCAAGCCACCATCCGCGCTGTGACGTACTGTGAAATGTACTCCTTGTCACGCGACGATCTGTTGTTTGTATGTCGAGACCACCAGTCAGTCCTCGATGAGATGCGCAAGGTGGCGATGGACACCTACGAGGAGCTGAAGCGCCAACGTGACTTGGTTGCTCGGGATGACACAAACCAAATCGATGCATCATTGCTCCTGCATCGCGGCAATGATTCTTCTGAAGAGGAACTCGATGACGACCAGCTTTCCCGCGGCCAGTCATTGTGCGTGTTGTTGTGTTGCGTTGCGTTGCGTTGCGTTGCGTTGCGTTGCAATGCGCCGCGTCGTACGGCATGCGTTGCCTGTCGAGGCTGGCTGCCGCACCCCTCGTGTACCGCAGCCTCACCTGTTTGTGTTGTGGCCTTCAGGTACGATTTCACACCGTCCGCTTCCGCACGTGGCAACAAAGTCGTGCCCATCGGGGAAGCGCCTGTGAAGTATGTTGTCACCAGCACCAACTCCGCCGAGACGGATTCCAAGGAGCACCCCGCACTCGTCGGGGTCCAGGTGGAGCCCACACCCAAGTCACCCGCCGCACAGTCAAGTCCAGTAGCAACAACACCAGCCGCAGCCGCAGTCGCAGACCACACTCGGTCCCGCCGTGGAACCGCGTTCTCTTCCCGGTCACACAGGTCAAGGCCTGGCGTGGACGCCGCACCCAGCTTCATGCACGTCGCATACCGCATGCGCCGTGGTCTGGGTCGGTTGGAGACCGCCGTGGAGTCGCTCGAGGCGCTGCCCGTCTCCACCCGTGCCTCGTTGCACCGCGCCAGGTCGCGTGGTCCGGGCCTGCTCCTGTTGCCGACGGCGGGTGCGCCGTCCCAGCGCAGTCGAAGCGAGAGGGGTGGTGGTGTGAGCACACGTGAACGCAGCCACAGTGTTGTGAGCTCGCAGCTCAATTTGGGCGTTCCTGATGCCTACTCGAAGCTGTCTGTCTCGGCTGGGGAGATCGACAACGACCAAGTGCAGCCTGTGGGGGTGTCTCCAAGCCACCGTAAGAGCAGCCGTCGACGTAGCAGCTTGCACTCTCCCACCCCGCCATCAGATGTTGAACGCCTGCGTGCCAGTGTCATGACCGAGTACGAAGCACTCAAGGCACACTTGAAGGCACTGGGGGAGGTTATTGAGCACCTGTGATACCGCAGTGGCACCTGTGATGCCGCATTGGCACCTGTGTTTTTAGTTTCGAGCGTTTTGTTTCCGTGCGCAGTAGGATTTTGTCACCAACCTTCAACATGCTTGTTCCGTCTGTCCGTCTGTCCGTCCGCCGTCCCGCCCCTTTTGGGCTGAGAACGAGCTTGTCTGTGCTTCATCTGGGGTATGTTGTTTTCTTCCACGCTGTTGCTGCGTGGGTGTGGACATCTAGGAACACGGTGGGTGACATAAACTTGGCCTAACATCTTTGTTGACATCACGGGCAGCGGCAGAACGAAATGTGATTGCGAGCAACCCCAGCTCACAATCATGCAACCACGAAAGAAATGAAGGAAACAGACCCCCAAAGTGTTGCGACTACTCTGTGTCTCCACAGCGTTCGTCCTTGCACACACTGCCTTCTTCTGGTGCTGGACAACAGCTCTGCTTTGGAGCACAGCACTTGCAGTGGTAGTGATAGTGCACGTGCACAACTTGTGCGTGGGGCGCGTGGTGGGGGGCAGCAGGGTGGTACTGTGGTGACCCGCCAGGCTGATGATGATGATCGTGGGGTGTTGCCGGGGGGCTGTGGTGAGGCGGGTGAGGAGGGTGGTGAGGCGGGTGATGCGGGTGGTGATGCGGATGAGGTGCGTGAGATGGCTGGTGAGGTGGGGGAGGATGTTGATGATGGGGTGCGCCATGCGGTGGGGTTCCATAATGGTGTGGAACGCCACGTGGCTCGTGGTGCGCGTGGTGAGGCTGTGCATGGTGGAGTATGTGGTGTGACGATCCGTGCGGTTGCTGTGGTGGGTCATGATGGTGGCCATGTGGCGGTCCGTGGGTGGGTGGGTGGTGACCAGGGTCAGGGCTGTTGAGTTGACCGTCGGACGACTGGGGTGGGTCAACAAGAGCGCAGGACAAACAATCCGCACCAATGCAGCACACAATAGCAACAAGACGCCACAAACATGGGAGGGGGGGGGGGGGGGGGGGGGGCATGTCAGTAGGCAGCTTCAGGTACAAGCACAGCGCGCCACACCTGTCCAGAGCCCACGGTCGTGTGGTCAGCGGAGCCAAACAGCTCCTCGAATTCCTTGTTCATTTCAGATACGCCCTGTTTTGTTCCGCGGAATGCACATGATTCGTGTCAGGCGAAGCGCAACACAGTTGGGTGTCCAGACACAAAACGCACCGCAGTGACAGAGTCGGCGCGCAGCACAGGTGTGAAGGAGGCACTTCTGCTGGAAACCACCGGCTGGACAGCCCCAACGACCGCCCTTCGACGAATGCAGGGCAGTACTCCCATCCATGGCGCTCTAAAAACTGAGAACGTGGCGATTCGTCCTGCCATGTCTGCTTTGAGCTCGCAAGACGCACAGCACTCTGTCTTGGCGGCAACATCGTGAATGTGTATTCGTCATCGACATGTTCTCCGCCTTGCTGCAGTGTGCAGGTTGGATTGGCTTCCACCGAACCACAAGCATGGGGAACGCTCAAGGGCAGAGCAAGACGGCGTCAGATGATGCCTTTGGTGCTGTGGCTCCACAGGTGCGCTATGTGTTTGGAATTGCGTGTCATCAGAGGGTACTGACGCCACTTCAATTGAACAGCCCCACACCGCAGTGATGGGTCAGGATGAGCGAGCCAGTGGCGGCGAGCTTACCTTTGCCCCACCCTCCGGACTCAATAGCGACAGTAGTGTTGCCGCACGGCACAGTTCGTCGGACGGTGCCCCAGGAGCCACACCGGACTCTCCATTCGACACCACACCCCCTGCAGCACCCGCACCTGCATCTGCACCAGCCCCGTCACCTGCTGACTCCACCGCTGCCCGCACCGCCGTTCGCCCTGCCGAGCCAGTGACTGCAACCTCAGCGCCCTCATCTGCATCTTCTGGTGCTTCTCCTGTTCCATCCCCCACTCGGGCCAAGAAGTCGCTGCGAATCAACCTGCTGGTCGCGAATTCAGCTCCGCAAAGCGCAGCCATGACTGCGCGCCGCGAAGGTATTCGTCTTAACCTGGCCCCAGCGAAGGATCTCGGAGTATTAGACGAAGTGGAGGTGGATGAAGACGGTATTGTCATCACGGAACAGCACCGCAAGGAGTTTAAGCTCGCACGACTCTCCGAGGTTGCGTCCGAGGTGCACATTGGCATGTTGGTGGGTGGTCACCAAGTTGCATGCAACAAGGAGTTGCTCCAAGGCCTGGGTGTTACGACGGTGATCAACGTGGCCGCTGACGTGGTCCCTACACCTTTCATCGAAGAGGAGTGGGTGACGTACCTGGGCTGCTTCATGTATGACTCCCCCAAGCAAGACATTTCAGGGTGGTTTCCCCTCGCGATCAAACTGATTGCTGAAACGCGCGCGCGTGGGGGTAAAACACTTGTGCATTGCTCACAGGTACGCCATGGGAGCACCGCGTTGTTGTGTTGTGTGTCTGCACTCTCGTGAATCATGCATGAGCGGTTTTGTTTGCGTTGCATTGGATGTGTTGACGGCTGTGCACACTCACCACGCTGTGCACATCTGCTTCCTGCCAGGGTGTGAGCCGGTCCGGTGCCGTTTCGATTGCCTACCTGATGTGGGCAGAGTCATTGACGTTTGATGCTGCCTACACGCGCGCACGCGAGCACCGCAACACAATTTCCCCGAATCCTGGCTTCATCTGCCAGTTGCTTGAGTGGGAACAGCTCCTCCGTCTGACCAGGTTGGTCGTGTGGGTTTGTGCCTTCCACCTTGCGACCTCCCCGCCTGCCTCACCACGTGGTCGCTTGTGACCGTTCCCCAGGGATACCCCTTCTGTTGCACTAATGTATCGAGTGGAAACCCTGCGCAAGCCCGCCATCGCCTCGGGTGCTATTGCCAGCTGGCTTGCTGCGTCAAACGTGGGCAGCCCTGCGCGAGCGGGAAGCCCTGCATCCACCACGTTCAAGTATGTTGTGAACTTGGCGCGCACACCCGACGCCCGAGAGCTTGTTCGGCCCTCACGGCGATCCTTTGGACCCACGGACTGTGGCATCATCCGATGCGGATCAACCGCCTTTGTGGTGGTGGGAAACGCTTGCGAAGGTGTGTGTGTGTGTGTGTGTGTGTGTGTGTGTGTGTGTGTGTTTCTCAGCACCTGCACCCCACACCGCTCGCTTTCCATGTCGGCGTTGTACTCATGCACAGTGCTGTGGCGCTCCCTGTCCTTGTGCTGCGTTTCAGATTCTTCACCCAAGGTCCACCGTTGCCACGTGGAAGTTCAGTGCTGGGAGTTGTTGTGGGGCAAAAAGTTCCAGGTGGTGGTGTGCGAGCTTGGAAGAGAGCCGCCGGAGCTCTTGGAGGCACTCGTGCTTGGCGCGGCGGTGGACATCAGCACACCCGTGTTGCCCAAGCAGCAACCCAGTGCCCCAGACTCAACCCGACCCGTGCCCGCCTCAAGTGCCTCCAAAGGAGCCGGTGAAACACGCGCGCCACGCAGTGTGACTGCCACGAGAGTTGGCGCACCTGGGGCTGGGGCTGGGGCAGGTGCGGCTGCGGCTGCGGCTGCAGCTGGGGTTGACACGACGGATGCAGCTGCGGGTGGTGGAGGTGGCAGCCCCGCCGGGGCACCTGTAGTCCCGTCTGTTGTCACCGGCGCAGTCCCGGTGGGCGATGACTTCAACAGCAGTGCCCCCCAGCGTGGTGGTCGTGGTGGTGGTGGTGTCGATGGCATTCGCCAAGCGGGCGCTCGTGGTCGGAACACGGTGCGACTGTCCCCTGCCCACGCCCAACAGAGCACGTCGCCGAAGCTGGTGGCAGCCGTTGAAACGTCGCAGCCGCAGCAGCCGCAGCAGCCACCGAAGTCCGAGCAGGCTGACGCGCTTCGCTTGAACAACTTTGCGAGTGTGGTCCCCACTGTTGGCTCCAGCCTTGGTGAGTTTGTGTTTGTGTTTGCGGTTCGATGGATGGTTGCTGCGCAGCGGTGTGTTCCTGACCCGGTCGATGGTACCGCGTCACAGCGCTCCCAACCAGCCGGGGAGCACCACCCCCGGTGACCTCGCGTCGCCCTGCAACAACGTCAGCTCCTACCGTGGTTCCAGCAGCGTCTGCGTCTGGCTCCGCCGCACCTGTTTCCCCGCCCAAGTCACCAACCACCACGGCCCTGGCTGCCACCCGGTTTGTCGGCGAGGCGGACACATCCGAAGCCCCGCTCATGAAGCGTGGGGGTGACGATGGGTCAGCCACCACAAGCCAAGTCATCAAACCGCGCCTGCTGAAGGTGGGTGTGCACGGCGGGTGCACGTGTGTCGTGATGTGTGGGGACGGCGTGTGTGTGACCACAGTGGATGCTGGTTGCAGTTTGTCACCATGGATGCCGCTGAAGATCTGGGCGTGTTTGACGAGGATGATCTGGAGGAATCTGGTGGGTGCTGTGCTTTTGTGGCCGTTGTCCCCCGCAGTGCTCACACGGCCTCGTTGTTTGTTGCCTGTGCCAGGACTGTGCGTGCTCCTTCCGCCTGGCACCGCGGACGACTCGAGTGCTACTGTGTTCGTGTGGTTCAGTGACGAGTTTGCGGTTCCGTCAGATGCGGAGGCATCTGACGTGCGCGAGTTCGCCAAGGCTGTTGCCCAGTCGTACGCGTCAGTCCATCTGCGAGGAAAGTCGTTCACAGTCCAAGTGGAGGCGGGGGGCGATGAGTCTGATGAGTTTTGGGAGGTGTTTGATTCATGATGTTCAACATGGCGTGGGCACAAACCAACTAATAATGCCGCCCCCCTATCTGCTAGTCATGGCCACCAATTGTCGGCGGTTCCTCGGGCACTACAGAAGCCCTTCGCTTCACCGGCTTGTGCTCTTCCACCAGCACCTTAGCGTCCTGCGAGAAGCATGCAAAGCAAATGAGCACATGCGCAGCACGCACACAAGACAGGCTCTCACCCCCCGCCATAACGCACCCGCAGAATGTCGAAGAAGATGTTGATGAAATCTCCCTCCTCTGCTTGGGTGTTCTTCATGTTCACTTGGAACAGCACCAGCAGCAAGAACTCGTTGGTTTCATCGTACAGAACCTCGATTTTCGGCGGCTCACCACGCCAGAGCACAGTGTCGGACTCGATCCACGAAGTCTTCTTGGACTGTGAAACTGGGTCGGACACGGCATCTGACACCTCGATGGACCGCGTCGCAATGAAGCTGTTCAGCGCTTCCACACTGATCTTTTGATTTGTCTGTTGCAACGATTCCATGTGAGAGCCACGGCACGTACAGTGCACGACGGCACAAAAACCATCATGCCCCGGACACACCTTGACACGGAGGGTTAGTACACCGTTGGCCTTGTCGCCAAGGTATCTCATGAGCTTGATCAACATAAGGGACACGAAGCCAAGCCACATCTGTGGAGCACCGTCGATCAGGGTCAGAAAAGAAAAGGACATACACAAAGCAGCGCTCGGGTAGCACTCACCAAATTGATAAGCATCCACAGTCCTGGAATGGTGATGATGGGATCCACCAAAAACGCATTCACCCAATCAGGCACAGTGATGTTGAGGGTCCCGCCAGATACACGATCGACAATGTCGAAGGCAAAGGAACCAGCAAGAATCACTTGCATGACTTCGAGAGACGCAGATGATCGCTCTGAAGCAGCGGATGCATCCACCAAATACTTGGTGTTGCTGTCAACGTTGCGGAACACCGTCTCCAGTTGCTTGGTGTTAATCACGTCCGTCATCTGTTGCAAGTTGGCTAGCTCATGGTGGGCGCCTTCCACAAGCTTCATCAGATCCTTGGTGCGCAGCCCCTGGTTCGAACGAGACATGGCGTGAATGGGAAAGATGTCCATGCGCGCCGCAACAACACGCAACATGCAGCACGTACCACATCATGCATCAGCGTTCCAACGTCCAGGTAGTCGAATAACTGCCCTCCACTGTCGTCCCCAGGCCTTTCCGGAAGCGAGACACTGCTCAACGACTCAGACAAGTAACTCAACATCTCCTGCAGCATGACAATGTCGCGCGAGGCATTGTTGAGGTTCAACCTCACCCTGCCCACGTTGTTTGGGTCGTCACGGTAGTTGATGATGAGTGCACGAGTTTTCTTCAACAGGTCGTCCTGGGAAGCGAGACACCCAAGTCAGTCACAGCATGAGCCCCACATCTCCGCCGTAGGCTGGTTCATTGATACAGCAAGACGGGGGAGG
>Ga0213833_1001795_pt1 | contig 14716 bp, 24 predicted proteins | sample SWATP21_FD_160575 | JGI IMG/M metagenome (GOLD analysis project Ga0213833, IMG submission 160575) | Coastal seawater microbial communities from Marineland, Florida, United States - SWA TP2 #1 | ecosystem: Environmental > Aquatic > Marine > Coastal | place: USA: Florida | collected 2016-08-14
AAGAGTCCACCCAAGAAACCCCGCGAGACCAAGCTCAAGTTTACGCCACTGTTCTCCACAGAAGAGCGTGAAATTGTGCTGGGCGAGGCATGGCATCGTGTGTTGGAAGACATGGTGTTCCCTGACGGCTCCAACTATTGGGTGCAACAGCACATGGATGAAGGCGAGAGTAAGGAAGACATGCACTGGTGGGAGGGTCCAAGCGGAACTTGTATCGGCTTTGATCTCCTGTGTGCGTAGGCCGGTCGTGGTCATGTTGTTTTCCACTGTTGATGTGTCCTTTGTTCATGTCGTTTGCGATTGCATCTTGTTCAGGCGAGAGTTTGGAACCATGTCTCCAGTTCATGGACATGAGCAACGCGTGGCAGGGATGCATCGTGCTCACCACAGACTGCAAACCCGAAGACCCGTTGTTTGCGTCCATTGATCACGAGTTGGTGGACGAGGTTCGTACGGGATTTTTGCATGGACAGCCAGCTAAGGCGCTGATATGTCATGGCACGACTGTTGCTTCGGTGGTGCAGGAAGGCGAGTACAGCGCGGCGGTGCCCATGTCTGAGTATTTTGCTGGCCTTGTTCGCATTTCCGCCGCGGAGTATCGGAAGTACCTGCAGTGAGTATCCATCTCCAGCACTGGTCTCCCATCAAAGTATGTGTGGCAAAGCAAAGTAAAACGCTGGCACACATTCGCTTGTGTGGAAGGGAGCCTGTGTTCGTCCCAGAAGAGCGCGCATCGTGTACTGGACTTTTGCGTGCAGGGAGTGGATGAGCGCAAGATCAACTTGCGCGCGAGCAGTGGAGTGTTGGGAGGTCCGACTTGAACACGCCACAAGAGCATCGAGAAATTAAAAATGCATGCATGCACTGAGCCAACTGCGGCTCCGTTCAACCACCCAGCAAAGACTCCAGTTGCTCGTTCACCTCTGCTTTGAACCACTGCTTCCACTCCTTTGCCTCGAACTCATCTGATCGCCCAACACGGTTTCCTACAGTCATACGAATGACACGGTAGCTTGGAAGAGACGTGTCGCCCGATTCAACCTTCTTCACCACTCCCAACAGCACTTCGCGAACGTGGAAGCGAATCATATCCAACTCAAACTGTGACACGTGCACGTGTCCATCATGATGGCCAGAGGCAACATATGCCCTGTCGCTGTCTGTGGCTCTTGAACACTGCTCGGCTGGCTTCGACTCCTCGGATTGCACGCTCGGTGACACTGAGTTTTCCGGTGCGAGCGCAGCTACAGCACCAGAAGTTTGATGCCCTCTAGACGGGCTGTGGACTCCAGAAGATGCCGACTCGGTGCGTCGCAGTGGGGGCGATCGTGGTTCTCGCGGTTCTATCGGCTTCGGTTCCATGCTCACGTACTCGCGCCTCCTGGAGGTTCTGCGAGCAGCACCACTTGAGCCATCCAGCTTCAGCTTGGTTCGCACACGGTCTGTTGCATCACCACGACGGTAGGATTGCACCGCGCGAGAGTGCGCATCCAATACTTGAGCATGCAGCTTTCGACGTGCTGCGTCGTGACTGGCACGCTTCACTTGCTGTTCCATGACATGGCGAAGCGAGTCTTGTCGCTGCTGTTCGACGATGTCGTGGTGGGCATCGACAAGAGCAACAATCCTGACATGTGGCACACCGTTGGCCAACTGCAAGTGTAACACGCGGAACCCAGCCTGTTTCTTACGAACCAGTTTCGAAGTGGCACACACGCAGCTGTTGCACGCTTTACAGCTTCTGCTTGGAAGGACTTCTTGTACATGTAGCTGTGCACGAGTGCATCTACAATATCGTCTGGAAGGCGGCGGGGGGGAAGAGTCATGCACTGCAAAAGAAGTGACGACCCTTGGAAAATCGGGCGCAGATTCGCAAACACAGGCGAAGCACTGCACCACAAGACACCCTGGTGAGAGGAGCGTAACGACAGCAACGGGCAAACTCCAACGAAACACACTCTTGCAGAATGGTGGCCCTCACTCGACGGAGGCGCGCTTCCATTGCCGAGGCAAGCTCTTTCGTCTCACTGGACTTGTTTCGTTGCACAACCCCGTGGTCATCCCGAACTGCGGCACCGTCGGTCGGAACCAGGGACCATACAGCTGACATGACCAACGCGGTCGCCTCCAATACAAGCCGTGCGGATTCCGGCGGAGCGCGAAAACTGCCAACTTCCTGCGCAACCTGGCGCGATATATCATGCGCACGGGCTTGAACGGCTTGGAAACGGCGTAGCACAGGGCCTGTTGCCTGCGCAGCTGCGTCGCCATCGGTGTCCACCTCCCCATCAACACCACCAGCGCCGTCACTGGCTGCACCCGCTAGCGCTGCAGCCGCTGCAGTGGCACCACTATGGTCATCATCACGCGCGCATGACTCGTCGAGTAGAGATGTGCAACCGTCACTCGGTGAGGGTTGAAGCGCAGACAGTTGGACATCGGGCGCGGGAGCATCGTCTGCTGCGTGGTGGAGGGGCCCCGTAAAGTGTCGCAGCCCAAGGAACTCCAGAACAATGGTCAGCGCGTCTGCAGGGAGAGCGCTCACCGAGGAAGTGCTGCGATTGGCACAACTGAGCAGCAGTGTCGCACACCGATGAAACCACGTGTGCTGATGCCACTCCAACCGTTCAGCCATGTGCCGCCAGCCCCATTGCTGGGCGACCTGCAGCGGCGTGTGGCCCTCACTGTTTGCCAGTACAGGGTCTGTCACGACTGCAAACAACTCATCCAAGACTTCATGACGGCCTGTCTCGGCAGCTTCATGAAGTGGAGTGCGCTTGTCGTGGTTGGCTACGTGTGGGGATGCACCAGCACGCAGCAGTTCGTGGATCACACCTGGGTTGCCCCAGCAAGCGGCGACGCCCATGGCTGAACGGCCGTTGCTGTCAGGAGTGTCAAGCCACTCACCAACAAGTGCAAGCACACACTCACGCAGCATGGGTGTGGTGCCACTGCTTCCACCGCTGCGAGGGGTGCCATCACACTTCCGGGACGCGGGTGATGCCACCGGCGATGACAGTGACATGGCGCCATCCATGGAGTCTACACGCATGCCAAAATGGGCAGGAGCAGAGCTTCCCGCATGGTCTGGCGAACGTTTGGGCGGAGAAGGGGGAAGCGGTGAGCGTGGGGACAGACCAGGGGCGCCACAACCCAACGCATCATCTGCACTCGTCAGCCCAAGCTCAAGCAGTCGCTTGGAGGTGTGGCCACTCAACGATCGCCGCCGAAGACGTGCCTTGGCGCTGGCACTGGGGCTCGACCGTCGCAGGGCGGTTGCGGGAGACATCTGGGCATGCGCCTGCCGTGAATGCGGGGTGGGGCAGATGGCCTTGACGGCACGCTCTGTGAGGTGGTGAATGATCTCGTGCACCACGCCAAGCCGGTTGTGGCGTGCGGCCGCGTGGAGGGCCGTGTGGCCAGAGGAATCCAATGTGATGGCGGTGAAGCCAGAACTGGGACATGTGGCAAGGACCCTTGCCACTACTTCACGCTGACCCGCACCGGCGCTGCCAGTGAGTGCATCGATTTGTGCCTGGCGGCGACGCTGTTCCGGCGTGAAGCTGGCCGTTCGCATGATGCAACGCGCCCGCAGTGGGCACCACTTTCACCGCCACTTCGGCCACGTCATAACCGCCCCTACCTACGGCGCGTTTCTTACGCAAGACTCAAGCCACCATGCTCCTTGTGGCCCGGTGATTCGGTTGGTCGGACACAAGTGACGAACCGCGCGTGCTTCAAATAGTGACATCGTGCCACCAAAAGGACAGCGCGGTGCTTGCATTGTGTTTCCTCGCGGCACCCCCCCCTTCTTCGCTTGGAGCACGGATTGCTGACGCATCATATCTTCCGGGAGGAAGACTAGTGCCGCCATGTCCGCATCGGACCTGAAGAGTTTTCTCGAGAAGGTATGTCGTTGTGCTGCGTCCGTGCTCGTATGCACGAACGGGGCTTGATGTTATTCACCGCTCGCGCTGCTCCGCAGTTCTCGGATATCGACCCCGACATTCGTCATGTGGCCATCCTGGACGCGACGAAGTATGCCCAAGAGAACAGTCATAAGTGGAGTGCAGACGAGTGTGGCAGGTAGGGTCCATTGCTCTGTGTTGGCTGGCGACAGGCTCACATGTTGATTGTGGGTGGTGCTTCACGATGTGGGGATAGCGTGGTGCGAGCATGTCTGGATCGCCTTGGAGCCGAAAAGAACGCCAACTGCAAGAGCCTTGTCGTGTCATGGTACGTATGATGTCATGATGCCTCCTCATGGCTGTGTCTTACGACGTCGTGCAGTCTGGCAGAGGCCGTGACGACAGCAAGCAGCAAGCTGATGGCCAGTGCTTGCGAGTCCCTCTGTGGCAGGATTGTGGGTGGCAGTAGCGACTCCAAAACTGCTGCTGGCGAGAATGATTCAGTGGCAGACAGTGAAATTCGGTGCGTGGGCATGTTGCTCCTGTGTGTCTTGGCTCCGAGGCTTGACGATGGTGGCGCCTCGCAGGGACGTGTTCGCAACGGGGCTGCAGAAACTGCTCGCCGTCGCCCCACCCACATGTGGCCCAGCTGCTTCAACCGTTCTGGAGATTCTGTTGCCTGCCTTGACAGTGACCACCACAAGCAACGCGTCACATGTGCACGCATTGAGTGGTGTAGCCGCTGTGATTCAGCGGTTCGGCCACACGCTGTCGCCAGAGCAGCACGCCGCTTGCCATGGCGCCTTGTTCCCACTGGTGGGTTGCCGTGTACCGAGTGTGTTCACCACCATTTTGTGCTCACCATTATCTTTGCAGATCGAATCGCCCCATGAAGCAGTGGCTTTGCAGGCCACCGCCGCGCTCGGCTTGTTGGCACCGCACATGCCGGACGAGCTGCTTCACACTTTGGTTGGCAGCTTAGTCGAGAAAGTGGAGGCACAGGCGTTGAAACCCTCGAGACTTGTGGCGTCTGTTCGTATGCTGGACACTGTGTGCCAACAGGTGTGTCTCAAGGGGTGCACAGTCCGCATCGCAAGGCACCTGACGTGTGTATGCTATCGTTTGACACGGACAGGCGGGCTATCGCCTGGGAGCCCACGCTGCACGAATCACCTCATTGTTGACTGAGGTTATCGGAACCCCAGGACCTGACAACAACATGCCCCTGGACAATGTCGTGCGCCAGCGGTGTCTCCAGGTATGGCTGTTGCACAGTGTGGATCGAAGTGGCCCACGGCTAACTGCGTTGCTTTGTTCGCAGACGCTGCAGTCGCTTGTCCAGGGTTGCAGCATCAATGTTCGACCCAACATTTCGCCGATCGTGAGCACCTGTCTCAGCACACTTGTGTATGACCCCAACTATGAGTACTCTGCCGATGCCAAGATGGACGCGGATGACTCTGGTGAGGATGACAGTGACGACTACGATGATTATGACAGCAGTGATCTCGATGATGATGAAGACGACAGCTGGAAGGTACACTCCATGGCTTGTGTGTTGCGGTTTGGTTCCCGTCCACTTGATCACACATTGTGTGTTCAGACGCGACGAGCTTCAGCGAATTGCCTCATGGCGGTCATCACCACTCGGCCCGACCTGACAAGCACGCTGTACGACCAATGCGCTGGCATTCTGATCACGCAGTTTAGGGTACGTCACGTCATCAACACAGCCCCTTGTGGCTGAAGGCATGCGCTTCACCCCTAGGCTATGCCCTGTGCAGGAACACGAACAAAGCGTTCTCTTGGATGTTTTGGCCTGCTTCACCGCGTTGCTGAAAGCTAGTGCATCCGTGGCGACGCCTTGGTCCGTGGCAGCTACTGTCCTACCGCCTTCCCCCGCACCGTTGCGTCGTCAGGCCTCTGGCGCAGAGCAGGCCGGGGTTCGTGCTGTGCAGTGATAGGTGTTTCGATCAGTATCGGTCATGGTTTTGACCGTGGGTCATGCTGCGCACTTACAGACCTATTTGCCACGGGCTATTGCTGCTGCCTGTGCTCGCCTCGGCGAAGATTCGTTGGGATCAGTCGTTCGAGTCCCCATCTGGCGCATGTTGGGCCTCTTGATCACCGTCGTTTCTACGGATACGGGTGCAATTGTCAGCACGTTGCGGGCGCACCGCGTCATGGCACTGGTATTGGTACGTTGAAACGCGAAGAGCCCGTGTGTGCGGTTCTCACAGTGTGGCGCGCAACGTTCAGAGTGACCTCGCCGACCACGAAGATGGACCTGCGTGTCTTGGCGTGCTCGATTTCGTCGGCGCGTTACTGTCTAGCACCGGCATCAGTTCTTTTGACAACGACACTGCTGCGTCATTTGCTACCTCCGTATGCGCCCTTGCCTCTCACTCATGGTATGTTTGATGTGCCTGCTTGTTGCATTTTTGTGTCACGGTCTCACGTGCATATGCACAGGCCTAACCTTGCGGCAAAAGCTCTGGGCATTATCGCCGTTGTTGCCAAAGCTGCTGGAAGTGACAGTGCTCACACTGAAGTATTTCTCTCTGCTGCCATGGAACGCTTGGTTCAAAAGGATGCGGATGCGGTGCGTTCGTGTTACGTGTATTGCCTCTGCTGTGTGCTTCCACCTTTGGATGTGCCTGTGCTTGCTTTCTTGCTGACGACGAGTGCCCCTGTGCGATCTTGCCCATTCCCGCAGAAAATCAAGTCTGCCAGTATACAAGCCTGCTCCGCGCTCGTTGCATTTGGGGGCGCGCCGGCTCCGAAGGCTGCTGCCGTCGTGTCTACCCTCCTGGACCGCCTCTCCAACGAAGCCACTCGCCTCGCAACACTCGAGGCTTTTGTGGTCATGTCCTCGAGCCCACTGTCCTTGGACTTGACACAAGTTGCCACTGGCTTGACCGATGCTAGTGAAGCATTGCTCAGGTGCTGTTGGGTGTCAGCATGTTGACAAATTGCACAATGGGCTCACACGTGTGCTTCGCACAGGCTTCAAACTCGTTCGCATGTAGTGGCCACCATCCAAGCCCTCTCTGCCCTGCTGACAGGTCACTTGGAAGCATTCTCAAACGCGACCGTTGAATTGGTGAGGAACTTAAACGCTCCACTGCATGCATAACCTCACCGACTCGTCTCCAGGCCATCAACCGCCTCGCATCGGTTGTTTCAGCTGGTTCCCACATGCAAGCCTGCACCATTGCGATTCAGACTGCCAATTCGTTGCTCGACTCAAGCTCTACAGCGAGTCTGGTGCGTGTAGCTTGGTTTGAACGCGGGAGGTACTGTCCAGGTTTACACGCAATGCAACAGGTCCTGGCCTCTGTGTTGGAACCGGCGATGCTACTTTGTCGCCGTGATTCAACGCATGATGATACTCTGGAAGCACTGGAATCCTTCTTTGCGTCTTGCGTGACACACCGAGGCGACGTCGCCAAGATTTTTGCTGGGCTGAGCGAACCAATGCGTGCGTGTGCACGACGCTTGTCAAGTCCGTTGGTGCCTTGTGACGCTTTTGTTTGTACCCAGGATCGGAGCGCAGCCGGAACAGTACTGCACGATGCCTTGCCGCAGCAATGGCAGCCGCTTCGGAAACGGCCCGAGTGCAAGCGATCCAATCTATCATCACTGGCATCTCTGGCAAGGTACTGTCTGCGTGCGTATTGCGCTGGTTTGAAGGGAGTCGTAACCAGCCTGTTCGAAACCAGAAAACTAGCGTGTTGGGGAAGACACAGCTCGTTGCCAGCTTGGGAGAGATTGGCCACTACAATGTGGGTGGAGTGTACTCGCTGTGTTTTGATGTTCCAACCTTACGTCTGGGCACAATGACAGGATCTTGTGGCCACACACTCCACGGACCTCCTTGACACGATTGCGGCGCTGTATTTTGACGAGTCTCAGGCCGCGGACATGCGCACTGCTGTGCTCAAGGCACTGGGTGCGTGCAACCGGCTCTGCATTCTGAACCATGCTAACACACGTTCTGCCCTTGATGTGTGTGCGCAGGAGGGCTCATTTGTGGAGCCTTTCGACCTGGTCTGCAGTGGTTGTTGCACAAGCGCCACGACTTTTCGAAAGCTGCAGTGTTGCAGATCATTTCGGTCCGTGGCCGCAGTGTTGCGTGCCATGATGGGCGCGCCAGTAACCCCTTGTTTTGGGTACACAGCACTCGCTGCAGTTGATGCGGCGGGCTCCGTCCTCTGTGAATGTGTCAAGCATCTCCACGTTGTCGGAACAACTTGCCGCCTTTTATGCGGGCTGTGAAGAAGATACCATGGAGCTTGCAGCGTCTTGCATGGGAATGTTGGCCACTCTTTTGCCGGCAACTATCCGCGACATGGCCAGTTTGTTCCGAGAGGGTACCGAGATGCAACGCACGATCGCCGTTCTTTCCATTGGCATATTTGCGCGTGTAGCACCCCTTGAAGACCTTGAAAACGCGGTACGCATCTCAGCTGGTGGTAATCGTGTCGCGGACACTTGCTTGCTCAACGTGTCGTCGAGGTTTGCTACGTGGCAGGTTCTGGACGAGTTCTGGGCCAGTGTGTCGTCAGAGCCACTGAAAATCCGGTGTGCTGGGGCCAAGAGCCTTGCGGCGTGCATTCGCCGCGGGCCTGCCTGGGTCCGACCTCTGCTCAAGAGAGACGTGCGTCTTGTGAGCTGCTCGTGTTATGGACTTGTGAGCTGCAAGCGAGTGGGGTTGTGCGGCTGACTTTCCTGGGGCACCGTGCCGTTGCGTTCGTTGGTCGGTATGTGTTTGTCTACCAGGGTACTGCGGCTGGCGTTTTGGCGGCACTCTTTGCAGCGACCATCCCGGACCGCTCTCACATTCACAAGGTGGACCTTGTACAATCCAAGGTCAAGATTGACTTTGGGCTGGACCTGCGCATGGCTGCACATCGCTGCATCGCTGTGGCTGCACGAAAGCATGCCGATTGTGTCGATACACTGCGTTTCTTTGATTCCTTGAGGACTGGTCTCGGCGATGCTGTTGTTGTGCAGGTGCGCAGCGCTTTGTTGTGGTGTGTTTGTGGAGGGGCTGGGTGTCCGTGCGTTTGTGGTGTGATACCCTCGTGCTTGTTTGTTCCTTAAATGTGGGTCTTTCGTGTTCAGCGTGTCTGCTGCGACACTCTGATTAAGCTGGCCAAAGATCCTGCTTGGCAGACAAAACTTGTTGCTCAGCTACATGAGTTTGTCAAGGTGGAGGCCAAGGTGCTGCAGAAGGTATGTTTTACAACCCACGCATCGTGTGTCAAGTATCCACTCAAATCTTTGTGTGTTTGTAGGCGAAGAAAGTGGTGGGCTCTGGTGAAGTTGTTGCTCGAGTCACATATGCCCTGTCTTCTCTGCCCGGTGCCGCGCAAGTTGGAAGGTTGGTTGGCCATAGGTGTGTGACCCCACTACCCACGTGACTGACGTTGGTGTGGTGTTCGTGCTCCAGCTTTGCGAAGTTCCTGGAAAACGTCCGCGAGTCTCCAGCCTCTGCAGACCATTGGGAAGCCGCTATTGCAGCTGATTCGGCTCCTGCTGCTGGCACAGGCGCTGGCAGGGGTGCTGGTGCTGGTGTGGGTGCGGGTGCGGGTGCAAGTGCGCGTCGTTAATGGCTCGACGATCCATTTTCTGCGCGCGTGTGGTGACCACACTGTGGTGCACGCCCCCATTGCAAATGTAGCCGTGCAACTGTAGTCGCGTAGCGTGTCACTTCAACTTGAGTGCCCAGTTGCTTGCCGCATGTGATATGAAACCACCCATTGCGAAAAGTTCACTCATGCGGTGCATGAAATGCGCAAAGCCCAGCGCGAACGATGTACGGCCATACACAGCAAGAACGCTAGCATGCATCTGAAATGTCGTAAAATGTCGTACGGTCGTGCTCGCCGTGATTCTACGCATGATGATGCTCTTGAAGCAGCACAGCACAACCACACCTTGCAACGGCATCATGCATGATGTGTTGGCGCGTACCGGGCGGGTGCCAGGTGAGGCAAACATACATGACGGCCGGTTGGACCAAAGCAAGTTCCGTTGCTGCACAAATGTGCAGCTAGTCGTGGGTGATCTTGGGGTGCGCTTGTGGTTCAGTCGTTTGTGTTTCGCAACACCTTTCCCCATTCGCAGGGTACACAGGGGAACATGTTTCCCTCCGGTAGAATGTGGCATTCAATATCGAGACAAGCACAACTTCACCGCACTGTATTGGGTATGCGGAACCTCAAGGGCGTGACACGATCAAGAGAAGTATGGAACCAGTGAAGCGAGGCCAATGTACAGCGGAAAGTTCTCGGAGTCCTTGGTCATTGGGCTTGTCTGCGGTCACCATGTCGAGTGTGCCACACCAACGACTCTGTCACTCAATGTCCGGATCAATCTGGGCTGCGCAAGAATCAACTCATCTGGCTATGTACTGCTCTCACGCTCTATGTGCATCACTGTTTCTTGGTGCGGTATTCATGCCAAAAGGAACGCACTGCGTGCGTGAAACGTCGACATTAGGAAACCAGAATTCACTTCCCTGTCTTCCACCCTTACGCATGGGGTCTCACACAGCTGTGCCCACTTTCGCTTGGATCACGCCGCTCACCACGTCTTCAATGACACCATGGTCTTGATGCGAGCGCAGAAGTACGTGCCCACGTCCTCCAGGGGAAGTGCCCACGACCAGGGATGTACCAGCCCCACGCACACGTGCAGGGGAGTAGGCGAGGGAACGTGCTTCCAATGCCGACGCAGAGGCGGACGATGGACGTGAGCGATACCGCGATCCACCCCGAGCACCGCCACGATCACGCCGACCCTTCCCACCGTGCAAACGACCGGTCGCGCCAAACGTTTTGGCAGATGCAGCACGCTGGATTGAGCGGTGGGCACTGGGGCGCTGTCCCAACGCCACACCAGCACTACCACTACCACCACCACCACTACCACTACCAGCGCCAGAGCCAGCACCAGCGTCAGCGCTGCGGGTGGACGACAGGGATGGCACAGAAGGGCCATAGTTGCGCCCCGAGGCGCTTCGGCGACATGTTGAGCGTGGACCAGCGGTGGAGGGCCGCGGCGGCATGGTGGCGCGACGGTGACGTTCGCTCGACGCCGGTTGAGACCCCGCGCTCGCATGCTGCAGCCTTTGTGACTGCTGTCGCGCTGACGCGGCCTGGCCGCGACCACCCCGTTCGTTGGATACGCCACGTTGCAAGCTGGAGCCGCGGCGGGGTCGCGTGGTCGGGTGCCGCTTGCGACGAGCTGCAGCGGTTGGTACAGGGTGGTACACGGGTTTGCCATGCCGTGCGGCACCCGCGCCAGCACCGGCACCCGCACCCGCGCCCGCACCTGCTTCATCTGGGAACAGGGCATCAAAGGGAAAGGGGGACAGCCTCACTCGAGCAATTGCCTCTGTGACGTTTGAAGCTGGGGTGGCAGGTCCAACATGGGCTTCAAACAGGTCCTTGGGTGTGGCTCCGAGAAGGGATCGTGCGGTTGACGCAGGAAGAGACCACCTGTAACCAACCCCCACGCACGCACGGTACCCGGGTGTGATGGTGGGTGGGCGACGCGGGTAATCGGGGCATGCATGTACGTGCGTTGGTGTATGTGGAAAGAGAGAAACTACGTACTCCTCAGGAGAGCCAGGGCGCGAGCGCAGTGCAGCTGTCATGGACCTTGAACCACTGCTTCCCCATGCCGACGGAGAACCACCCCTCCAACTCCCGCCCCGAGCTCCAACTCCAACTCCAACTCCACCTCCAGCGCCAGCCTCAGCTCCACTTCCAGCTCCAGCTCCAGCTCCAGCTCCAGCCCCACTTGCTCCAGCCCCAGCTCTGTACCCCTTGTTCCCTTTCTCTCGTTGTCTGTCGTCCATGACACTCCCAAGCGACCCCCTCGGTGATGGAAGAAACAACGACGCCGCGTCGAACTCGCTTGCTCCTTCAACTCCCACCTCCTCCAGGTACCTCGACACTGAAGACGTGTCAGGGGCAGGGGCACGGACAATGTGAGTGTGAGTGGGCACGCATGACACAGCGAGACAGGGTCGTACATAGCTCTTGTCCTTCTTGCAGCTCCAACAGGGTGTCACGAACAACAGGGTCCTGGGCCGCCTCGGCTTTTTGTTGCCTGTCTTTCTCAGCATCCCGAGCTGCTTGGATGCGTGCATACGTCTCACGAGCACGTCTTCTCTCACGTTGCTTTTGGCGCAAGAACCGGGCTGGCACACAGTGCAGTGGTTCCAATGTGCATCAGCAACACAGTTCGGTATTGCTGAGGTGCTCGGGTTGTGTGGATGTACATACGGAGTGGCAGCGCCTGAAACTGGGCCTTGAGTCCTTTGTGAATGGCGTTCTTGATCGTAACGCGCACAAGGTGTTGGCATCGCCGGGCATTCGGGTCCGTCATTTTCGCTTGTTGCGCAGGTCTGTTTGACCATGCAGAATGTGGTTAGGCATCGTTACACTCACCACTGCAAGCACTGTGAGCACGCCCACTCACAGGGATTGCGACAGGTTTGCTGCGGCGCTCGCTCCAACATACGAACGATCCTGCAGCCACCTGGCAGAGGTGCGGCGAAGATCAGGAGGAGGGGAGGGTTCGTCTTCATCCTTAGGCCGGTATGGCTCAGCTGCGATGATGACACCGCCACGCTCCTACACACACAGACAAGAAACAAAGTGTGGTCACAAGAATTCCACGCGCACCTCAAACGCGTCGTGCTGCACGTGCCCCAACCATCACCTACCCAGTCTCCGCCATGGGGATGAAGCGGCGACGCTGGTGTGGTGTCACATGGACCTGGCCCGGTTCGAGGTTGGTCTGCGCGCCCGAGTTCCGAGGGTGAGTGGGGACGATTCTCCAGCACTCCCGCAACCTGTTGCCATCATGACAGCAGCAACCCACACATACCATCGTGAAGCTTGGTGCGGGACTTGATTGAGAAAGCCGGGGGCTGTCGGAACGACGGTTTGTAGTCGCGAACGTTGTACCTGGCCGGACCAGGACCAGGGAACTCTGTACAGCAACCAAACAAAGTGTCACGCCACGGTGTTCGCTGACCACCGCCGCTGCCAGAGGCGCCAATTGGTCGCCGACAAGCACGCGATCGAAGCCCAGCCGCTGACGCACCTCCGACGCCAATGAAGTGGGTGGTGTTGTACACGTAGGGGCGGGGGGTGGAAATAAACATTTCGCCCTTTGGTGCTTCCAGAGCGCGGAATTCGTTGCACAGGTAGGCCAAAAAGTCGTGAAATCTGCATCAAGCACAGCGTGTGAGGTGATGGCAACGGGACAACGGGAGGCGACTGGCCGTCGATACAGCATCAACGAACACAATGGGTCGTGTGTCTTCGGTCCATGAAGCCTGTCAAGAAACCAAGTCGTGGTGAAACTGAGACGAACAAGACAAGCAGGAAAAGCAAAAGAAAACAGGCGTGAAGAGAGAACGCACTGCAAGATTGAACAGACAGTCTTTGAACAACTCAGGTGGCATGAGCTTCTGCGATCCCATTGTCCGTTCCCAATCCGCCTGCGTCAAGACAGGCAGCGAACACGCTCAACGCGCGTGAGGACCTGGCACATGCACTTGAGTGGGGCGCGACATGACGCACGTCTGCAATGTCCTGCGCATTGAGCCCGTCCCTGCTCTGGCCCGTCAGTATTTGCCAGATGGAGGTGAAACATCTTAGGAAGTGCTCTCGCGTGGCCACCGTTCGACCTGGTCCAACCACAACCTCCCACCACTGGTTCACACGAGCGCGTTGCGGATAGGAAACAAGGTGGGGGGGGAGTGCACAGGTAGATGATGCCGGCGTGTGAGCACGGCTGCAACAGGCAGCAACACGCAAGCTTTGGCAACATGAAGAAGCAAACTTGGCACACACGTTGCGTCCGTACTCGATCAAGGACCTGTCGAATGATCAAGTCGTCCCGCATGGGTATCAATGCGAGTTCGCGTTCCTCTCGGCGAACCGACTGAGGGTTTGTTCCAGGGGATGCAAGCAGCGTTAACTAACCAGCACACACTTGACTTGCACCACCCACACTACGCACCGAATGTCCTTTGGCAAGCTGGTGATGAGACGACACGCGCTTCATGTGGGTGCGGGAGCGACGGAGGTTGGTGGCTTCGGCCACCAAGGCTGTGCGCTTGGTTCGGCCGTGCGCAGGGGACACTGACTGGGCAGCCCGCACTGGCGAGGACACACGCATTCCAATGCGTGGACTGTTCGTTTCAGCATGCAGACTGCGGGATTTCGGGGACATGCCCGCGATGGCAGAGCGCATCACGGAACCCAGTGACGTGATGGAGTTGTTGCTGCGGTGTGACCCCATCGGCGGTGGTGAGCCGGACGGATGGTTGGAACGCACGGGCGAGAGGGAGCGCTGGTGCGACTGTGCGCCCAATGGTGGCACCGACATGGTCGCGACACACACACTCACACACTGTCACTCTGCTGCGCCTGCTGCTGCAATCGCCGGACGTCCGTCGTGGACAACTTCAACTGAAAGCGAAACGAGGAACAAACACCAAAACTACACCCATTGATGAATACACTTTCATGTTGTCCCACACCCGAACCCCGCGCGGTCGAAGCGAACGCACCACGGCAGGGAGGCTCCTTGCAAGTGGAGCCAGCCATGCCTTCGAACGGCAAGGTTCCGAACAAGGGCACCGGTGGGGTACGCCAGGTGGAAGCTGTGTGATGCTTGGCGGCCCGACGTTGGCAAAGGTTGAGGCATCATGGGTGTGTGTGTGTGTGATGTGTGCGTGTTGGATGGTTGTGCCAGCCACCGAAGAAAAGGAAGCG
>Ga0213833_1001798_pt1 | contig 14689 bp, 11 predicted proteins | sample SWATP21_FD_160575 | JGI IMG/M metagenome (GOLD analysis project Ga0213833, IMG submission 160575) | Coastal seawater microbial communities from Marineland, Florida, United States - SWA TP2 #1 | ecosystem: Environmental > Aquatic > Marine > Coastal | place: USA: Florida | collected 2016-08-14
GGATGCCTTTGCGTGTGCGACCTGCTCCACACCGCAGGCGGCACTGCTTGTTGAGCAAAACTGCAGCCTCGTGGGTGTGTGCACTGAGTTGTGTACCCCTGGGTGCGTGTCTTGCATGCCACCACAACCCCCCCACCGCTGTTAAGTTTTTGTTTTGCTTGTTTTTTGTTTTTTTGTTTTCGTGTTGAATGCTTGGGCGCTGGCACTGGTGTTGGGCTGCTTGTGCCTTGTCTTGACACTTGAGGTGTTGCTGCAGGTATTTCATGACAGGGGGGAATGTGACTCGAACATGTGACACGGGCACCGGGGAGTGGTCAAGTGGAATTGATGCGTGTGCCACCTGCCCGCCTCCTCTGGCCCCTCCAGCGAACGCATCGTTGTCTGTGTGTGACGGTGGCGTGTGCACCTACACATGCAATTCCGGGTGGTTCATGCACGTTGGTGCTGCTGGGTCGCTGTTTGAAGGCGGCAACACCACTGTCAGTGGCAGCGCTGTGCCCACACCGATGCAAAGCGAGTGCAGCGTGCTGGATGGAACGTGGAGCGATGTTGTCGGACAGTGTGTACCTTGTCATACCCCTGTGCCCGTTTCTCCCCACAGCCACTTTGTGTGCGACGCACCTGGGCAGTGTAACGCGCTATGCGATCCTGGTTGGTGCGTCGCACTCTCTCCCCTTTTGTATGATGATACATTCTCCTCTTTGACTCAACTGACTCCAACCCATGCCTACGTGCATGCTCGGTGTGAATTTGGTGTGCGGTCGATAAACATGCGGACCACAGGCGTGCAGCAGACGCAACCGCGGACCGACAAATCACATGCGATGCCACGACTGGCACGTGGTTGGGCCTCAACCGCGAGTATGTCTGCAAGCCGTGCAATGCCTCAGTGTTTTCGGAGTTGGGACACGTGGAGACCGCGTGTGTAAACGGCACGTGCCACAGTCAATGCGAGGACGGGTTTGCACGTCGGGCATCTATGCTCGTGGACCGAGGCGTGTACATCAACCAGTGCGACCCATTATCAGGGCTGTGGGTGGGCGACGGCATGTTGCAGTGCGACTCGTGTAACCAGCCTTCATGGATGGTACCCGATATTTCCGCTTCTCACTGGTGCGTTTCACCGTTGTTGCATGGTCGGACCTGTGTCGTGTCAGTGTGTGTGTGTATGTTCTTGCTGTACCATGTTGACCCTGTGAGTGACCCTGTTTGTCTATGGAATGGACTGGAATGGTGGCGCTTGCGTATGGGCCCGTGTTGGTGTGTTGTCTTGGTCGCCAGGCAACCTGTTCACGTGAAGGAAACGTTTTCGTTGGACCCACATGCTGCAGGACCAGTGCTGCTGGGCACATGCCGGCCCGGGTTCCACCTTTCCACTCGAGATGGAGTGACGCCTCGAATGACATGCAACAAAAGAACGGGAGGTTGGAACGCCGAAACGTCCTTCGCCGTGCTGGACGCCGTTATGAACTGGTGCACACGCTGTGTCTACCCCCCAGGCGACGGGGTGTTGGTGGTGCAAGACGTGCAATCGGCAGCACCCCCACAATACACGGGTGCCACTTCCTTTGTGTTGACGGCGTGTCGTCCAGGGTATTATCATCACTCAGGCCCCTCTTACAGTAACTGCGACACTGATACTGGCGCATGGAGTGGCTATCTGGTGCGTGAAAAAAAAAGAAAGGGGGGGTGCGACCATGTGTTCAACTGTAAAGGGGGGGTGCGACCATGTGTTCAACTGTAGGACGTGGTGTCGAACACGGTGTTCACATCCGCGATTGTTCTCCCTCTATGCGTGTGCGTCACGTTGCCTATGCTGCAGAAATGTACTCACTGCCTCCCTCCCAACCTCCCAACCTCTGAAGTTTTTTCCAACCACGACGCTGATGCGTGCGCCAAGCAAGGCACATGGTGTGTTCTTTCCGTTGTCGCGTTTTTTGGCACTTGTGCACACACATTGGTCACCCTTCTGTGTGAACCCGGTTTCTGTACCTGTGTGCCCCACCTGAATTTTACAGCCCCATGCAATGCAAGCCTGGTTTATACCAAGCACAAAACAGACTGCTGCATGCGACTTGTCACAGCGTTGCTGGAGTATGGACTCTGGACGGCGATTGCTCCCCATGTGTCTTGCCAACCATGGACGCGACAACTCGTCTGGGTGCATGCCACAACATCACTGGCGGTGGTATGGAGTGCACGTGGACTTGCGCACTGAATCACACCGCGACCAGTGGCCACGCATCACGTGTATGCCTGGCAGCAACTGGCTCCTGGTCAGGCATGCCACTGCAGTGTGTGTCCGACGAGGTTGCACATCAATGGAGCGCTTCCAACTCGGAACTTGCCCAGCCTATCGCTGTGTCGACTGCGCTGGATCCGTACTCGAACTTGCTTGTTGATGGCCTCACGGTGTGTACCACAATGCACACTCGTGGCGCACGGGCATGTGTCGCTGTGTTCCAGTGACGGGCGTCTATGTGTCGTGTGTGGGTGTGTGGATGTGCGAGGCAGGTTGAGGCGGGTGCCGTCCTTGGGTCGTATGTGTGTGTCGCGGGAACGGCTGTTGCGGGCACTGTAACGTGCAGTGCATCGGTTGGACAGCAATCACACGAGCGGGTACGGTCAGGGTGCAGGCACAATGCTGCTCTGTGCGAGGGATGTTGTTCCTGGAAGTTGTGCGCGGCACGGCGAAGGTGGTGCTGTTTGCCGTGTCATGATTCCATGAATTGTGCGGTGATTCCAGGTCTCCGTTGGCGTGGGCAGTCGTGTGTTGACATGTTGCTCCGTCCGATCATTGTTTCAAGCGTCTACCAGCGCGACGATGAGTTGGACTCGCCTGGATGATGCGACCACAAGCGTCCTCCAAGTACACATGTTGGGATCAGTTGTGGCAGTGACCACCCGACGCAGCGACGACACCGATGTTACTTCAGGCTTTGACTTTCGGGTTTCCCCCTCTGCGCCAATGTCAGGGCCTGTCTTGGGACAAGTGGCGTGGTCGGTGGTACACACCACAACGTCGAACCGCAACCCCCTGGCGATGATGCAGACGGGTTCTCTTCGTGTCCTGGCACAAGAAGTCACGTCCGGCGCGAACGCTCCCTATGCTGTTGTCGACGCCGCGACCATTGTTGGCAACAGTGCGTTCGGGTTGGCTGGTCAAGCGATGGTGCTTGTCTTGTTTGGCTGTCTAACGCCCAAACCGTTTTCTTGTTCTCCTCCCAGGTAGCTACCCATCTTGGACAGCTACCGTCACGCCAAAACCGACGTCACTCCACATCGTGTCGTTATCATCCGGTGTTATGGCGGTGTTTTTCTCGTACGTCGTGTGGCATGGCTTTGCGCATTGCCGTTGGCGTGCATGCGTGAACCCTGTTTGGTAACATGCACCATGCATTTTGCAGAGTGCTATCCAGCACATCAGAAATATGTATGGTGTCGCATGCGGGTATTGCGGACGCGTGCCTATCCCTGGATGCCTTGGACGTGAGTTGATGTCGTTGTGTGTGTGCATGTGGTGTGGTGGGCGTTTCATTTGTGGTAGTGTGCAACAAACGTGGGCTTGCACGCACGCCTACCCCTCACCCACCCTTGTGTATTTTGCCTATTTTCACGGCATGAACAGGCGTTCCACTTTCAAGGAGCCACCACCTCCAGTCTGCAAGCATGCTTTGTGGTTCAGTGGGAATGTGCCACAGGGCGGTTTTTGGCAAGTGCAGTTGTGGCTGTGTCACCACATGCCACTACACTTGTTGTCAGCGACGTCGAGGAGGCCACAGGTGTCGGCGCGCGTGCCAATCCAAGGGCGACATACCCATTGCGCCATGCCCAAGCTTCTACCGAGGCAGGTGGCGACACCACCCTCACGTACGGTAACATGACTGCATCTGCCGGTAGCACCAACAACAGCGACGGCAGCAATACCACATCTCTCAACGACGATGGTGAAAGCACCCTCTTGCGCGTCCTTCTTGGGATGGACTGCTCGGACGAAGTCGGGCAGTGTGTGGTGGGAGTGGCATCCTTGGGTGGCTGTGTGGTATCCCAGCCATCTTCTTCTGCCGTGCTGGCGTTCCCCATGCACCTTGCTGTCCGCCACACACCTCTCGCTCCGGCAAGCACGTCTACTGCTGCAACGATCACGGTGCCGTGGCTGCACATGTTTGTGTCCCCCGCACCCTTGACGGCCTTGGGTGTGCATCCAGGGTCGCTGGTGGAAGCTGCCTCCGGTGTTGGTGGCATTGGTGGCATTGGTGGTGTGGGTGGTGGCAGTAGTGGTGTGGGTTGGGCAAATCGGACGTCCGCAGTGTCGCCAGATGCTGCCATGTTCGTCGTGCTGCAATCGTCTGTGAAGCGTGGGTCGGCCAATGTTCGTGTCGCCACTGTGACACCCGGTCTCTTTGTCGCTGCGAATGCGAGTCGTGCCACCAACGGAACGTCGCCCATGAACATTGATGTGGCTCGCTCTGCAGCAGCCGTGTCATGGGTGGACGCGGGTGTGTGGGCACATGTGATTGCCGTCGCTGCCTTGACCCAACACGGCATCATGACACACGTCAGCCTTGCCCTCTCGCCGCCTGCGTTGGCCAACGGCTTGGGCCCCAACGGTGGAGTGCTCCGACTTCGACAGCCCTCCATGCGTGCTGCGAGTGTGGAGGCGTTGAGCGTGCAAGACGTGGCCACCCCTCGTGTATCGGTAGGCACCGCCACCTGCCTTCCACCACAACTCGACTCTGCCAGCCTGGTGCACCGCTTTTGCTTCACTTGCGACGTGATGCATGCCCCGTGCACCGCCCGTCTTTGGTTGGTTTCCCAGCAGTCGCAGACGGATGGGGTGGGGTGGCTTCCGGTGCATGGCGATGTGACAGACAGCTTGGGCAGCCACCCCAATGCCACGGATGTCGTGTTGGCCACAGCAGCGCAGGTGGGGGAGCTGGTGGTGGATTTCGGTCAGTTCTCCGCGTTTGCCAACCAAATACACGCCGTGGAGCGCCAGCTGATGTTGGTGTCTGCCGACGCCTATGGTCGTATGTCGACCATTGACATGACCATGCGGTGCGTTTGTGTGGTGTGCATGCGCATGTGCCTCTCTGATGGATGGCGTTGCAGTTGGCGTTTGGTCTTGGAAATGTTGTGCTATGTGTGACTTGTGTTTTCACGCGGTGTTGCTGCCTGTTTCTGCCTGTTGTCGACGTTGCTGTTGCTGTTGCTGTTGCTGTTGCTGTTGCTGTTGCTGTTGCTGTTGCTGTTGCTGTTTGTTGTTGTGTGTTTGTTTTCGAATGCGCGCCTGCTGCGCCCCTCTGGCCAGGTACGATCCCGTACCCCCGAAAGCGGTGTTCTCTCCCGCTCCGCCCGTGATAGTGAATGCACCAGACGTGGCATTTGATGTGGCCTGCTCTCACGAGCAGTGCGGCTTTTCGTATCGCATCAGCGATGGTCCATGGGTCGTCGGCATGGAGTACCAACCCGAGGCCCCACCGGCTGCCGTGATGGCACTGCTGCTCCCCACGTTCGTCGCGGTGCCTGTCAAGGTGACCCGTTCTCGCATTGCCTCGTTCGCGTTCACGCTTGCGTTGGATACGAGCCTGGCCAGCGCCAGCATCCAAGCCAACGCCATGCTCATTGGGTTTTCGGTGCGCCTGGATGATGTACCGTTGCAAGACCTGTCCACCGAGCGCCGTACGCTCACTGTGCAAGGCTTGGCTCCAGGACCGCATGCGCTCGCCATCCGCGCGAGGTTGGCTGGTGGAAGCCAAGTTCCCACCCCAGTCATGTGCGTTTCGCTGCCTGCGCACCCATGTAGTGTGCACTTTTGCGCATGGGTTGTTGTTGTTGTTGTTGTTGCTGCTGCTGCTGCTCCTGCTGTTGCTGTTGCTACTGCTGCTGTGCGTGTTTCTCTTCTCTCTTTGCTGTGTGCCTGCGACTCTGTCTGAAGGCCTCCGTTTGCCGCCTCAGGTATGAATGGCGAGTGTTGGAGCACGAGACCGAGTTCCACCACACCATGTCTCGCACAGAGTGGGTGACCTTCGCGTCTGCCCCTGTTGCCATGACAGCGCTCGACACCGCCACCTTCACCTTTGCGCTGTTTCGCTCTCCAGCGTCGCTCCAATACGCCTGGGACTGCCCGCCTGACGACGTCCGTCACGACACCGCGTTAATGAATGCGTGGTTGCCCGACCCTGCATCTCATCGATGCGTGTGGCTGCCGGCGCCTTCCTTTTCACCGCTCACTTTGCATGACGTCACGTGGGGGAATCACTCCCTTGCTGTGCGTGGAAGAGACGCCCTTGGCCACATCTCTGCACCTGCCATCTACTCCTTCCGTCGCTCACCCGAGGCGGTGGTGTCCATCGGTGGTGGTGGTGGTGGTGGGGGTGGTGGTGGTGGAGTGTCTGCCACCGCATTATGTCCCACTGATGCTGTTGTGACCGCTACGGTCACGTCCAACTCCGTCGCGGCTGCACCCGCCGACAGTCATGACTCGGAGGTGCGTTTCAGCTGGGCAATCGACGCAACGGCGCCCGAGGTGGCATGGACGGACGAAACCACGATTGGCCCGACGTCGGTGCCGCAACTCGTGAAGCAGGTGTGTGTGTCCGAGAGCGAGTTGGTGTCATGGACCCTGACCACGTCCGAGCCACCAAACAGCGCAGAGCATGCAACGACGGTCACCACACCCACTGCAACTTGCGAGTCATCTGCAGCGTTTGTCATGCCGTACACTCAGGTGTCGGCATGCCTTGCGGTTCAAGTATCCACTTTGGAAGCTGTTGACACAGTGGCTGCCGCAACTGGGTCCGTGGTGTGTGCAGATGTCACGATCACGCATCTGAGTGGGGCGAGAGAGGGTGATGGAGACTACTCGCTGGCTGTTTCCGTGACAGATCGCATGGGCTGGGTGTCTCCCACCGGCAACGGCACGGTGTTGAGGTGGCACCGTGACACGATGCCACCCACCATCTCCTTGTCCCCCTTGCAACAACCACGCATGGTGTCGCGCAACATGTCCTTCCCCGTCACCCTCAACATTTCGGAGCCGGACTGTCGCGTGCAACTGTCCTTGTGGCAGCAAGGGTTGGCTCACCCAGGCGGCTGGACGACGCTGCCTGTCCAGATCGTGGGCGTCGCGTCAGAAAGCTCCGCGTGGAAGGTGGTGCGAGTCGTGGTGAACACGCCCCACCCAGACGCCACCTACACAGCGCGGCTCCGCGCCGTTGATGCAGCAGGCAGTGTCGCCGTCGACGCTGCGGTGGTGGAGTTGCGGGTAGACACGCAACCGCCGCAGTCCACTGCCTTGTGGCGGCCGCTTGTGGCTGCACAGCCCCAGCTTGCGCACGTTGCCTTTGGTGCACCGTTTTCGACCTCCCAAGTGGCAGACGGTTCGCAACGCACCCCTCTCGTTGCCAGCACGGGTTCCAGCCCTGTGAGCACACCCTTTGCCCACTTCCAGGTGTCCTCCACAGCCAATGAAGACGCGTCGTTCATGCTTGCGTTGGCACTGCATGCACCGAATATGTCAGTGGCTGCTGCGGCTTCTCGATCAGCCAACCAGCCGTCCTGGTGGTCTCCGCATGCCGACATGCCGATCAACGTAAGCCTGCCGGCTGGGTCCCACACGTTGTGGGTGCGTGCCGTTGACCTCGCTGGGAACGTGGAGTCGCTTCACAGGGCGAACGCTGTGCACCTGAAGGTGGACACCACCCCGCCCAACTGCAGTGTCACCAATTGGACCGCTGTCGTGTCACATGTTGCGGCTGCACGCGTGTGGGTGGCCTGTGATGAACCTGCCACGGTGCTGCTCTGGACGAGCTTTCACGCCGAGCATGGTGCGAGCACTCCCAGCACTGTCGCAACTGCCGTCGAGGCAATGGGTGCGGCAACCAAGCTTGTGGTAGCCGGTGCCTCCTCCTCTCCTCAAGCCCTTGATGTACCGGAGTTGGAACATGCGGGTGGAGACGCACGCCATGCAGTATGTGTGTTGATGCGTGACATGGCCGGCAACCGGGTGCGTGGTCAAGCACTTGACGCCGCGGATCGTTGCGTCGTGATTCGCGTGGACACCACGCCGCCGCAAGTGTTCTTGGCGAACTCTCCCCCGCACCTTGTGAATGCCATGTTCAACCCCGCACGCTTCGGCGTCGTGGTAGTCGATGCCAGTCCCATGGAGCCTCTTCAGGTGTTTGTGGATGGCGTTTCCCTGGGGTTTTCTCCGGAGCTGGTGCCGTCTACACGGCATGCCCAGTCGCTGCCACCCCTATCCGAGCAGGACGCAGCTGCAGGGGTAACAAGTGTTTGGAACGCCACGTTCGTGACGTCAGAAATGGGGGATGGCGAGCACAGGCTGACTGTGTGGGCGAAAGATAGTGTGGGTAACGCATTGCTGGCTCCGACGGAGTTGTTTGTGTGGACCGTGGACACCACACCTCCCTTCCTGGAGTTTCATCCCCAACCCGGGAGGTATTCTCAGCAGAGCTCATTCGATGGAGGCGTGACCGTTTCATGCGATGACGCCCACAGTGGTTGCGACAGTGTGGAATGGACGCTGGTAGTGTCGGAGGAAAGCGCCGCAAACGAATGCACGAACGTCGCTGCCACCACCCCGGGCTATGTTGGTGGTGATGGCGTTGTGAGCAGTGGTTGGCGGCCGGCACTGCATGGCAACTCATCCCTGTGGATTGTGAACCCTGGCGTTCTTCCTGATGCAAGGTGTGTTTCACGCGCCGTGGTGCACCGTTTGTCTGTTTTTGTGTTGGTGTTTTGGTCGTTGCTGCGCTGCTGCTGCGTTGCGTGGTTGGGCTGGTTTGTGTGTCGCACATGCCATGAACTGGTCTCACGCGGTTGCTATTGTTGTTGTTGTTGTCGTGTGGTGTGTGTTCTTCTCCTTTGCACACACTCTCACGTTCCCTTTCTTTTCTTGGGCTTGTCTCGAACCATTCAGTTACACACTTTCCGTCCGAGCCACAGACGCGGCCGGTGTCACCGCCCCTCCTATGAGCGTGTCGTTTACCATCGACACCGTCCCACCCCCCGCGCTCCGTATCCTCAACGGTCCCAACGCCGTCGACAGCAACCGCGTGCCGTCGTTCGCCGTGGCTCTGCACACCGCAACCGGCTCGCCGATCGCAGACCTTGCGGCGCTGGAGTACTCGGTCGCTGTGTTGCACGACGCCACGGTGGGCGCACGGCGTTTGGGTGAGGGAGACGAGGGGTGGACGCGTGTCAATGTATCGGCTGCTCACTTCGCGAGTGGACAGCTGAATTTGAACATCACCATCGCTGACGAAGGACAGTGCGTGTACCTCTTTGTTATTTTGCGTGCACTTGTGGAGCGTTGTGGAGTTGAATTTTTATATAAAGAGCGGTGGTGGTGTCGCCACGGTTGGTGTTGCTGGCTTGCGAGTGGACGAACCCCGTCTCACCCACCCCCATTGGTTGTTGGTTTCTCTCCCAGGTACACGCTTCAGATACGAGGTCGAGACCATGCAGGCCACATTGGACTCGAGTCGTTGTACACCTGGTCGTTTGCTTCCGTGTTGCCTGTGGTGGCGGTTGTGGCTCAGCCTCCACCATTGACCATGTGGACATCCGCCTCGCTGGCAGTGACGCTTGTGTCAGAAGACGGTTCCGTGCTTGACACCGGCGTGAATGCCACGTTTTCTGTCAAGGCGGACGGCCCTGGTGCGGAGTGGACCGTGATTTGCTCGAAAGTGGTGACGTGCCAGCACACGTTTTCGCACCTTCTTGTTGGCAGGTGTGTGCCGCAGGTGTTTGTCCCTCCTGCTGTGCTGTGCGCTGACCATTGTTGATGTCACTGTGGTGTTGGGTTGGGTTGGGTTGGGTTGGGTTGGGCTGGGCTGGGTTGGGTGCCGCATGGCGTGCGACGCAGTCACTCGTTTGTTATCAAAGCAAGTGTCGAGGGAAAGCCGATTGCCGGCCAGCAAGTGGTGTCGTGGATTGTGAGCGTGTGTGAAAACGATGAGTACGGTGTGATGGCCGACGACGGCGCTCTTTCGTGCCACGCCTGTCCCACAGCTAGGGCAGTGTGCGAAGGTGGGTGGCACGTTGTGTGACAGTGCATGTGCATGTGCATGTACATGTGGTTGGTGCTTCGAGTCGCACGTGAATGCGGGCATGTGCTTGTGCTGTGCATGTGTTGTGGACGTGGTTGTTGACACTGCTGTGCGTGTGTTCTGTTTTGGTTTTGTGAAGGCAACGTCACGAAGGACAACATGGTGTCTCAGCCAGGTTGGTGGCGAGTCCCTTCGAACATCCAGGGCGGAGAGCCTGTGTTCTTGGAGTGCCGTGTGCGGTCTGCGTGCGAGTCTGTGTACGTAGATCACATGGCGCACCTCGGTCGCTTGTTTGTGCTTGTCCGTTGTTTCGGTGTGGTGTAAAGAAGGCGGTGGTGAACGTGTTGATGTCTGTTGTGTTTGCCAGCAACGGCACAGGTTGTGGTGTTGGGTACACCGGCCCACTGTGTTCACTGTGCGCCCCCGGCTACTTTCTGAACTTTGGGAAGTGTGACGGTGCGTGGGCAGCGCAAAGCAGTTTCCGCCATGCCGAGAATTGCCCTGACCATGACCGGTTGTCCTGTCGCGTGCGTTTGTTCTTTCCACCCGCACCAGCTTGTCCAACCGGATCCAATGATCTTGTCTTCGCGGTGGCGGGTTTCGTGGCAGTGGTGCTGGTGGTGGGTGCGGTCATGTTCAAGTTTAGAGCGCTGCTACCCGTGCCCACGATCAAGCTTTGCGTCAGCTATGCACAGGGTGCGTTGGTGTAGTGGGATGCCACGTTGGCGGAGCCAATGTTGTCGTGCTGTGTCTCATTGTGCTCTGCTTGTTATGGGTGGGTGGTGTGAGCGCTTTCCTGCAGTGTTAGCCAGTGCGAACACGGCGTACACTGTGTCCTGGAGTCCTGCGTTTGCCTCCGTACTGGATTCCACAAAGGTGTTCATGCTTGAGTTGTTTGCGGCCACAAAAGTGTCTTGCGCCCAGCCCATGGACTTTTACCTGGATTTCACCGTCAAGGCTGTCGCGTTCAAGGCTGTGGTTGTTATGATCTGCCTGGTGTTTGGTTTGAAGGCGTGGAAGGCGTCTCGCAACACCTCCGTTTCTCCCGAACAGCGAGCGGAGGCCGTCACCAATGCACGGTTGGCAGGCGTGAAGGTGTTGTTCGCGTTTGTATCCCTGGTATATGCCCCCATGAGCGCCATGATTGTGCGCATGTTCGACTGCGTGGAAGTCGGCGGGATCGTGTTCTTGGAGTCCGACATGCGAAAGGAGTGCTACACACAAGAGTGGAACAGCATGGCGGTGTATGCTGGTTTGATGGGATGCATGGTGACAGTTGGTGGGCCATTGTTTCTGTTTTTGGTTCTTTACCACCAGCGACACAACCTTGACGTACGTACGCGCAGTGTCCTCATTGCTGATCGGCAGAGGTGTGGTGTTTGCTCGCGGTTGTTCATGCTGACTGGTGGTAGTGTATGCTTGCGTCATCATGGCAGCAACCCCACATCCAAGACCGATTTGGCTCCTTCTTCCTCGACTTTGGCACCCATGCCTACCTTTGGGGAGTCGAGGAGCTTGTGCGGATGTTTGTCATGTCAGCGTTGGTGGTTGTCTTCAGCAAGGAATCGGCGATGCAGCTTATCATCGGCGTCGTCACGGCTGTTGCAGCTGTTGTGTTGCACGTTGCGTACCAGCCTTTTCCCAATCGCTCCTTGTATTGGCTGCAGACCACGTTCCTACTTTCCATTTCCGTTGTTTTGTACCTTGGCTTGGTGTTCAAGGTGCGAGCAATGCGGTGTGTGTGCTGTGCGCGCTGTGTGCGCTGTGTGCTGTCACGATGGTCGACAATGCGTTGCGGGACTCATCACTGCTGTTCGTGTGCTGCATGCGCCGTTCGCGACCTTTGCTCAGCTGAGCAGCACGTCACTGGAGGGCATGCGTGCGTGGAACAGTGTCCTCATCGCTGCCGTCGTCATTCCATCCGTCACAGCCGTCGTTACGGTTGGTTTGAACACTGCCAAACGCTACCAAGAGTTCAAGCAGGCAGCTGTGCTGAAGAAACATGCCGCCCTTCAACAACTTGCCGCTGCAAGTCCTGGCACCGATTCAAGTGACGTTGCAGCGCCAAAGGGAGACACTCGCCAATCCAAGGTGCCAAGCAACAAGCGCTCACGTCGCATGACAGCTCTGGGTGCTGCCACAACCGCTGGGAAGCTCAAACGTGGTGTCGGTGTGAGCCACAACCCTCTGTTCCATCGTGGTGTCGCGACTACAGCCACTACTGTTGATCCTAGCGCCGATTTTGTGGGCGTTGAAGGTGCTGGCGCTGGTGCTGGTGATCAAGGTCGCCGCAAGCAGCGCACATCACGTGGCAACTTTGAAGGTGCACATGGAGGTGCGCGTCGTGATCGTGACGGTGTTCGTGACGGTGTTCGTGACGGTGTTCGTGACGGGGTTCGTGGTCCTGGTCGTGGGCGTGGTCGCCGTCGAACCCGCCCTGCCGAGAGTCGTGGACGTGGGCGCAGGCGTACGCGAACACGAACGCGAACGCGCGGCGGTCGCGCTGGTGGTACAGCTGCAGCACAGTCCTCCCGGCGTGGCACGTTGTCGGTGTACTCCCAGCGGAAGCCTGTGTTCCATGCGCAGGCGGTGGTGACACGTGGTCTGGATGCGGGTGGGCAGCTGGATGATGATTCTTGGGGCGGCGATGGTGATGGTGTGGGGCTTATTGTTCGCAACCCGATGCGAGCAGGGTTGGACTGAGGTGATGGGCAGAGTGAATGAAGTGAAGTGGTGCTGCGTGAGTGAAGCGAAGTGGTGTGAGGTGGCGGGTCGAAGTTGTGCTGCTGGCACATGCGTCGTGCTAGCAGCGTTGGATGTCCTGTGTACGGATTGGTGTCTCGGTTTGGTGTCGTTTTGGTCTCTTTTGTGTCGCTGTTTGCACACGGGGGCAGAGTGGGGTTTGTTTGGGTGTTTGTCGTGTTTTTCGTTACAAGTTTCGTTTCGGGTTTCGTTCCACTGTTGCAAGCGATTGACGGGGTGCGTGCAATTGTGTTGTAGTTTTCTCTCGTCCACACGTCCGTTGTTGCTCAATGTTGTTGCTGTCGTTGTAATACCAACATTGTTTCCATGTTTTTCTTCTAACCACACGGCACAAGGTGTCCCAACTTCCGCTGGCCGCTAGCCAGCTCACACCGGTTGCAACTGCGCACGCAAAAATTCGTTAAAACGCACAGTTGGCTGCTTACGCCGGCCTCTGGCACGGCCATCTTGCGTCGAACTCGCCAAGAACGGGGCTGCAACTTGACCCAGCTCATCCTCTGACAGAAGCACGCCAAACTGCTGCAGCACACGCCGGAACGTGGAGAGACGCACAGCGCCTGTTCGAGAAGCATCATGCTTCGAGAATGCCGCTCGCATTTCTCGCCACTGCAAAGCCAAAAAAAAAATCATGCCCACCATCCGTGATGAGTAAAGAAGTGGCTCCAGCGGCGTATCGAGATACACGGCCTGACGTTGCAGCTCCGAGGAATAACAACAGCACATGACGCCGCAGACACAATGCACATAGCTACGCACCTCACGCCGAACTTCATGTCGCACTTGTGGAAAGGATGAGGGAGGGGCTGTGGAAGAGACAGGAAACATCAAATCGGTCAGGCAATGGTGCATGCGTGCGCGAATCAGCTGATATGCTATCGCCATCAGCACGCGTGCCACACAGCGTGCCACACGTCTCATCCACCACGGCAACGCACCAACACTGCTTTGGCTTTGCTGCATGAACATCGTGGTGTCCATGGACCGCCCTCCCGTGGAAAGTGCGCCCGCACTACGACTCGACCGAAGCGGCTTGGGTCGCCCGAATGTGCTGGGGGGATGGCGCGATCCCACAGGCACCACACGTGTCGGCATGAACACCACATCTGCCACGTTGGGCACCATCTTGCGCATGAACCGAAGGTACGCGACCAAGTTGGAAGCGGAACGGCGGGTGCTTCGGATCCGTGTGCTCACCCGTGGTGTGATGTCCTGTGTGCGTTGTCCCGGGAAACGACGGGCAAGTTCACACAAACAACGGCACGCCGCAGCGACATCTGGCTCCCCGCTACCGCAATCATTGTAGTCCCCGCCACCATGTTGGTGCACTTGCTGCTGCTGTTGCTGTTGGTTGTTCTTCATCTGCTGCGCCAGCGCCAGTGCCACACCCGACTGCGTCATGGCATTCACAAACGCAGTCAAGGTGACAACTTCCGAGCCGCTAGGGTCAGCTTCACGCAGCCGCTTGAACGCCTGACGCCAACGGCCGCCACCACGAAGTGCCGTTCTCACAGCCGCCATACCCAGCGCACTGCTACCGCCACCACCGCTGTTGCTGTTGCTGTTGCTGTTGCTGTTACTGCTGCGGCGGCCGGTTCCAACCACGGCGTCGTCATCAGCAGACAGCACGGACAGCGCGGGCGTGGCAATGGGTCGTGCGGAGGGGTAGCGTGGCACGCCGTCGGCGTCCATGATGACACCGCCCAGGTCGAGGGCGTGGATATGGCCACCATCACGGCGCTTGAGGGGGGGAACTTGGGACGTGGCGCGCAGGGCGTGCATGGTGCGCCCTGCCTTGGCCTTGGCCGACGCTGATGTGGCAGCAGGCGTGCCGGCGCCCACCACTGAGTTGGACG
>Ga0213833_1001799_pt1 | contig 14685 bp, 14 predicted proteins | sample SWATP21_FD_160575 | JGI IMG/M metagenome (GOLD analysis project Ga0213833, IMG submission 160575) | Coastal seawater microbial communities from Marineland, Florida, United States - SWA TP2 #1 | ecosystem: Environmental > Aquatic > Marine > Coastal | place: USA: Florida | collected 2016-08-14
CCACACACCACTAGCAAACTCACAACTCGTACCTGGCGCCATGAGTTGGACTTGTGCTTGGACAGGGCTGTCACCATCGGCATCACTGCTGTCACCTGTCTCTTCCACAGTCACGGGCAAGCCCGGACTACTACCAGCACCAGCACCAGCACCAGCACCAGCACCAGCACCAGCACCAGCACCACCTGCGCCAGACCGTGGCACCGTCGTGTCCACCATGCGCGTTGGCGGTGACTTGTTGCGACTCAGGGAGAGTCGCGCCGTGGCGGTGGCAACAGCGGTCGATGTTGCGGTGGACAGCACACTCACGACCGACGCGCGCGACTTGTGGCCCAAAAACTCATCGTAGTCCTCGCGACTCACGCCCAACGCGGCGGCGGTGGCAGAGTCGTCCGTGCCGGACGACTGGCCCGAGTCTTCCTTGGCCAGGCGAGACACCGCCTCCGCTTGGGCTCCCGCAGCCACCTCCGCAATCAGGCACTCTTCGGTAGTCGAGACGGGGCGCACAGTGCTGGGTGGTCGCGGTCGCGGTGTGGGGCTGGGGCTGGGTTGATCCAGGGCGGCACGCGCTCGCGAGCGGGCGATCGCTTGTTGGCGGTCGTGGTCGGACGAGGCGGGGGCAGTGTTCGACCCTCCACTGGCACCAGCACCAGCACCAGCACCAGCACCAGCACCAGCACCAACACCAGCGCCAACACCAGCACCAGCGCCAGCGCCAGCACCAGCACTAGCACCAGCACTAGCACCAGCACTAGCGCCACCAGCGCCAGCGCCAGCGCCAGCACCAGCACCAGCGGCGGCAGCACCACCACCTGCGGCGCTGGCAGCGGAACCACCATGACCAGCGTCACCACCAATGGTTGTGCCGCTCGTCTCCGTGATGGGTTCGGCAACTGGAGACAACGCGTCACCATCTGTGCTGCGTGATCTATGCCCTGACGGCGTGTGGCGATCGCTCCGGCGTGTGTGGGGTGACGGCGACACCGGTTGTTCGTCAACACCGCTCGTGGGCTTTGGCGACGAAGCGTTGCCCGAGTGGTTTGCGACAGCAACCATCAAGTCGACGAGCTTCATCCAGTACAGCTGGGAAGACAGGGAGTACGCCACCACGGTGGACGGGTTGCGTTCGTACACCAGCACCGTGCGCCCGCCCACACCAGGTGGCAATCTAGGATGGCCCTCATCCACCACCGAGTGTTTTTTCTTGCCAGGTCTGTCGATGAGGCGGGACAGCCAAGACGACCCCCCCGACGCTTGTTGTTGGGATGACGTCACAGCAGACGCAGAGCGCCGCAAGTCAACCTCATGCGGCTGCGGGTTCTGCGCCCCTTGTGCCTTCTCCGAAGCAAAGGCCGCCTCCGACATGGAGGCCGCTCGTCCACCGGGTCCAGAGGCGGCTGTGTGCGACGAGGCGGCTGTGTGCGACGAGGCGGACCGCGTCTGAGAATCAGACCTCGTGCGTGGCAACACAAACGAGTCCCGGTCGCCGGGTGGTGGCTGCTGTTGCTGTTGCTGTTGCTGTTGCTGTGCCATTCCGGATGACATGCTGCGGCTGCGCTGCTGCAGCCCCGCATCTACTCGGGTTCCTCCAGGCGTCGTCAACGCACCGGACAGGGATGCGCGGCGCTGGGTGGGGGTGCCACCGCCGCCACCTGTCGATGCAGCTGCCCGTGAAGCAGCGGCGGCGGCGGCGGCAGCAGCAGCAGCAGCAGCAGAAGAAGAAGAAGAAGAAGAGGGGGAAGGTGGCGTGTTCCCGGCGCCATGACCACCACTTGCGGGGGTGGGGGTGGGGGTGGATGCGGGCGACCCCGGGGATGTCACAGGGTCATCAAACAGCGCCATCAGGGCCTGGCGGGCAGTGGGTTGGGATGCCGGTCCCGTGTCTGCAGCCGCCGCCTCGTGGCTGGCGGCGCCTGTGTCGGGACCCGGTATCGTGGCCGCCGCGGCGGGGGTGTCACGGGGCGCACGACCACCAAGGAGTCGGTGGCGGGTGTTTTTGAGCCACTTCATGTGGCCCTTGGGGTTGACGTTGACGTGGCGCAGTGTAGCGTGTGCAACGTGTGCCAGTTCCTCGTCGATGTGCCGCAGGCTCTCCACCAGGTCACGTCGAAACTGCTGCACCGACAGCACGTCGTCGTCCGCCACTTCAGCCGCCTGGGCGGCGGCGTTGGTGTGTGCAGCACGGCGCACGGGGCTGGTTGAGGTTGCTGCACCTTCTTCTGTGGCTTCTCCAAGGTCAAGGGCGGACAACAAACCACTTCGTGGTGTGGTGACACTCGACGCCGGTGCGTCTCCGGCCGGCGCAGCCAAAGGGCGCGGCGCACTCGGGACAGACTCGTCACCCACGGCGCCATCCGCGGCACACCCGCACCGGCACTCGTTGCGACCGCAGCCGCACGCGCAGCCACACCGCTCCCCACTCGCGCTCTTGGACTCGTCCTGTGACGCGCTCTTGGACTCGTCCCCCGCCTCCACAGGCCGGTGCCGGATACCGCCGGGAGAGGGCAGGGTGGGGCCGGGGTTTGAGGTGCCACGGCGCTCCAGTGTGGACGCCGCTGGCGGGGGTGGTGTGTCGTCGAAGCACGCAGGCCTCGCGGGGTTGGCGCGTGGCGAAAACAGGGACGAGACCCGACCAGCCGCCGTCGCGTGTGATGGGGTACCTTGCACATTTCCTGTCGCGGAGGGGGACAGGGTGGGTGCCGTGGACAACGCAGACAAGCGCCGGTTGCGGGGTTTGGCTTTTCCTTTTTTGGCGCGACCCTGGAACCCATCTTGGTCACCTTGTGTGCCGCTGCTGTCGACGGTTGCGTCGACTTCCTGGCATGTCGTGGAGATCCATTTGCGAAGGAGCTCCACTTTGTGGAGGAGGTTGTCAAACGTGGCCTGTAGAGCCACACACCACCAACAGACGGCAGCGTAGGACACAGCACACACCCAAACAACAGCGGGATATGAAGAGGCCAGAGTGAGACACACATGGCATGAACACTGACCACTCACGCGGTGGTACCCCCACTCCTCGGGAAACAGCAGGTGAACCCGTACCTGCTTTGAAGCATCCACAGACTTGAGGAGGACGAACAAATCCTCTCGCGCATGGAGAATCTTGGTTCGCATCTCGGTGGTGAGCACCTCACTCAGCGCACGGAGCTTGCTCAGTTCACGCCGGCGCGCTTGCACCATCCACTTGACGTCTGCGCCCATCACCATGGTGTAGTTCACGTTCAACGGCCTCAACTTGATGTAGCGGAACGCCGCCACATGGTCTCCTCGCCCAAAGCAGCGCACGTGGTGCGTGTGGGGGCAGTGGGTGCAAAACGCACTCCGCGCCCGCACCGAGTGGTTGTAGAACGTGAGCTCCAGGAACTTGCCAAACGAGTAGTGCCACGTCGCTCTGGACACAATGACGGGGTCGCTCAGGCGCCGGTGGCACGACGGACAAAAGCTCCATGTGAGAATCGGCGGTGGCGGCCCTGTTGCTGGTGGCATACCCCCGCGCAACGCGTCTCGGTACACGTCGCGCGCTCGGAGGTGGGGGGTGCGGAATCGCGCCTCGCGCCGGCGCCGTTCCTTTTCCTCAATCGTCAGGTTGGCGCCCTTGTGGATCATCTTGTCAAACAACTCGTACGCCGCGACGGTGGTGGCCGACAGCGGCGTCGTCGCGGCGGGTGGTGATGGGCCGGGTGTGGTTGCCGTGGCACCGGACGTCGTTGTGGCGGCGGCGGCGGCGGCTTCCAACCGCTGCTTTTTCGCCAACGAGGCGGCAGCCTCCGCGGCTCGCTCGGCGGTGATCACAGCCGCAACAGCCGCCTGCTCCTCCGCCCTTGAGTCTCGCAGGCCACTGAAGAGCGTGCCGGTGAACCACGCGGCGACGTGGTGCGGCATGCTCCCCTCGACACGTCCTTCCCGCCTGGCGGCCTCGTTGGGGTTGTCGGCACCGCCACCGAGGCCGGTGTCCTTACTCATGCTCCCCCCCTCCCCCCTGTACTCTAAGCTGGTAGTGCCGGTGCCGGTGCCGGTGCGGGTGCCTGGCCCTGGCCCTGTACGCGTGGCCCCGAGGGCACCACCAGACGGCTCCCGCCTGCCCCCCAACGGCACACCCGGAGCATCCAGGTCCATGAACCCATCCGCATCCACCGCCCCGGTGCCAAACGTGTCATCACCGGTCACGCCCAACACGTCGGTGTGGGCACCACCACCACCACCACCACCACCACCACCACCACCACCAGCAGCAGCGGCGATGGAGGCTTCGCGCTGCGGTCGCGCAGTGTGGATGAGGGACATGGCGTCGCGACGACTGTAGATGTGCACCTCCACCCGCCCGCGTTGGTGTGCAAACGACAGCGTGTGGTGCGAAGCGGGTCGGCGACAGGACTGGCAGCGGTGACGGCGTGCAAAGCACTGCTGTTCCAGAAACTGCCCCAGGGTCCGGTCTGTGGAGGCGTAGAACCGCAGGCGCTTCAAGCTGGGCTCGTGGCATTGTGTGAACGAGGGGCCGATCCAGTTGGTGGCGAACAGCAGTGACTGGTGGGACATGGCGGTATCCACAGCCGGGACGTAGCGACCACCGCGTACAAGCGCGTAGCCATCGAGGAGCTCCACGGCCGCTGCTTGACTGCTGTGAGAGGCACTGGAGGCGCGACGCATGGCCTGTTGTGACTCCCCAAGGTCTGGACGGAGGCGATACACGACGTCGGGCGAGGAGGACATGATGTTGCTCTCAAAGGTGTTCAACAAGCTCAGCTGGTCCGCCGCCGCTGAAGGCGAGGCCGGGTGTGTCTCGCCGGACCTGGGTTCTTCCGCGTCACGGCCAGGGCCAGTGGAACCACCCGCACCCATCACGGCCGTGGAGGTGGCACCAGACATGGGGGAGGCAGGGTGGGGGAGGTCTTGGTGTTTGACCAACTCCGTCAACAACATCTGCGTGGAGCGCGCGAACAGCCCGTGCGGCAGTTGGGACACCGCGGCGCCTTCGTCGAACAAAAATGAGGCCTCCAGTCGCAGGTTGTACGCCACAAACACTGCCCAACGCAGGATGACTTTGGCTTGCCGCAGGACAGGCTTACGGGCACCACGAAGCACCAGGGTACAGCCCAGTGACGGCGGGCAGCCCTCCACAACAAGGTACGTGCGGCTGCCACGCCGTCCACGAAACAACGGCTGGTCTTCCTCTCCGACGGGGTAGGTGCGCAGGGACACTCGGCGACATGTGCCGATGGCGTCTTTCGGACGCACCTTGTCGATGTGGTTCGCAGTGGGAATGACCGAGGCGCCTGTCATGCGCGACAGTCGTTCCAACAGCGCCGGCTTGACGTTGGTGACACAGGAGACGCCGTGTTGGTGCAGCGCCTCTTGGGCCTGGCGATTGACGGTCTTGCCCACAATCAGCAGGTCTGGAGCCAAGGCCCCGATTTTGCGGACGATGATCTTCGTATGTTCCTCTTCCTGGTCTTGCAGCGTGTCAAGCGACGCGATGCGGGCGCCCGTGCGCTCAAACTGAATCGCGTCATTCAGAATGAGGATGCGTGGGCGGTCGATGACGCGACGAAGCGACTTGTGGGAGAAGTTCTTTCGGCACACCACACCCGCGATGTACTCGCAGTCCTCCACACTCCCGCCCTCAATTGTGTTGATTTTTACGAACCTGTGCCCCAGCGAAACGGTGCGCACGGTGAGCCAGCTCGTCTCCGTCCACGCAATGCGCATGCAGTGAGTGGCACGCAGCGCATGAACAATCATGACCAACACAATCCAGCGAGCAACGGTGCAACACACAACCAACCAAAAACCCAGTCACATGAGGCAACGCACACACGGCAGTCGTTAATGTCCTGAGGTTCAATCATGGACACAGCTTTCCTGGCCAGCATGAGTAGTTTGCCTTCCCAGGGGGAGGTGGGATCAGCGAGAACTGGGTGCGCAGATGCCAACGCTTGCCGAACCACGAGTTGTAGGTGCTTATTTCCTCGCTCTTGCAGCGCCTTGAATGCGCTCATATCGTCTCGTGAAACCACGTTCGGGGTGTCCACAGGCTCTGTGAAAGTGGGGGGTTCCTTGATGGGGGGTATCGGACGGTGCTCGCGCCCAGCACCGTACACCTGAAGCCGCTCACGTCGATGCGTGTGTGCACGACCCTTCTTCTTCTTCTTCCTGTGTTTTTGCTTCTTCAATCCCAGCAAAGGAACTGCCAACGTCGCCAGTGAAAGCGTCACCCGTCATCGAAACCCGAAACACGAACACGAAGAAACCCATCCTTGCACAAACGCAGGGCCCGCGCGTGATGTCACCTACCATGCGTGCGTCGTGGTAGGCACAAGCGCTCTGGGGGCTCCACAAAGAGTCGCTCTTTTGTTGTGGCTTGTGCTGCTGTTTCATCCTCCTCCCACGACTCTTGTCCGGACTCACCCCCCGAGTCGGAAGGAGACACGTCGTCGGTACTCCGCGGGCGTGCGGCATGACCACCACCGGCGCTCAGCAGCGACGGCGTCGCCAGGTCGTCGGTCGCCGGCGTTGCATGGAGCGCTCGGTGATCAATGCGGGCTTGTTGTACTTCATACGCGAGACAGTCATCGCAGACCCGAGACTTAGCCGGCAAAGAGTACCTGAAGGCAGGGGAGCATGCATGAGCACCGTGGTTCGACGTTCATGCCAGCAGATAGGATGCGCAGAGGCGAGAGAAAGCAGAAGCACCTACAGGCGGCCATCCAACGTTTGTGAACTGCACGCATGGCAGAAAATCTTTCCGCAGAACCGACAGTGGTGGCGCCTCCGGAACAGCGTGAAAGGGGCACCGCACAAGGTGCACGCTTTGCAGGCAACATCGGGCATCCAGTACCTGCCCATCCAGTCCCACCACCCATCCAAGCGTCAAGCCACACCCACAAAGCGCCAACTTGCCACGCTTTCATACTTTCGTAAGGAGCCTCGGAGTTTCGCGCCGGAGTCTGCAGAAGCCCCGGCACTGGCACACAGGTTGCGTGTGAGCCGCATGTCACACGGGCAGCACACATACATGCGCGGCACACACACCTGCGATCTCTGTCACTGGATTGCCTTTGCGTGTCCACCACAGTCACACCTTTTCCCTTTTCCTTGGCCTCTTCATTGCCCACGCCCTTTTCGCGAAACTGTGGCAGGGAGTGCAACTGCCTCGCTTGACGCGGAGTGGGGAACGAGGTGAGGGTGTTGGCGTTTCGATCCTCCTTGCCAGGCGGCCCAACGTCCCGGCGCTCCCCTAGCATTGTTATGCGCTCTGATGTTTCATGTAATCCCGCACGTGAGTAGTGCCAGCCAAGGGACCAACCAGCCGCACACACACGACACAGCAAGCAGAAGGCCGAGCCTGTCGGTGCTTGTGATTCACACAACCAGTTTGACTGAACTAATACGACCTACTTGTACCTATCACACGATCCTCAACTGAACTAAAATGAACTCGATCGACCTGCCAGGTGATTCCCGCGGGGCACAACACGCACACCCACTGTGAGGCCGGGAACAACATGAGCACCCACGCAGGAGCAGGCGGTGCTGGTGCAGGAGCCGGGGCACCACATACTTCAGTTGTTCGGACCTATGAGCAGGAGTGTGCGTTCATCAAACAGGAAACCCCGACGCGTTTCCGTGTAGACAAGGGTTTTGTGCCCAACATGCGTGTACGTCGGAACCCGTGCCGAGACGCTGGTCCTGGTTCTTACACACAATGTTCGTGTGTGTTTTGGCAGGTGCCCGGTGTATTCTACGTCAACAAGTTCTTGAAGTCGTTGATGTTTGAGGAGCTGCAGCAGTTTGTCACGCGTGGCGGCTTTGGTGGCTTTCTTCCTGGCATGAAGCAGCTCGCCAATGTCGCAGCACTTCCTGGCATCGTTGGGGTTCGTTCCTGCTCCCACGCGTGTTGTTGTGTGTGTTCATGTTGTATCAGAACTGTGGTATCAGAACTGTGGGGTGCCTTCATAAGCGTTGTGCGTGTGGGTTGTGGGGTTGTGGCCTGACGCGATGTGTGCGCTCGTCCGCAGCGGTCCATTGCGCTGCCTGATGTGCACTCTGGCTACGGTTTCGCAATTGGCAACGTAGCAGCATGTACGATTGCGTGTGTGTGGCTTGCGTGTGTGTGGGGCGGGGGTGGGGTGGGGGCTTCATGATTGCGGTGATGGGCACCCCGATTACGCTTTGACAAGTCCTTTGTTCTGTTGTCAGTTGATATGGCGGACCCTGAAGCCGTTGTGTCACCAGGAGGTGTCGGGTTCGACATCAACTGCGGCGTGCGGCTGTTGCGCACGAATCTTATGGAGAAAGACATAGACCCCGTGAAGGAGAAGCTCACCCAGGCCCTGTTTGATCACATCCCTGTTGGAGTGGGGTCCAAAGGCATCATTATTACGAACAGCCACGACCTGGAAGCTGCTCTGGTGCGATGGCGGCCAGTCGGTTCTCTGCGTAGTTGCTCTGCAAATGAAGGCTGTGTTGCCAGGCACAGCGTAATCGGATCATGTAACGTCTGGTTGGGGTGTTTTGTTGTTGTGGTGTGGCACCTGGTGCAGGAGCTTGGCATGGACTGGTCCGTGCGTGAAGGGTACTCGTGGGTGGAGGACAAGGAGCACTGCGAAGAGTACGGTCGCATGCTCTCAGCGGATCCGTCACGTGTGAGTAAACGTGCCAAGAAACGAGGCCTTCCCCAGTTGGGCACGCTTGGTACGCAGCGCGCACATGTGCGGTGCATTGCTACTGTGCATGGTTTTGCGACATTGCGTCGCGGTGCTGCCTTGGATGCCGCATTTTGCCTTTCATATGTGCCGCCGCCGTGTGACAACTCTTGCACGTGTTCACTTTTGCAGGGGCTGGAAACCACTACGCAGAAATCCAGGTTGTGGATGAAGTGTACGACAAAGCCGCAGCGGCTCGAATGGGAATCGGCCGCCAGGGCCAAGTGTGCATCATGATTCACAGTGGAAGCCGCGGGCTTGGTCACCAGGTGGCCACTGACGCTCTTGTCAAAATGGAAGAGGCCATGGCCCGTGATGGTATCGTGACAAACGACCGCCAGCTGGCGTGCGCCCGCATCCATAGCAAAGAAGGCCAGGACTACTTGAAAGCCATGGCTGCAGCCGCGAATTATGCGTGGGTGAACCGTTCCAGTATGACTTTCCTGGCACGGCAAGCGTTTTCGAAGACCTTCAACGAAGCTCCTGATGATTTGGACATGCATGTTGTTTACGATGTGTCGCACAACATTGCCAAGGTGCGACGACAGAGCTGTCTGAAGCACAAACTGGTGTGCTGATGCGCCGTCGTCGTGGGTGTTGCAGGTGGAGAAGCACATCGTGAATGGCACTGAGCGTGAACTACTGGTGCATCGGAAAGGCTCCACACGTGCATTTCCGCCCCACCACCCGCTCATTCCAGTTGACTACCAGGTGAGGCCGCGTTGGTGTTATTGACGGTTGGGTGGTGTGAAGTGACGTGCAGTGCAGTTCACAGGCCAGCCAGTGTTGATCGGTGGTACTATGGGGACATGTAGTTATGTACTCACTGGGACACAGAAAGGCATGGAGCAGACATTTGGGAGCACTTGCCACGGAGCTGGCCGTGCAGCGAGTCGTGCCAAGTCTCGGTATGTTCAAACACTGCGCTCTTTGTGCAGGCAAAGCCAACGCTGCTGCCCTTGCGGTTGTGTGTGTGTGTGTGTGTGTGTGTGTGTGCGTTCGCGTGTTCTTCTGGTTTGCAGCCGAACCCTGAAGTATGAAGACGTGTTGACACGGCTGAAGGAGAAGAAGATCTGCATCCGTGTGGCAAGTCCAAAGCTAGTGATGGAAGAAGCTCCGGAATCTTACAAGGACGTGACGCAAGTCGTGGACACGTGTACGCATATGACGCGGCGTGTTCTTGAAAGGGGCAAATAGCGTCGCCCGCTGGTTAACCGGTTGTTGTGATCAGGCCATTCGGCGGGTATTTCAAAGAAAGCAGTGAAACTGCGCCCGATTGCTGTAGTAAAGGGGTAGCTGGGCCTGTTACGATGACGACCCAATCTCAGCGGCGCGCACAAACAGCTGTGCGCTAGTGAAAACAGAAGAAAAGACGCAAAGGGCACGGTATGGCATGAACTCACACAGTGGCGAAAAAGCAAATAACACACACAGGAAACACAAGGCAACCGCCTCATTTGAAGCGGAAAGCAGAAAACGTCTCTCTATGCTGGCGACGAGCAAACAGGTGACAATCCAGGCGACATGTCCGCAGCGAAGTTGAGCACACGCTGGCAGGAGGTGGCGGACACACCAGGAGCCGCACTGGGTTCTCCTTCAACTTTTGCATCACAGACATCAAATCCAGCAGAAGCAAGGTGAATGTCATCTTCAACCGCGGACGGCAGACTTGTGAACGTCGGTTGAGTGAAGCAAGCGTCAGGAATCGTCGGGGGCGACACGCTTTCTCCGGTGAGGAAGCGCATATATGGTTTGGGGTTGCCTGTTTCTGGCTCTATATCATCGTCATGGTCCGCCCGTGAAGCGGTCGGAAGGCCTGCGACGCTTTCACCGCACAAACTCTCGTCACCGCAGCAGCTCAGGGCGGAATCCAGTGACACAGCGGGCATCAGCACTGGGCGCGACGTGGCCGGTTCAGCACTGGTGGAGCGCTGTTGTCGTACCAGCGGAAGGGGTGTTGAAGCTTGTGCAAAGCTGACAGATGACACCCCTCTGAAGGGGGGCAAGGTGTGCGAGGTGGCGCTGGCAGTGGGCGGTTGGCACGACACGGAAACCGCCACGTCACTGGGTCGCGTGCAATGGCGCGGGCTGAGCGCCTGCACTCGGGTGCGATCACACGAGGTTGTTGCACGGTCAGCGCTGTTTGTGCATCCCATTTTCGCGTTTCAGGGGGCGGGGGCACGCAGTGGTTGTGGGTTGGGCGGTTCTCTCACACCTTCTCGAGCGTTGTCATGTGTTTTCACTGTGGATTTTCCGATATCAAAACTAGCAAACTGATGCTTGGTCAGCTGACACGAGATCACGGCGGTTTTGCCATGAATTATTTGGGATGTTTGCTCGTCGTGGTGGGCGCCGCTGGAGGCTTCGCAGTGCACGTACGTGAGCCTCTGTCATCCTTTGAACCACCACGGCGCCACGGCAAGCAGGGACTCGCCTTCACGCGCAGTCAGCACCGACTCGACCACGCACGACAAAAAAGGGCAAAAAACACTTGTTGTCTTTTTTGGCGCTTGCACCCTTGGTGACGTTGTGCCTCAAGCGGTACCGAGCTTGATGGGATTCCAAGACATGGAGCGGGTTCAGTGGGTGGAGCACGTGCAATAACTGTTCAAGGTCCGATTCCATGAACTGTGCCTGGTGACTCACCAGTGGTGAGTGCTCATGAGTGCACATGAGTACACTGTGCACGGATGCCCTGCGCACTGACAATGCACTGCATCGTGGCCGCAGACTGGTGAGGACGCTCCAACGCAACCAGGGACTGCGCTTTCTGAGAAGTGTCACAGGCTGATCTGTGCTGTGCCTTCGTGCTTCGGCTGGCACAGAGGCAGGCCATCGTGCGCTGGAGTCAACGCAGGGAGTTCAGAGATGACTCAGGTAGCAACGCAGTGCGTGCCGAAAAACTGTGGCTGGACATCACCGCTCCCACCGTTGGGTATCTTGGTCGGTCCAAACCTGGTGCCGGGAAACGCAGTGTCCCGTACCCCATTCCTGCAGCAACATTGCCCTGCCAAGTGACCAAGCAACCATGAGCCCAAGACACAGCACATACACACAAAGCCACCTGGGTAGGGCAACAGCCCAGGGTACAGGCACTGGCACGCACAGGTCGGACACTATCAGCTGAAACTGGGCGCGTTGGAGCACTTGAGTAGTTCTGTACGTGGGTTCCATTCGCACACCTCAGGTGAGTGATGTAATGTGTGTCGCCGCATCACGGTCGCACAGCACGCACGGCCTTGTCGGACACCGGCCGGTCGATGTGCTCGACTTGCTCAATCACCTCAGATATCACGCGTTCTTCAAACCGGCTGTGATACTCGGGTGGGGGGACGCATGATAGTCCTGATGAGGTCTCATTGCACACACATGAGAAGCAAGCATGGCAGCGGGCTGTGGTTGGCATACGCGCACCTCGCCTGTCCTGGCACCTGAGAAAACGCTTGTACGCCAACTCCATCCGCTTTGCAAGTCCCCAGTGCTGCAGTATGTCGACAATACCTGCATGGGCGCCCACTGAATGTTAGCGTCCGCGCAGATCACGGATACGGTCGCGAACGTACCCATATAAAAAACACCAGGGCCTTCTATCACAGCAGGTGCCACCCCACCCTCGTGTCGTTCAAAGAACGGCGTTTGGTGGCCAGGCAGGCTCCACTGCGACACATTGGACAAGGGTACTGCCCGGTTGGCCGAACGATCAAAGTCCGACAGCTTGGCCTCATTGTCGGTCGCTTCGCTGAACGAAAGAGCTGCAAAACGAAGCACGCCATGAGACGACCTCCCGTGACAAAGCAAGGCAACATTCAAAGCAAAGAAAGCGGGATGGAGACGCACAACGAGTGCTTTCGCCAGGAACTGCGGGGAGGCGGTTCCGTGTCGCGGGCAAACTAGAGGGCTCTGAGTCAGGCGGCGGTTTCGCGGAAGCCTGGTACCACGACATCATGAACCAACGGATACAAACCAAACGGATCGTGAACACACGAGCCAGACACTGGACACGGCAAGCTGGGTACCGCGGGAAGGTGGAATGTCTTTCGATGAACACCAAGCAGCAGCGAGTAGTCCATGATTCCCATATCTGCCAAGAAGCGCGACTGCAGCACAACGAGAGAACAACATCACTCCTGCACCCGGATCTGTCCTACAACACGCACGCACATCGATGCGGAGCTGACTGCCCAGATGGGAAGCGATGTCCACGGGGAGTTGGAGCTGCTTGCAATACACATGGAGACACCAACAACGCTGGTGGTGAGTTCAATGGCGTCTGCAGACCGGAGCCTTACCCACGCAGCACCTTGAACGTCAAATCTTGATCCAGAAGGAGTTTGTTTGCATGGTGGCGGCGATTCGGGCGCGCTGGGCAGGCACTCTTGTCGTAGTTGACGCGAAAGGGTTCGTTGCAGTATCTGCTCGTGGTGCGTCGATGAGATGAGAAATGGAGCATTTGCGCGTAACAACCACAGCGCACCGGCAATGCGCCATGGACCCTCGTTGAGCGGTAGCAGACCTTCTCCCAATCCAAGATCCCTGGTCACCATGCCCACAGTGCATCAGCACATTCACATGGCAGCGAGGCAGAGCGAGCAGGCACTACCTTCAAGTCATATCTTTCATGGATTGTGTTCGCAGTGCAGAACACATTCTTCATCACCTGACGCGCTCCCACAAACCAAGTGTTACGCTTTGAAGAACACTGTTCACGAAGCAGCACGTACGACAAAGAAAATTGTCTGGCGGTATAGTCTGAGAGAGATGCACGAGAAGAACTTGCACAGAAGCGACTGGGGGTGGCGTTCGAGATGCCTTTTGTAAAACGGGAGCATCCGGCGCAGCATTTCTGCTTCAGACTGAGCAACAAGCACAAGTTAGAGCACACAGTGAGAGTACTACGGTGCGGCTGCCAGACCTGTGCCATGGACTTGATGACAAACTGGCGGTCATGACTCTCGCACATAAATGCACCCGAAGCACCTTCCGAGAAGCGTTCGTGAATGGTCTGCACCGAGAATGTCCAGTGTGAGAAGCGTCGTGCACTGCCGCACGATGTGCAGCACAGAGACACCCGCCGTGTGTGGCTCATACCGCACGAAGAGACTTCAAATACGATCCACTGCTGATGCCATACAACTCTCGAATGGAACGGAACAGCTCCGGTGCCATGTCTGACACTGTGAGCGGGGGGCGTGTGCGCTGAACCGTGCGAAACGACATGTTCACGTAGCTGTCATCCGTCCGGAGATCTAAAACGCTGTCATATCACACCGAACGTTGCGCAGTGAGTAGGTAGGTGTCTTGATGAATTCGTTGCCACTATGCCAACATCTCCACGCATCGCAGAGACCAACCTGTCGGTCCCATCAATAATGTCGGCGTAGTCTTCAAGGGGGAGAAGGTGCCAGCCCCGATCGAAACGCTTCGAGTTTCCCCCTGTTGGCGCGATCACAACGTTACGCTCAGACATGCCCTGAAATACATGAAGAAGCGCCATTCGTACTGTGATGCTCCCTGTCGACTTCTTTGACAGCCACATGGATGCTCGCGCGAGCGTAGTGCACAAGCTCATTTCGCAGAGTTCGATTGAGATGGGGCTGGAACTCCAAGTCAACATCGATGGCGCGGCTGGATGACCGCTGCTGCTGCTGGGACTTGTACAAGCCAATTACATCGTACGTGTAAAGCCACACCTGTCAACATGACACCCGCTGAGGATGAGAACAGAACGAGCCAAAACAAAGAGGCAAAATACACACGATTCTAGGAGCGCACACCAACTCACCCCCATGGTCACCATGCCTTTGCCAGTGAACAAAAACATGAAACAGCAAGCCATGAAGTCCGCGGTGACAGAGTGTTGGGGGAAAGTTGTTCGGCAATCCGCATCAACAGTTGGATATCCAGACACGCTTGCAAATCTGCCGATTTGTGTACGTACGACGAGGCCAAGAAGCAGGGGTGTGAGGTGTGATGCACGCAC